>Ga0114956_1002378_pt1 | contig 14766 bp, 14 predicted proteins | sample MaitaG_FD_87304 | JGI IMG/M metagenome (GOLD analysis project Ga0114956, IMG submission 87304) | Marine algal microbial communities from Maine, USA - Maine_Asex2 metaG | ecosystem: Host-associated > Algae > Red algae > Unclassified | place: Maine, USA | collected 2015-01-05 | reverse complement strand
CTCCGTCTCAAGGCTTTTGACCCTTTGGGACACGGCAGCAGGCGTCAGGTTCTGGCGCCGTGCGGCACCTGCGTATGATCCGGTATCAACCACCGCAAGAAGGGTTTCTACAAAACGGGTATCCATAGAAAATGTATACTCTGAAGATAATACAATATGCTAATTGTTTGTTCCAAAGCGCGCTACACACCCCCTGTACCCGCCCCATTCAGGCAGGCCCAAACTTTCAAAGGTGTGCGATGTCCTCAACGATCCCCTTCATTCACCAACTCACAGCTGCGCAAGAAGCAGCCTGGCTGGATGCGCTGCGCAAAGCCGCACCGACCCTTCGTATCTGTCGCCTTGCCGATCTGACACAACCCCAACGCGACGCCGCTCGTGTCGCCATTGTCGCCAACCCCGACCCTGCTGACCTTGCCGACCTTCCAAACCTATGCTGGGTGCAAAGCCTCTGGGCGGGAGTGGAACGGCTTTTGCAGGCGGTGCCGCAAAAGAACCTCGCCATTGTGCGCCTGATTGATCCGCAACTGGGGGACACGATGGCCGAAGCGGTGCTTGCTTGGACGCTTTATCTGCATCGCGACATGCCGCGCTTTGCCTCCCAACAACGACGCGCCATCTGGGCCCAACATGCGCTGCCGCTTGCGTCTGATCGCACAATCGGCGTGCTGGGGCTTGGGCATCTGGGGGCAAAGGCGGCGCAGCGGCTGACGGCAAACGGGTTCAACGTGCTTGGCTGGAACCGCTCGGCGAAACAGGTGACTCAGATCGAAACACTCAGCGGGCCGGACGGGTTGAACAGTATCGCAGCCCGCAGTGACATCATCGTGGTGCTGCTTCCTTCAACCCCGCAGACGCGAGGGCTGTTAGGAAAAGACATCATGGCGCATATCAAACCCGGCGCGGCGTTTATCAATTTCGCGCGGGCGGACATCATCGACAATGCAGCGCTTCTTGCGGCTCTGAACGATGGCCGTGCGTCCCATGCTGTTCTGGATGTGCATCACACCGAACCCTTACCGCAAAATGATGCGGCATGGGATCACCCAAACCTTACCATTTTGCCGCATATCGCCGCCCCCACCCACATGCCCAGTGCGGCGCGTGTTGTGGCCGCGAACCTGACTGGATTTTTCGCCAACGGCACAATCCCGATGGCCGTTTCACGCGACACGGGCTACTGAAAAGCATTGGAAACACCATGACACTGGAACAGAAATTCAAAGACCTCGCCGCCGAAAACGCACCCGGACAAGAGGCCCGCAAAACTACCGCGGACCTTGCCGCAGTGCGCCGCGGTGGCCCGATCAGCGGAACCGCTGTCGATTTTTCCCACGGTGATGTCGATGCGTTCTTACCCTCCCCTGCCGCCTTTGATGCGTGGTCGCGTGGCTTTGCCGCTGGCGGCCAGCAGGCCTACACGGAATATCGCGGCACAGCCGCGATCCGTGAAAGACTGGCCGAAAGGCTCGGTACTTTTACGGGCGCGTCGGTGAATGGTGACGACGGCATGATCGTGACCCCCGGCACACAAGGGGCGCTGTTTCTTGCGCTCGGTGCAACGGTCACGGCCCGAACAAAAGTCGCCGTCGTTGAACCGGATTACTTCGCCAACCGCAAACTGGTTCGGTTTTTCGACGGTGAAATTGTCCCTATCCAGCTGACATATGATGAAGACGCCGCACAGCGTGGCCCCGATCTCACCCAGCTTGAAAACGCCTTTCGCACAGGGGTTGAGGTGATGGTCTTTTCCACACCAAATAACCCGACAGGGCTGGTCTACACCCGCGATGTGATCGACCGGATCGCACGGCTCGCGGCCGCCCACGACGTTACGCTGATCGTTGATCAGCTTTATGCGCGGCTTTTGTATCGCGGTGAATGTTACGCCCATCTGCGGGCCTGTGGTGTTGTGCCTGACAATCTGATTACCATCATGGGGCCCTCAAAAACGGAATCGCTCAGCGGCTTCCGCCTTGGCGTTGCCTTTGGCACGCCCGCATTGATCGCGCGGATGGAGCGGTTGCAGGCGCTCGTTTCGCTTCGGGCGGCGGGCTACAATCAGGCGGTTCTGGACACGTGGTTTTGTGAACCTGATGGCTGGATGACAGATCGCATCACACAGCATGAAGCGATCCGCGACGACCTGCTGGACATCTTTCGCACCGCTGGGCTTGCCACAGCAACGCCTCAGGCGGGCAGCTATTTGTTTCCGCAACTGCCCAAGCTCACTGTAACACCAGCGGTTTTTGTGTCCCTTTTGCGCGATCAGGCGGGTGTAACGGTCACCCTCGGGTCCGAATTCGGACCGACCTCCGCCAACAGTATCCGGCTGAATTTTTCCCAAGATCACAGGGCCGCCTGCGACGCAGCACAGCGCCTTGTTGCCATGGTGGAAAGGTATCGCGCGTGACACCCCCCATCCAGCAGGGGACATACCTGCCCGCCGTGCGGCACGCTGATATAATCTTCACCTCAGGCATGACGCCGCGACGTGACGGGCGGCTGATGTTTTCTGGCAAAATCAAATGCGATGATCCGCCCGACCAACACCGCCCCGCTTTGGAATTGGCGGCGGAAAACGCGCTTGCGGCGCTTCAGCAGTGCCTGACCAAGGATGAATCTATTGGCGCGGTGCTGCAATTAACCGTCTATCTAAATGCTGAAGACGGCTTTGTAGACCACCCAAAAGTTGCGGACTTGGCGTCAGAATACCTGATCAAACGGCTCGGCACCGACAGCATCGGCAGTCGCGCCGCAATCGGCGTCGCAACGCTTCCTTCAAATGCAACGGTCGAAATAACGCTCGTCGCAAAAATTGTTTAGGTCAAAGAACAGCAGGCGCAGCTTAACCTTTGTCAGAGGGAAACGGCATCAGAAAGAACACGGTGGTTTTTTCTGTGAGCGTTATACTGGACATTCGTGCAGGTCGCAGCATTGGGTACTATGGGCTCCCTGCGGCCCAATGCATTCGCAGAAACACCGCTTGCAAGCGACTTCGGACACCAGCCGTTCAAAAAGATGCTATGCTCTTGTTGTCAGCACGGTGCTGATGCCTGGGTTTGGAGGGAGGATTGGAGGGCATATTATGCCAAGAGTCCAACTTCCCGCAGTTACCCCGAGAAACAAAGCCTGGAATAAGGGGCGGATCATCGGTCAGAAACGACCGCTTCTTCCCAAACAGGTTTGGGCCATTCGCGCCCGGCTCGAACTTGCAGGCTATCTGCGCGATCTTGCATTGTTCAACGTTGCAATCGATAGCAAGCTGCGAGGCTGTGATCTGGTCAAACTCGGCGTGGCCGATTTGGTCAAAGATGACCGAGTTCGTGAGCGCGTTTCAATTATCCAGAGTAAGACCAAGAAACCCGTTCAGTTCGAACTGACTGAAAACACGAGAGATACAGTCATTGCGTGGGTAAGATCACCTGAGATGATCGGGTGCCGTTTTATGTTCCCGAGCCGCTTTCACGACCGTCCGCATATCTCAACGAGGCAGTATGGTCGACTGGTACGTGACTGGGTGACGGCGATTGGTCTGGAACCCAGCGGATACGGGACACACTCGATGCGTCGAACCAAAGCTGCGGAGATTTACCGCAAGACGGGTAACCTTCGCGCAGTACAACTTCTACTCGGCCACACGAAGGTCGATAGCACTGTGCGATACTTGGGCGTCGAGCTGGAAGATGCTCTAAGTATTGCTGAGCGCATCGACATCTAAGACCTGTTGGCGAGCGGTTGTGCCGTTCGCCAATCCAGAACGGACCTAGGAATTTCATGCCACAGACGGCGGTAGCGAGCCTAAACTGTGAATTTGATTTTCGTGCTGCGTGCACTCGCAACGAGATAATTCTTACAAGTACGTTAGTTTTGACGCCGCCGCGCAGCGGGAAAACCGGTCATCATCCCTAACCGCATCGCGGACGAGGTGATCAAAGGTCAATTCGCACACAAAGCAACCCTTGGTGCGGTCACACCTAAAGCTCATCTTGTCCGCTGAAGTGAAATTGAGGCGTAGGCCCCGCCCCAACACGCTCAGGTGCCGAGGCGAAGTTTGGGACTTCTATTCAACAATCACATTAGATCGGAAGTTGTGGATTGATTAGAAATTTTGCACCAGTCTTTTTTGCATTGTAGTGCGCCACGACTTCGGCTTTCAGCGCGTCAGAGAGAGAAATCTCGTCTGAGTAGTTATTTGCAAACGTTGTGGTCAATTCCTGAACAACGCGCGCGCGCATGCGGCCAGCAACCTCTTGGCCAACACGGGCAAGGAAGTTGGGCAGCAGCCATCCGCCAACACCCCATGCCATGCCATAGCCCCGCGAGAGTGTCGTCTCCGATGTGTTCAAACCACCATAAAGATAGACTTGCTTGTGCTTCACGGATCCATAGATGCTGTAGGCACCGGGTGTGCGCGCCGCGGCGGCTTCCATTGCGCTCAGAATGTCCGACGCCAACTGTCCGCCGCCGGTTGCATCAAACGCCAAAGTGGCCCCGGTTTCGTGGACAGCATTGATGAGGTCGGCCATAAAGCTGTCTTTGGAGCTATCGACAACATGGCTTGCACCCAGATCCCGTAGCATCTTTTCCTGCGCTTTGGATCGTACAATGTTGACCAGTTGCACGCCGTCAGCCTGACAAATACGGTTCAACATCTGACCCAAGTTTGACGCGGCGGCTGTGTGCACAAGCGCTGTGTGCCCCTCAAGCCGCATGGTTTCAACCATCGACAACGCTGTGAGTGGATTGACGAAACAAGCCGCGCCATCTTTTGCAGTATGATCTGGACCAAGAGGCATGCACATCACTGCCTTGATCAAGCGGTATTGCGCATACATTTCGCCGCCCATCACGCCAACCAATTTGCCCATCAACGCTTGCGCGTTCTCGCCAGCGGCAACGACAGTGCCACTACCTTCGTTGCCTACGGGCAGGTCTTGACCAACACGCGCTTTCATCATGTGCATGCCATGTTTTGATACCGGCGCTTTGAGCGTAATGTCGGACCCCGCGCCTGAGGATGTCGCTTTATCCATCGACGACCAGCCAAACATCACGCCCTGATCTGACGGGTTGATAGGGGCCGCTTCAACGCGCACCAATACTTCGTCCGGGCCTGGTGTTGGCATTTGCTTTTCAGCAAGGCGCATTTTAAGCTCGCCATCCGTCGTTACAGTCGAGGTCATCAAGAGATAGGTCTTGGGCAGGGACATATTTGTTCACTTTCTTAAGTGTTGTTTTTGTACAGCTTAATAGGAAATCGTTGGGACACGCGTGGAACTTAACGCGCTTTATTTATTCGACCTTTGTGATCAATCGACGTAACTGACTATGGTTTCGAGTGACTTGCGCACTTTCTTCATTGGCAGCAGCCAGTCCCCAGTTGGATCGCGGTAACCCAAGGGCAACAGAACCACAGACCGCAAGCCACGTTCTTTCAAACCTAGGATCGCGTCCACAGCTTCGGTGTTAAACCCTTCCATTGGCGTGCTGTCGACTTCTTGCTCTGCGGCAGCCACCAGCGCCACACCCAATGCAATATACGCTTGGCGTGCAGCATGGGCGTAATTGACCTCGGCGTCGCGCGGCACATAGTTGTTTTTCAGATTGTCGTAATACGCGTTCAACATTGGCAACGCGCCGCGCACCTTGACATTGAGATCAGTGACCGCGTCGATGCGGTCAGCTGTGTAGGTATCCCACGCGGCAAAGACCAAAAGGTGTGAACCATCAGTGATCTGGGCCTGATCGCCCGCAGCTTTTTGGATTTCCGCCAATTTCTCGGGGTTGGTCACCACAATCAACTCAAAGGGTTGGGTTCCGCTTGATGTCGGGGCCATGCGGGTCGCTTCGATGATAACGTCAAGCTTGTCTTGTGGAACCGTCTTGGAAGCGTCCATTTTCTTGGTCGCATAGCGCCAGTTCAACTGTTCGAGAAGGGGGCTGTTGGTCATAAGATCAATCCTATTGTGGGCTATTGCGCAGTGCAGTATACTTTAGTTACCGACGATGTATTGGGAACCTATCATTGCCACAAGGGGGCACAATAATGAGCCTCGGTCACAAAAAGGGAACCAACATGTCAGGCTTAGAACAATGTCCGGATTGTAGCCGTATCAACAAAGTGTTGTCGCTCGTTGGTGATCGCTGGAGCGTTCTTGTCATTATTTCTCTGGCCCAATATGGGACGCTGCGTTTCAATGAACTCAAACGCAACCTCGGCATCTCGCAACGCATGTTGAGCCTGACCCTGAAAGAGTTGGAACGCGACGGCCTCGTTAATCGCACCTACCACCCAACGATCCCGCCGAAAGTTGAATATAATCTCACCGATATGGGGCAGTCATTTCGCGAACCTGTCAGTGCCTTGGGTTATTGGGCGCTGGAAAACCTTGGGAACATCGATGCTGCGCGTGAAGCTTATGACGCGGACGCGGGAAAGTAGACTGCTTGCAAAAGGGTCGGACACTACCCGAAACCAGCCATGGGCGCACGCGCAGCAAGATGGCAGTTTGTCCGTGAAGCAGGTTATGTGGGATCGCGGCTTAATTTTGGCGGTAGGAGCGCCAACACCTTCAGCGAAAGGTCGGTTTGAAATTGCCGTGTAATGCTCCACCTGAATGGCTGGTTTGGTGAAATCCGCTGCACTGCCAAAAGATCGCTGCCGCACATGCGAATTAATGCTGCGTGAGCAATAGCTGCAGCTGCAAAAGGCGGCTTTGTCCGCAAAGCTGACATCCCGATACTGAGCGTCCACGATAGCTTCATCGTCCCCTACGACCGCCTCAAGACCGTCATGCAAGCCGTGGCTAACGAGACCGTCGGCACGTACCTAGAGATCACCTCTGACCGTGTCGGATTGGATGAGGTGGTTGACCGTGAGAGAGCGGCCCTAGCGACTGCTAGAGATGTGCTACGATCCGAGGGCTATCGTGAGAGGTTGCTGGCAAGGGGGCTTGGGGGCTAGCTCCCTTTGAAGGAAAGGGTGCTAGGGACAAGTAAGAAGGTTCCGCTAGAGGTTCTTCTTACTCTCCTTCTAGCCTCTTCTTCCATTACTAGTACCTATTGCCCCCACACCCTCAGACCTAGGGGCACTTATTGGGGCATTCGGGCCCCTTTAGTGCACCGCTAACACTGAAATCATGGTCGAGAGGAGCTGGCTGGGGTGGTAGGATTCGAACCTACGGTACACGCTACCAAAAAGCGTTGCCTTACCACTTGGCTACACCCCATCAGCGAGGTGCGTGATACGCAAATCCTGACAGGGGATCAAGCCTGAAATGCGGGCTAAATTACTATTCCTTTGCAGCGTCGTTGCGCAACAGGTCTTCGCCATCCCCTATCTCACGTTCTGCGTCGATCATTCGGTCCAGCGCGCCTTCGGCTTGGGCGTCAACGGCGGCCACTTTTGCACTGTCTTGGGGCGCTGGTAGCGTTGTATTCGCAGCAGTGGAAGGATCAGTTCGCGAAGTGGCACCATCCATCTGAATGGTGTACGTCGTGTTCGGCAATGCAACACCGGACGCTTCTATTGCACGTTTGGTCAGGCGCATGGACTCGCCGCGGGCCAAAGTGATCGACGTTGCAGTTTGATCAATCCAACCGACAACTACAATTTCGATACCCGCGTCCGTGATGTCGCCAATCCATGCGTTTGCTGCGGGATCATTCAGCACAAATGGCAGGTCTTGCACCGTTTTGATGGCCAGTTCCCGTGTCGCGCCAAGGTCGGCGTTGCTGTCGATGCCTATGGTGAACGTAAAACGACGCTCGCGGTTTTGGCTAAAATTTATAATGCGGGATTTGAAAACTGTCGCATTGGGTATGCGGATGTGGTTGCCGTCAAAGCTAAGCAGGATTGTCGCGCGGGACGTAAGGCGGATGACCTTGCCTTGGTCACCATTTATTTCGACCACATCATTGGGGCGAAACGGTTGGCGGATTGATAGCATGACCGAGGCGATGAAATTTTCCACCGTGTCGCGCACCGCAAAACCGATGGCCAAACCGATCAAACCCGCAGCACCAAGAATCGTCGAAAGCAGGGCGGTCGCATTCATAATATCCAGCGCAATAACGATGGCCGCGATCACAAAAGCAATGCGCACGATGGTGCGGAACAGGTCCGCAATAAATGCATTCGGTGCGATGCGGTTCCAAGGGTTTTGCCAACGTGCAACGCGCGTGCCAATCCACATGATGATCAAGAACACAGCGAGTGCGATAAGCGCGAGGGGCAGTTGGATCGCCAATTGTTCCATTCGGTTCAAAAAACGTTCAATTGCTGGATCAAGACGGCGGCGGATGTCCGCTGTTTCGGAAACATCATTTTTAATTGCGACAACCCCTTCAACGCGTGTGACGAGAGGGTCGAGAGCCTGTGCCTCGATCAATGAATTGGTTGTACCACGCAAGGTAACAACGCCGTCTGATACAGTGACAGTAACATCGCTGTAATTACCAAGTTCGCCCAGAATTTCGCGGATACGGACGGCGATACTGGCATCCATCTCACCGGTTTGATCAGTGGTGATTGTGCCTGTGGGGGCTTCTTGTGCATTGATTGATAGAGCAGGAAAAAGCAGTGCAATGAATGCCAGAAGTCGAAGAAGATGCATAATAGATCGCCGTTTGAAAATGTATCATGCGATCATAGGCGGTTCGACTGGGACTGACCAGCGCGGGGTTAAAGGCGGATAGGGTCTGTCTTTGCAATCGCGTCCAATGCCATGAGCGTTTTTAGAACACTGTCCATGTCATTTAGCACGATCATATTTGGGCCATCAGACGGCGCGTTGTCAGGGTCTTCGTGGGTTTCTAAAAAGACCGCACCGATGCCTTGCGCCACTGCTGCACGTGCTAAAACGGGTGCAAATTCTCGTTGCCCGCCGCTGGACCCACCAAGGCCACCGGGTTGTGCGACGGCATGGGTTGCATCCATCACAACCGGATATCCGGTTTTCATCATTTCGGGCAGGGAGCGCATATCTGCGACCAGCGCGTTATATCCGAACGACACGCCGCGCTCGGTCAGCATAATGCGTTTGTTGCCTGTGGATTCAACTTTGGCCACGACATTGGCCATATCCCACGGGGCTAGAAACTGACCCTTTTTGATGTTCACGGCTGCACTGGATTCACCGGCGGCCAGTAATAGGTCCGTTTGACGGCACAGGAACGCTGGGATCTGGATAATGTCGCAGACTTCGGCCACGACTGCGCATTGCTCAGGCGTGTGAATATCAGTCAACACAGGGCATCCAAACTCGGCCTTGATCGCCGCATGAATGGCGAGACCTTCGTCCATGCCAAGGCCACGTTCGCCCGAAAGGGACGTGCGGTTGGCCTTGTCATAGCTGCCCTTGAACACAAACTGCGCGCCGTAGGCATCACAGACACGCGCCATTTCGGTGGCAATCATGCGAGCGTGATCTAAAGATTCAAGCTGACATGGGCCGGCGATGACCGTCAAAGGGCGATCGTTTGAGGCCGTGACGCGGCCAATTGAAACGTCATGCATTAGGAGCTTACCTGTTCGCGAAGGATAGAGGCTGTGAGCGAGATCATCAGGTAAATGCCTGAGAAAATCAGAAACGCCAACAGGGTGTTTTCAAATGATCTGGGGTAGGTGGCCTCGTCAGGTGCGATGGGCGCAACTGAGATGGAAAGGTAGCGAACCTGACGGCCTGCTTCAATCACCGCACTGTTTACAGTTGCAAGCGCGGCTTGAACATTTTGAACTTCAAACAGGTAGTTTTCTTCGGCCTGACGCAAGCGTGCATTATTGGACACAATGGAACCACCGTCGCCGCTGGACAGCTGACTGCGTAACAAATTGATCTGGCCTTCCAACAGGGAAATCTGTGTTTCGACTGCATCTACCTGCGATTGGTTCGGGCGACGGTTGGTCGCAAGACTTGCGAGATTCAAACGCTCCTGATCCATCTCGACTTCAAGCGCGGTGATACGTTGTTGCAACGCGGCCGTGGCACCAATGGCATCAGGCTGTTGAATTTCTTCCTGAATATTTACCAAGTCATTCAAGGCCTCAGTGCGGCTTACGACAGCTTTATCAAAGTTATCCTGCGCACCAGACATCTGGTCTTCGCGAACACGTTGGGTCAACTGATCGACCTGTTCTTCGGCATACCCGATCAGAGCTTCGGAAAACTCCTGACTTTTGTCCGGATCAGCCGCGATGACTTCCATTTTCAAGATGCCTTCGGTGGGGTCATACCCAATCTGCACGACGTCTTGGAACATGCCATACGCGGCCTCATTTGATGCATCCTGATCGAGCCGCTGAATGGCATCGATATCTGGGTTTTTGAAATGCTCGCTAAACCCGTGATCTTCATCCAATCGCACAAATGCGGATCGGGATGTCATGTAGGACTGCACCGTCGTGCTGTCGGTTTGCGTCGCAAGGCCCGTGCCTTGGAACAACCCGCCCAATCCGCCGCCGCCAGCACTTTCGGCCTGCTGGATAACGAATTCTGATTTTGTGCCGTACATTGGGGTTGCAAGCACATAGAAATAGTATCCTGCCGCAATGGTGGGCAGGATCACAAACATCGCCAATCGCCCAAACAGGGACATGATGTTTCTGCGACGGCGCTTGGCGATGTCTTTTTGAATACGGCGAATTTCGCCGGCGCGACGCTCGGCAGGGTTTTCGCCCTCGCCCAATTGTGAAGAAGGAAGTGTTTGCTTGCGTTCAATTGTTTGCGGCAATTGCACGCGTGCCTGATCTGCGGGAACCTTGGCGGTCGCAGCCTGCATTTGACCAGCCGCTACCTGTGTCTGGCCATCATTTGGCGTCACAAGTTCAAGGACGTTTGCGCGTTGGAACGGGTCTATACCTTGCTGGCGCAGCTGGCGCACTGCATCAAAATCGGATGTCACGGCAAGGCCATTCTTCTGGGCCACACGCCGCGCCATGCGCAGCTGACGCCCTGTCAGGCCTTCCTGACGGATCGCATCAATATCCGTTTCAGCGGACACTGTTTTCGGACTGTCCACAGCACCAGACATAGCTTTGGGTGCCGCCTGCTGTGCAGGTGCGGCGTCTGGCGTCGGATCAGGTGCAGCGGCAGAGTCAGCCGTGTTCGAACTGCGTCGTATCCGGAATTTCTGTGCCTTGGGTTTCGTAGTCATAGAGCTGTTTCGCTTCTTCCAAGGTGTCAAACATAATCAACTGTCCATCCCGTAGGACGGCAGCGGATCGGGCGAATTTTTCAAGCGTTGCCGCTTGGTGTGAAACGATAATGACCGTGGTGGTCGCCAATCGTTCCTTCAGAACTTCCCCCGCTTTGCGGTTGAATTCTGCATCGGTGGTTTGGGGCATACCTTCGTCAATGAGGTAGATGTCGAAATCAAGCGCCAAAAGCAGCGCAAATGTGAAACGCCCCCGCATACCGGATGAATATGTGCCAACGGGCATATCAAAGTATTCTTCGATGCCCGTCATCCAACGGCAAAACGCTTCAACGTAATCAGGGTCAAGGCCGTACAATCGCGCAATGTAACGGCTGTTTTCCGTCGCGGTGTGGCGGTTCACGACACCGCCCATGAAGCCCAATGGAAACGACACATTACATGATCGGTTCACTTGGCCTTCATCTGGTTTTTCAAGGCCTGCCATCATATTGATGATCGTCGTCTTACCCGTGCCGTTTGGCGCAAGGATACCAAGCGAATTGCCCAGCTCTACACGAAAACTGGCACGATCAAGGATAACCTTGCGCTGGGTGCCGGTCCAAAAGGACTTACTGACGTTCACAAACTCAAGCATTGACTGCCTATACTACCTCGGTTCGGGGCGATTTTGATATCGTGCCTTACGTGACAGATTACCCCTTCATTGTCTCCAATAAGAGAACAATCTGGCTATAATATGTCGGTGCTTTGCTTCTTTTTGCAATGCACCTGTCAATAAGGTGAATGAACTTGTCAGGGTTTTCTGGTGTTTTAAGCAAATTTGGGGTGATTTGACGAGATGACATTACACGCTGAAATTGAAAACTGCCGCCTATGTGCCGCGCGGTTTTCCGCCACCGATACAGCACACGTGCCGCGTCCTGTGGTGTGGTTCCAGCGTTCAGCGAAAATTTTAATCGCAGGGCAAGCACCAGGTATGAAGGTGTACAACAGCGGGCGGCCTTTCACAGACCCGTCCGGAGATCGATTGCGCGACTGGCTCGGGCTAGATGAAGTTGCGTTTTACGACCTCTCCCGCGTGGCAATTGTGCCAATGGCGTTTTGTTTTCCGGGGTATGATGCCAAAGGATCAGACCTGTCGCCGCCTTCGATTTGTGGGCAAACATGGCATGATCGCGTGATGGCTGAATTGGATAAAGTACAGCTGCGGGTATTGGTTGGCGCATCTGCGCACCGCTATCACTTAGGCACGAAAACAGGTGTCACACAGACGGTCGCAGGATGGCGCGACCATGCGCCGGACACCTTTGTCTTGCCTCATCCGTCGTGGCGCAATACCGGATGGCTAAAGAAAAATCCGTGGTTCAGGGAAGAGGTTTTACCTGCCCTTCGTGCCCGCGTGAAAGAGGTGTTGAATGACTGACATAACTGAGATTGATCGTGCACACGCCGCCATGGTTGCCGATGAAGCAGATGACATCGTGCGGTTGCAGTTTTACGAGCGTTTGGCTGAATCGGAGCTGTTTATGTTGCTTGAGGGCGAAGCGGCTGGCGATCAAATTTCCCCCGCAATGCTTGAAGCCGAGGATCAACAATTTGTGCTGATCTTTGATCGGGAAGAACGGATGATTGATTTTTACGGCAAAGCAATCGCGCCCTACGCCGCGCTGTCCGGTCGCGGGATGGCACAAATGTTGGAAGGCCAACGCATTGGTATGGCCTTGAATATGGGCGTCGCACCGTCTGCGATGCTGGTGCCGTGGGATGCGGTGGATTGGTTGGCCCAGACATTGGGTGCTGATCCCGAAGAAGTTGACGGACAAATTACCGAACTAACTGCACCAAAAGGATTACCTCAAGTGTTACTAGAGGCACTGGATCGTAAACTCGCCACGGCCGCAGGACTGGCGGTTGAGGCCTATCTGTGTGGTGTAACCTATGAGAGCGGCGGGCGTGGGCATATGCTGGCGTTTGTTGGCACGGTTGAGGGGGCAGAAAGCGCGCTGACGTCTGCGGTAAACGAGGCCTTGGTGTTTTCGGGGATTGATGCGGGGATGTTGGATGTTGCCCATCTTGAAGGTGGTGATCCGGTGTCCGAGCGTGTTGCCAAAGTAGGATTGCGGTTCGATCTTCCGACCCCGCAGATGCCGAGCCAACCGGGAGCTAACCCAGGAATGGATCCGAATAAACCGCCAAAGCTGAATTAGCGCGTGCCGCGAGCGAGGGCAGGTTTTCTGGCGAAAACATGCAAGCAAAAATGAGTATTTTTAGTCAAAGAAAAGCTTTAGGTGCTCAGTAGCCTTTGGTGCGGTCCACGAGGTGTAGAAAGGGTTCGCCTGCTTCGCCGCGCCGGATATTTTCTGCGATGCATTGGCTGGCGGTTTTCGGGCGAGTTGCGGACGCGATATGTGGTGTGACTGTGATTTGCGGGTGCGCCCAGAAGGGGTGGTTATTCGGTAAGGGTTCAACGCGAAAGACGTCTAGTGTGGCGTGGGCAATGTTGGTTTTAAGTGCATTGATAAGGGCGTCATCGTCGATCAGGGGACCACGGCCAGGATTGATAATAAACGCGCCATTCGCCAGAAGCGGCAGGGTTTCGGCATTCAGGATATTTTTTGTCGCGTCGGTAAGGGGCAGCAAAAGCACTACGATCTGAGCGTCTGTAAGCGCGGTTCTGAGGCCACCTTCGCCGGATAGACAGGTGACGTTATTGATGGTTTTTTGCGAACGGCTCCATCCTGTGACGGGGAAGCCCAAAGTTGTGAGCAACCGGGCGCAGGCCGCACCCAGCGCGCCGAGGCCGAGGATGGTGATAGGGCGGTCTTGCGCCAGTGGTGGATATGTTTCACGCCAAATCCCGTCTTGCCCATTGATATGATCATCAAACCCAAGGTGGTGGCGCATCACATGGCCTGTTACCCATTCCACCATTCCGTCCGTTAAGCCTGTGTCGACCATACGTGCGAGCGGTTGGGTCAGCGTTTTGTTGGGCGCAATGTCTTCAACGCCAGCCCACAAGTTCAACACGGCCTTGCAGCGGGTATAAGGGCTGAAATCCTGCACGGGGCCGTTGGGCGCGGCGATGATGTAATCCACAATGTCTGGCGCGTGGTCGCGTGACAGGTCTACACGAAGGCCCGCTGCGTGAAACGCAGGTGGCATGGCTTCCAGATACTCGGGCCAAGCGGCATCGCTCGCTGAAAACAGCGCGCGGATCATCGTGGTTTATGCACGTGCGCGGATTGCACGAGGCCGAAGGCCACCATCAGAACCAACATAGCCGAGCCGCCATAGCTAACCAAGGGCAGTGGCACGCCCACAACAGGCGCAAGGCCCATCACCATCGCCATGTTCACCGCGAAGAACAGGAAAAATGTCACAGCGACCCCCATGGTGACCAGAGATGCAAAACGGTCTTTGTTGGAAATCGCTGACATCACGCAGAAAATAATGATCAGCGCATAGAGGATCAACAGACCAAACGCGCCAACAAAGCCGAATTCTTCAGCCAAGGTGGTGAAGATAAAGTCTGTATGTTTTTCAGGCAGAAAGTTAAGGCGGCTTTGGGTGCCTTGCATAAACCCGCGCCCCGTCCATCCCCCTGAG
>Ga0114956_1002377_pt1 | contig 14766 bp, 17 predicted proteins | sample MaitaG_FD_87304 | JGI IMG/M metagenome (GOLD analysis project Ga0114956, IMG submission 87304) | Marine algal microbial communities from Maine, USA - Maine_Asex2 metaG | ecosystem: Host-associated > Algae > Red algae > Unclassified | place: Maine, USA | collected 2015-01-05 | reverse complement strand
GAAGAGGAAGAGGAAGCTCCAGTCGAAGAGGCTGGTGACGACGTGGACTTGGAGACTTCTGAAGAGGTTTCTGAGGAAGTCGAAGAAGAATCAGCGTCAGCTATCGCTGCTGGTGGGCGTCGAGTGACGACCACGAAGACGCGGCCACGGTCGAAGCGACCACCTGCGACCGAAGAGATCCCTAGCGACAACGCCGATCTCAGTGCCAATCCGTACGGCTGGGAACTGGTAGCTGCGAAGTCTGGCCAGGACCTGTCCGAAGGTCGACTGGCGACTGGCAGTGTCATCACCATGGAGCAGCTCGGCGAGCGCGCTAAGGCGATGAACTCTGGCACCAGCAAGCGCGAAGCTGGCACGAACGCCTACATCGCTCAGTTCCAGCTCAGCGTGCCTGAGGAGCACAAGCTCAGCTCGGTAAGGGAGGAAGAAGCGCGGCGGTTTGCTGCTGCGAACGATCCGTCACTTGACCAGGGCTACCCGATCGCTCCTACCGAGTACGACTTCGATGAAGGCGGTGCTCTCGTTGCCGGTGCTGCTTGCGGCATGGTCGAGCATGACTACACGCTGTACAACGACTCGCGTGTAGGCAAGCTCCTCACGCTTCCCTCTCGTGTCATGCCACGCGGTGCGCTTGAGCTTTGGGAACCAGGCTCGTCACTCTGCGACATCATCGATCAGCTCGCTGATAACACGGTCTGTCTTCCTGGTGAAACGAAGACCGAAGTGGAGCTGGCCTGCCCAACTCCCATGCCGGTCTGTGAGACTTGTGCTCGCTACCTGATTATCAAGTACGACAACTTTCGTGCACGGTCTGATGCCGGTGAGTACGCGGTCGAGTTGCGCAAGCACCTTGACGCTCACATGATCAACAAGCACCTGGACAATCTCCACTCGATCCTGACTGATCCGACCACAGATCTTCGTGACCTGTCTGGTTCTGCTGCGTACCCTGGTTCGATTGAGAAGGACTTCTGGGTTCAGCTCAGTGTCCAGGCTCAGGGCATCCGCAACGAGTACTGCTTGCCTGATGACTACGCTCTGACGGCAGTCGTTCCTTGCTGGATTCCCAACGCGATCCGTGATGCTGTTGCCCGCGAGATGGGCTGTGGTGCGGACGATGTGAACGAAGCCATGGTGCGACGTTGTTTCGCTCGACACGCTGGCGCGACTGTCCAGTTTGTCGACTGGTGGCAGCGTCTTGACCCTGCGAACGACGAATACCCGAACTGGGTAGACGTCCTCCTCATGCCATCGGATTCATGGTTCGAAGGCACTCAGGGCACGCTCAACCTGGGCAGCGAGATCCGCGACTCAACGAACAACAGTGTGAACTGCTACACCAGTTTCACTGAGGACTTCTACACGACCTGCCGTCGTAAGTACGGTGCTCGTCTGGTCCGCTCCAACATCTGTGTGACTGGCGCTTCTCCTGAGCGTGTGGTCATCCCTTGTTCAGCTGTCCCTGGTGTCGACTCGACGGTTCGGCCGTCCTTCGCTACCAGTAAGTAATCAACACTTCTGGGTTCCGGCCGGTGGTCGGACCTGTGATGTCTCAGGGCAATGGGTGTCATTGAGATCTGATCAGGTTCGGTCCATCGGCTGGGGCTCCGTTAGTAGTCCCGATCCGCGTTACTGATTGAAAGCAGCAGAGTGCCAGCCTTCCAGCCAGTTGAAATAGAAGCTCCTCCGCACATCCCGCGGGCGACAGGTCTGTTCCAGTCGTTCCCTCCCACTGTCATGTCGTCAGACAAGGAAGCGGACGGTTCGTTTTGGGAGCAGCCTTCGTGTGATGGGCCTGATCCTCACGCGCAGGTTCGTTGCCCGACGACACCTGAGGAACGGGTAGCGAAGCGTGATGGGCAGAAGCCTTACCTGACAGTCGAGAACTGTTTGGCTGTCACGCTGATCGGCGGCGTGTCTTGTCAGACGGTCGGCAACCTCGCTCACCCGAACTATCAGGATGAGGCGTTGTATCGGGTGGGTGCTGACAAGCTCCGTCGCGGTGCTGCGTACGCGCTAGGCCAGATGATGTCCACGGGTAAAGCCTGGCAGATGGTCTTGGACGATGAAGGCTGCTGGACTGGCGAGTACGAGGAAGCGTTCGAGCTTGAGGACTGCACCACAGGCGAGGCTGCTGCACCGTTCTGTTTGCCTGATCCGATCATCCCTTGTGCAGATGCTGTTTCCCCTCATGCTCTGATCTCCAACTTCGAAGGCCGGATCGGTGACTGCACCACTGGTCAGCCTGTCATCTATCTGCCGACAGCCGCCGCGGCGTTCATGGTCACTCAAGGCGGTCCTGTCATCAAGATCGGTAACAGTCACTTCACTGCTGGCCTGATGACTCCTGTCGTGTTCGGTTACGGCTTCCGCGGGTACAGCCCAACATGCGAGGAGCCTGAGGATGGCACTGGCTGGGGTTTCATGCGTGGCATCTCTCGGATCAACAGATCAGGCGATTACGACACGCAAGGCGGCAACCTGCCCACTGGTATCCGCAAGGATTCAAACGAACGCAGGTTCTGGGTCGAGGAAGACTTCACAGTCGCCTACGACCCTTGTTGTGGTGTGGCTCAGATGATGGAGTTCTGCTAATGCCTGGTCTGGTTTCTAAGTGCTCGAACACTCCTGTGCCACCAGCTGATCCTTCGATCCTGGCTGAGGCGATCTGTGATGCGCTGGGTCCTAAGTTCGAACTCATTGCTACGGCGATTGTTGAGAACGCGGCCCGGTTCGACGGCGACTTCCTGCATACCCAGTTCTGCACGCCTGACGGTGAACCGATCTACGTGTGCAAGGTCACTGATCCGGTCACAGGTGTGAAGTCGTTCGAGTATCACGTCATCCCTGATGGCGGTGGTACTTCGGAGCCGTACGCGGGGCCTCGCGAGATCTGCGAAACGACTCCTGAGCTCGTCAACGCTGTCGCCTGCTTCGAAGGCAAGCTCAGTGGTGTCGTGTGTGTCGACAAGGTATCCATGGCTGTCACCAGCTACGTGTACACCGACATGGAAGGCGAACTGGTTGTAGGGACTGGTGAGCCATCGATGCCGTATCGTCTCGGTTCCTGCGACGTGCGACGCGAGTGCCTGAAGTTGTGGACGTTGAACGCTGCTGGCACCTACATCGAGTGTCCTGGCCCGAACTACAACGTCGAGATCTCAGGTCCAGCGAACGAAGTGTGTGCCTGGTACATCGGCTCGATGCCGGTTCCTGACCCGCGGCTTGACTTCCCTGCTGGCGCTGAAGGCGTCGAGTATGTGCTGCTGCCTTGTGATCAGAACGTGATCGGTGAGATCCCGACTACTCAGGAAGTGGTCATTCCTTACGATGTGAACGCTCTGCCTGATGTGGTCGAGAACATCCTGTTCGGTTCTGCGGAGTTGAAGAACGTCTGCTCGTTGAAGGTGAAAGCGATTGTCGATGTTGATTGCAACGCGGCGACTACGCCGACGTCGGTCACGTTTGAGGACGCTGCTGGCAACACTCATACCGAGTTCGTGCAACCTGGCTGCACTGAAGAGTTCCAGTGCCTGAAGTCTGATGTGAAGATCGATGGTCTGGCAGTCATTTCTGGTTCCACTACTGAAGAAATACCTATCCCTGAAAGCGAGTGCTAACCATGGCATCTCATCCATCGTCGTGTGACTGTTCGACTTGCACGCAACAGAATGTGAACCTGTCGATCACGCCTGGCACTGTTGGCGGCGACGGTACGACATCAGTCATGACCCCACCCGTAGCTGGTCCACCAGACCCAGTCACAGGCGCAGTCACTTGGACGTGGACGCACGACGACGGCGATGGCGGCACCACGCCGATGTCGATCACCATCCCCTGCATCCCACCTAAGACACAGGTTTGTGATACGACGAATGGCGAGACTCGTGATCTTGCTCCTACCGATGTTGTTTCACTCATACCTGTTGCACCTCTTTACAGATACCCGCCCGTCATCGGCCAGGGTTCGCTTGGAACCCATGTTCCCGTTGGTGGCAACGTGAGTCCGGTCCTTACGACTGTTCAGCAGTTTCCGCTTTTGCCGGATGACTGCTACACGGTGCGCACATGTCTGACGCCTAAGGCTCACGCTGAAATCAATCACGATCCCTCTGGCGTTGATGACTCACTGTCGGTCGGTGTTCTGATTGATGTGGTCGTTGACGGTGTGGTTATCAACCGTGGTCACAAAGGTGGACGCCCTGGTGGTGCCGGTGATCAGGGTGGTACTGCTACTCGGATCTACGATGATTTTGAGGGTTTCCATTACTGCTTTGACCAGAGCCCTGGTGATGCACCTGTCCGTGTCGGTGGTCAGATACGTCAGACTCCACGAGCCACCGCACCTGTTGGTGCTGAGACGCTCATTCTCAACCCGTTCATTGGCATCGAAGTAACAAGGGAGATCATCCTATGAGTGACGACAATGCAGAATTTCTACTAGCGGCTGGCGGTTATGATCCGCTTGCTGAACAGGACCTTTACGGTGTGCCGGGTGGTGGCGTTACAGCCGTTAACCGCATCCCTGATGATGAAGGTGAGATGGTCCCTGGGCCTAAGCCAATCGTCCCGGAAGGCTTTGAGTTAATTCAACTTGAGGGCGTCAAGGGTGCCATCAAGTTTCTATCAACCCCATAACGCATGTCTGACATGGTAATAACCTCAAGCTAAGGGCTAAATGATGCCGAAAGTATCTAAGTGGTTTCAGCGTTGGTTGTGTCTCGGTCTTCCTAAGTGGACGGCTGAGTGCTTCCTTGACGCTGACGGCACCAAGGGCACCCTGTTCACTTGTCAGGTGAATGAGCCTGGTAACCCTGATGAGAATGTTGAGCCGTCATGCACGCTCGTCTACGAGTGGTGGGTGGGTCTGACGAAGACGACCGTGGATCAGGCGTTCGTTGACGAGCTTGAACCGTGTGATGAGCCAGCAGCAGCGACCACGACGTGTAAAGAGATCGTGGTGTGGCGTGCTTCTGTCGACAACCATGAGAACGCTGATATCCCGGTCGGTGCGGTTATGTGGCCGCGTCGCGAGTGGACGATCAAGACGAAGTGGTCTGATGGCAGCGTGTCGAGTGCGGTTCATCCTGCGGTCACTGCGGCCGGTTCCCCGTGGGGCCAGTCGAACGATCAGCTCGCAGCTGCGATCAACCAGGGGTGCCCGACACAGGACTGGTCAGGTCCTTCCGCCGATCCTGGTGACGATAATCCTCAGGGCGCTGACGGTGATCTGTCTACGCCTTACGGCGCTCATGCTCACGCTCGTGTGTGTGCAGGTGAGAAGATTCCTGTCGAAGCGACAGCCTGCCAGTACAACGCGGCTGGTGACCTGATTGCATCGGTCCCTCTTGCTGTGAACGTGGCAGTGGAGACGGTGGAGGTTTGGGAATGCAAGATCAAGGGCAAGCCTGCCACCTACGAGGACGCTGACGGTGGGCCGATTGTCCTGACCGAAGCTCAGAAGAAGTGCCTGTTTGACTGCGGCGCTGCTCCTGACACGCCGACGATGGATCCGAATCCTTGCACGGTCGAAACTGTTGAGGTTTGCGATATCCGTGTGCTGGTTGACGCTGATGGTCTACCTGTTCTCGATGACGACGACCAGGTGCAGTACGAGGCCCTGAACACTGAGACTGTGTTCCTGTCGATCGTCAGCTGCCCTGATGGTTCGCAGTCGTTCAGCACTTGGACGTTCGACGGCACTGACCCTGTGCAGTACACGCCCATCGGCGACTTCATCGGTGACTGCGACACGCTCGAACCGATCAATGCTGAACCAGCGAAGCCACAAGGCGACATTGTTTCAGTCGAATGGTTCCAAGCATCGTTCGGTGTTTCAGTCAGGGACAACAATCTGGGTGTCCCTGCGTCATGGCGACCAATCGCCCACTATCAGAACACCATCGACTTTGCGAACACGATGCAGGGCGGCGGCACGTTCGCTGACCAGCAGATCCCGACCGGCAGCTGGTCACAGCAGTTCGAGACGGCTGACGGCTGGCTTGACACCGATCGAACCGATTCACTGATCGAGGCGTGGGCCACGGCGATCGGGAAGCCAGCAGTCATCGCTGCTGATGGCCTGTCGGCTCGCATCGGTAACTGTGTCATCCAGATCGGTTGCCACTACAACGGCTGCGCAGGCTTCCCTGGTTTGCATCCTGACGCTCAGGCGCAGGGCATCACGGTGTTCTACCGTCACATGTCGTTCATCTGCTGTGGTGACGATCTGCAGTATCTGCCAGTCACGTCTGAGGTTACGGCGACGTCGAATAACGCTGGCGGTCGTGTCGATGCCGGTTTCGTCACGGATCTTCAGCCGAAGATAGTCACGACGAAGTTCCGCAAGGTCACGGTCTGCCTAGATGACGGTTCGCTTGCGTCATACCTGATTGACTCGTGTGACAACGTGATCGATCCGCGGACTCTTCCGCCTTGTGACTGCTGGACACCTTGCACTCCTGGTGGTTCTCCTGATCTGGTCAATACCAGCTGTGAGATTGAAGCTGCTCAGGGCATTTGTGAAGCGACGGTCGAGCGGTTCGATTCATCGAACGTCAGCTCAGACACCGCGGTCGTGAACCCTGATACAGGCATGTGGAACATCACACCTTCGCAGACGAATGCGAACACGCCGATGAACAACCTCCTGGAGAAGCTGAACCAGGGGTGTGTGCTCGCAGCGGTGTACGTCGAAGAAACTGAGGTGTCAGCCTCTCAAGGCTGGATCGTTGTTCCTGCCGCGGCGGTGTCTGGTGACTCGACAGGCTTCACGATCAACCCTGCCACGGTCGCTGACTTTGGTGCGTGTGATCCTGATGAAGCTCTGGCGGCGTTCGCTGCTGGCTCGGCTGGCATGACCATCAGTAATGGTGGAGCGTTCCAGGCTGGCCCGTTGGTTCCTTCTGAGAACAACAATCTTGTGTTCGCTGTGCCTTCTGATGGCACTGCGAATGGTCGGTGTCTGTTCCTCACAGAAACGCCTGGCGTTCTTCCTGAGCCATCTCACCAGCCAGTGCATGACGCGTGTGTGGCAGGCAAGCTCGACCAGGTCATCGACCTGCTGCAACAGTTGGTCGATAAGGACTGCTGCGACATCATGGTCAACTGCTGCGATGCTTGTGTGCCATCTTGCGCTTGGGGTGCCGGTGGCATCGACCGCGAGCAGATCTGGCAGGCATCTGAAGGCGGCATCATCTGGACGATCTGCGGTGAGACGTACACCACTCCTGCCGGTGATTACACGAACGCTGAGCTGGCCGCGTGGCTGACAGCGAACACTCCTCACACGATGACCCTGGTCGATCCCGATCCGGCATCTCCAGAGAAGAACGTCATCCTGTATCTGTCGATCCCTTGTGATTGTCCTGCGCCGACGTTCCAGTTCGGTGATGACACTCCTATCACACTCGCAGCGATCAAGGAGTTCGATGTCACCTGTGAAGGCGACGACGACGACGATGCTCCTCCTGCTGGTGATGAGACTCGCTGCGCTACTGAGAAGCTCGGCGCTGACATCAACTCGACTGCACCAGGCAACGCTGTGCATACGACAGGTTCGCTGTTCACTGGCTCCGGCCCGGTCACGGTCTGGTCAGGTTCGTTCACGATCGTGGACTCAGCGAGCGTGTCTCACACCCTGCCTGACGGCGGCACGATCACTGGTCTTGCTGCTGGTTCTACGACGTCGGTCAACTTCGTTGGCACCTACGACTACGTCGAGGACGGCGAGACGTTCCGCTGCACGGTCGACAAGCTCATATCAGCGAACTTCGTAGTTCAGTAAAGGAACCCTGGATGCCATTACGACCGATTACCGACGTTGTTGAGGAGCTGTGCGAACGCTTGGCGGCTCTGGAAGGAGCGACGGATTCAGATAACCAGACGTTGACGGCTTCGCCTGCCGGTGGGCCTACAACGACCATCGCTATCTCTGGTGGAAACACCATCACGATTGCACACCCGACTCCACCGACAGTGCCGACCCCGGTGATCTGCTCGGATCGCAAGATCTTCGCCAGCAACCCTTCAGGCTGGCTTGGTATCACTGCTGGCACCAGGGTGCCTGCGGCTTGGACCGATGTTGTACCGCAGTGGCGCACGCTGCTGACAGCGACAGCGCCTTCGTGCCCGACTGAGCTTGGCATGGACATCGACCTGGGCACGTCGCTGCATTACGCACGGCGCACCAGGATCTATCACAGGGTTGGGACGAGGCTGCTCGTGAACGGTGCAGCGGTGAGGACCTACACATCACGGGCCTATCCGTACAGTGACGAGCGCAGCGACACGAATCCTGATGTGGTCGAGCCACTTCAGTATGAGTTTAAGCATGTCGGCGTGGACTATTGGGCTCGGCCGAACATCCCTGCTGGCGCCACGGTCGAAGTGCAGGTCGCTCATCGTGTTCGCGAGGTGGCTCCTCAGGCTTCAGCGTGGTCTCGTGCCTACGTCGGGCTGCGTTCTCAGGCGAAGCTGACGTTCCTGCCGACCGACATTCAAACAGGAGAAACACCATGACGAAGGTTCTAATCGGGAAAGAGATCATCCAGTTCTTCGATGATGATGATCCGACCGCGCCGAAGGATGCCAAGCAGATGTCTGATGCGGAACTGCTCGATCTGATGCTGGATGGTGTGCCTGAAGGTGAGGATGTCGATGAGGTCCGCGCTGATCTGGCTGAGTCCCTGAAGCCTGCTGTCGAACTGGCTGAGCCTGATGTGGTTGATATTGATGAGGTCAAGGATCGGCTGTCCACGAAGGAGCTGGCTGTGCTGGCGCGTGAGCACGAGATCAAGGGCCGGTCGAAGATGAACGAGGGAGAACTGATCAGGGCGCTGCTCGATCAGGGCGTGTCACTCTGATGCGTTGCAATCGCGTGGCTTTGTGCCACACTGGAAGGGCACCCACTGCCTGGATCAATCAGCAAGTCCCAACACGAAACGAGAGGTCTGGGCAACATGGCTAACAAGAAGATCAGCAGTGAGACTGCTGCGGAACTGAAGCGTCGGGGCCGCGTTGACGGCAAGCCTGCGCCAGGTCGGTTCCCTCCTGCGAAGGCGAAGAAGTAATGTCGCGCTGTTTGTATCCCGTAACTGGTTGCGCCGCGGACATTGTGCTGCTTGATTGCGGTAAGCCTGTCACTGAAGGTGACACGCTGCTGGAGTTGTGCAAGTTCGTTCGCGTGACGATGACGCCTGTCTTCGAGGAAGGCTCAGAGATCAAGCTGAAGGACGCTAAAGGCCGTCCAATCGTTGACCAGGAAGGGTGCGGCTATCTGTCGCACTACGACCTGGAGATCGAGATGGGTGGCATCACTGCTTCGTCGTCTGCTTGGTTGACTGGCGATCGCATCACTCCGACTGGCGGTGCCGCGTTCGGTCGTCGTGAAGACTGCCCACCTTGGTTCTCGTTCCGTCTCTGGCAGGAGCTTGCTGGCAACGGCCGCAAGATCTGTGATGATGGCGAGCAGGAGTACCTGATTCACTGGTTGCCTTGTGTGACTAACTTCCGTGTCACTTCATCGTTCGATGTTGCTGAGGACACGGTCACTCGTGCGACGTTGACGGCTCAGGCATATCCGAATGGTGGAACGTTCGGTAATGGTCACTGGGGTGAGTACACGTTCAATGATCTTCATCCTGATGGGACTGGCGCTGCGTTCGATGAAGAGGTTCACTTGTATGAGCCGACGTCGGACATTCCGCCACCTGATTGTCCTGAGGACTGCGCTTTGGTGCCGTTCGATGGGATCGTTCAGGATGGCAAGAAGGTTGCTGCCAGCTCACCGAGCGGTTCCGGTTCAAGCGGTTCGAGTAGCTCAGGCTCTGGTTCCAGCTCGACTATCCCAGCTGCAGCGTAACTAAAACGTCCCTACTGGCGTATCTGAGTGCGAGGTGTCCGATTGTGGTCCGGGGCCTCGCACTCTTCGCGTCTCCTATGATTGGAATCGACTATGGATATTCCTGACGCTCTGAAGGCTTGTTTCGAGGACATCTGTGACGTGTTCTTTCGGCGCGTGTCGTGGGTGTCGTCTGACGATGTTGAAGCACCTGAGCCTGCTGCGATTGAAGAGTTCGCCAGGTGCATCACGTTCTATTTCGATGAGACGACTGGCTGCTACACGCACGTTCAGTTTCCTGACGCTCCTGTCATCTGTGTTGGCAGTGAGCTGACGTGTGAGGACATGGAGGGCTGGTTCGGGTGCAAGACGGAGCGTGTTGGCCCTGCGGTGTTCAATAATGACGATGACACTGTGTGGAATGACGACCCGGCGAATCAGAACCAACGGATCTGTTGGAGTGAGACGGATCTGCCGACAGTGGTCAGTGTGAACACTGGGTGTCTGCCGATGGAATGCACCGCGGAGTATGACACGACGTTCACGATCTACCAGGGCGTAACTCCCCCTGGTCCTGCCGGTTCAGGTGGTGTGCCGAACGCTCTGGAGTCGCATGTCTTCCTTTCGATCCAGTCGGACTTCAACGGTTCGACAACGAACTCTGCTCCGTTGTCGAACCGCAATTTCGGTGGCGTGCCTGGCATGTTCTCAACTCAGCTGTTCGTTAAGCGTGGCCCGACGCTGGTGCCTGTTGGCGCAAGCATCTCGATGGGTGGTCGAGTGTGCTTCATGAACAACGGTCCCGATGGTTTCATTCCTGAGCGTGTGGCGCTTCGTGGCCGACTGACCTGTTGTACGGTGCTGGCATGAAGAAGACGATCCTGAATCTTGTTCGTAACACTGCGACTGGTGAGACGCGGCCTGAGGTGTTCACGCTGGCGTTGGTGGAGCCCACGAAGAAATGGCTGGAGCGGACCAGGTTGCCTGCGGAGCCTGACGGGCGAATATGGGTGATCGCTTCAGCTGTCTGCTGGCGTGACTTGTCATACGGTGATGGCCTGGACCTGGTGGACGATCCGCATATGAGGGAGCCTGAGGCTGTTACTCAGCCAGCAGATCATCCTCAGTGGGAAGCCTGGAACGCTCCGTTGCGTGACGGGTGGGAGATAGTTGAAGACGAAGGTGAAGAGGATGACGAAGAAGCTACTAAGACCTGAGGTCCAGACTGCGATCGCTGCGCTGGTCAACGCTCTGATGGGCTTGTTGGGCACGTTGGATCTGATCACAGCGCGTCAGATCGGCGCTGTGAACGGCGTGCTAGCGGCTGGTGCTGTGCTGCTGTCGACCTGGTACAACCCTGGCATCCAGTGGGGTGCCGGTGACGTTCCGCGCTGGCTTGAGGATGAGGCAGCGTGAAGGACTTCGTTGTTGAGGTCCTGAGATCTGACCCGGCGATCGTGGTGTACACGCTCATCGGTGGTTGCACGCTGCTTGTCCTTGCTGCTGTGTCGCCTGTCGGCAGTTGGGTTCGCGAGAAGCTGGAAGATGCTAGAGACCACAATCAGATCGAGCTGTTGCGTGAGTTCCACGTCGAGATGTCTGCCACACGTAAGGCTGAGGTCTCGGAAGTGGTGAAAGGCGCGTTGAACGGTTCGTTGCCGAGGATCGAGCGTCAGATCGGTGAGATGGAGCAGACGCTGGTGCAGACGGCGATGGCTCAGGCTGCTCGTGATGCTGCTACGGAACAGCGTTTGGCGGTCGGTACGGAGAAGATGTTCGCGTTGGGTGAGGCTCAGGCACGCAATACGGCTGAGCTTGCTGAGATCAAGAAAACGGTGGAGGGGCAGACGTTGAAGATCGCGCAGGTTGGCACTCGTGTTGACACGTTGTTGCAGATGCGCAAGTCCTGATCGTGGTGTCTCAGCTATCATCTGGGGATGATAGATCCTCAGACACTTGGTCATGTCCGCTACGGCATGACGGAACAGCAGACGAAGCTCGCTCAGTGGGCGTTGAAATTGGCGGGCTCTTACAAGGGCCGGATCGACGGCTGGTTTTGGCTCCTATCTGATCTGAATACTCGCCAGTTTCAGTCTGCGCATGGGTTGAAGAATGATGGTGTGATCGGTGGCGAGACGTGGGTCAAGCTGGTGTCGTACATCGACGCTCATCTGGCTTCTGGGGGCACGGTCCCTGACGAGGTCGTGTCGTTTGGTAGCGGTGGTGTGGTCATCGAGCCGCGAGTGCCTGGCGCGTGTGTGGTCGAGTGGGCGATGTTCCCGTTCGAGATCGACATTCCGACGGCGTATCTGCAGCGCCTGGCCGACGCTCACAACTGGTACAGCGAGAAGGTCTGGGTGCCTTGTGGGCACAAGCCATTCAGGGTGACAGCGTTCGAGGATGTCCGTGATGTTGACCCTGACAAGTTCAAGTACCACTATCTGGCAAACGGCACCCTGGGTGTCGAGGGTGTCGGTGGGTTCCACTCGAATCACATAGCGCCTGGTGATGATGACATAGATCGGTACGCGGTCTCGAACGCTGCGCTTCCACGTAGACAGTTCGAGCCGATCACGTTCCATGAGTCGGGTGAGGGCACGAACAACGGTGGCGTGAACAAGTTCTACGATGACCCGATCCGGCCGTGGATTCGTCGGTTCGCTGAGACTCATGACTGGGTACAGGGCTCGCTGTTCGAGATCGAGCAGTTCGATGTGATCGCTGAGCATTGCGTGACTGAGAACTATCTGATGTTCGCTGATGGTGAGCCTGCTGATTCGTTCGATTCAGCGAAGTTCATCGGTGCTGCTCCGATTGTCACTGATGCTCGATCGTTCGGTCCTAATGGCGGCTGGGGCATCATCATGGACACTGAGCAGAACCTGGTCATGTACGTGTCGGGATCGACTGTTGAGGCGGCTGCTGCGATGCCTTTGAACGACGGCAATAGGCAGCATCTTCTCAGTCGACTCGCGTTCTCGCCGGTATCAGCATGATCCAGACGTCAAGGCGCGTGGATGGTGGCCGGTCGAACCGTTGGCTTAAAACGAAGAAGGGTGTCGAGAACTGGCAGATGATGCTGGTCGCTGCTGGGTTCCCGTTGAAGGTTGATGGCGACTACGGGCCGTTGACGACTAGGGCGACGGGCGACCTTCAGGGGATGACGACATACAGGAAGAAGGCGAACGGGTACCTGTTGAGTGTCGATGGTGATGCTGGGCCGTCAACGATCTCGGTTGCTGTCGAGATGATGAATGACGGCTGGATGATCTCGGAGAACTTCCGTGTCCGCGAGCTGTCGTGTCATTGTTCGTTCCCGTGGCCTGATGGTTCCAGGGTGATCATCTCGAAGTTGGAACTAGGTCGCTCGTTGTCGCCTTCGAGGCTGGGCTACCAGCCTGGTGTCCACATCATTTCTGGGCATCGGACGTCCGGGCTCGGTCATGAGCATGGCAGCAATCACAACGCTGCTGTCGGCGGCGCGAGTGGCAGCTTCCACACTTGTCATCCTGCAGGCACGGAGCGTCACGACTGGTGTGAGACATCAGCGGTTGACATCGGGAACTGGCGCGAGTTGAAGTGGACTCATTCGTTCTGTCGGGACACGTTGAAGATGACGGGCGGGCTCGGCATTCATGACGCGACTGGCTGGGCGATTCATCATGATGATGGTCCGTGGCGCGATTGGCGTTACTTCGACTAGAGTCCCTGTTGGGCGTCGAGGACCCACGTCAAGCGCTTGACGGTGGAACACACGACGGAGCCTGGCTTCTTAGCGGCTGTCAGATTGTGCTCAGCGAGGTCCACCATTTCAGCTAATCTTCCGGTTATGGCTCAACGCATCAACAACCGTAAGACCACTGCTGACGGCGGGCGGGTGAATCCGAAGACTGTTCCTGACGGGTATGAATCGCCCTTCGCGCCGATGAGTGACGAGGAGCTTCACGCTGCGATGATCGAGGCGCGCGACGTCGCGACTGCGGTGCATCAGGGTGTGGAGTGGGAACCTGGCACTGTTATTGGTGACTTCATGGAACGCTGGACTGGCAGCGCTGAGATGTCGCCGATCCTGCTTCGGATGCTTGAAGGTCTCGCTGTAGCGGCTGACACGTATGAGGTCGGTACGTGGGCTCAGGCCGCGGCGATGTTCGTGGAGATGGATCATCCTGCGGAGTCGGCGACGGCGCTGATCGACTATGCGAACGAGAACGAGTGGGAGATACGGTCTGACCTTCGTCGCTGTGAGGCTCCTGACGTGGACTTCATCACGAGGCAGATTCACTCGCTTGAGTTCATGCTTACTGGCTTGTCTGATGCGATGGATGTCGGGTTCATCGAGAAGTCGTACCAGGAGGACAAGGGGCACCCGCGGCCTGAGGAGTACTTCGATGATGTCGGCCCGATATCAACGCCTTACGTCGAAGGGTGTCCGTGTCACAATGAACGGCTGGCTGGGCATGGCATCTTCTGTGGCTGGTTGGCGCGTCGGGCGAAGTATTTCTACAACGGTGAGGATGCTGCGGTTGATGTGTTCTTCAAGCAGGTCGCGTTCAGTCGTGTCCTGTCGTTCATGCACATTGCTCAGTCGTGTGATGAGGGCTTTCGGATGGCTGATGAGGGGCTCGGCTGGATGGCGCGCTACTGCTGAGACAAGTACGCACCACGTTTGCGCTTTGTGAGTACATGCTGTTACGCTGATCGGACAACCTACAGAGAAGGATCAAGCCATGGAGATCAAACCGATCAACCCAGTGAAGTGCCGGTGGGGAAGTTGCCTCGCGGATGCAACTTCGCAGGCCGTCAGCAATACCGGAGTGGTGCTGTTTGAGGGCTGCGCTAACCATGCGGACGAGTTTCGGGCGAACCGCGAGGGAGCTGTCGAAGAAGATGCAGCAGAACGATGACATGGCGCGGGTGGGATGAAT
>Ga0114956_1002375_pt1 | contig 14770 bp, 11 predicted proteins | sample MaitaG_FD_87304 | JGI IMG/M metagenome (GOLD analysis project Ga0114956, IMG submission 87304) | Marine algal microbial communities from Maine, USA - Maine_Asex2 metaG | ecosystem: Host-associated > Algae > Red algae > Unclassified | place: Maine, USA | collected 2015-01-05 | reverse complement strand
AACATCCCCTTAGGTACAACATTTACAGACCACATGTTTATTTGCGACTACAATAATGGTTTATGGGAGAACCCAAGAATAGAACCATTAGCATTAATTCCAACGCATCCAGCAGCAATGGCTTTGCATTATGGGCAAGCCATTTTCGAGGGCATGAAAGCAACAGTAGACGCAGAAGGAAATCCAATGTTATTTCGTGCCAATAAAAACGCAGCACGATTAAATGCAAGTGCAGACCGAATGGGAATGCCAAATTTTCCAGAAGATTTATTCCTTGAAGGATTAAAAAAATTAGTCGATTTAGAACGCAATTGGATTCCTCCAATAGATGGGAGTGCACTCTACTTAAGACCATTTATGTACGCAGACGAACCATTTATTGGTATGCGAGCAGCAACCCATTTTAAGTTTATAATTATGGCATCTCCAGCAGGACCATTTTTTAGTAAGCGTATTAAGCTTTGGGCAGAAAAACAATACATACGCGCAGCAAATGGAGGAACAGGGGAAGCAAAAGCAGCCGGAAATTACGCAGCAGCCATTCGTCCAACAGAGTTGGCAAAAGCAAAAGGTTACGACCAAGTGTTGTGGTTAGATGCAGTTGAGCATAAGTACATTCAAGAAGTAGGAACCATGAATATTTTCTTCAAAATCGATGGAGAATTTATCACGCCAAAACGAGATGGTTCAATTTTAGATGGTATCACACGCATGAGTGTTATGGACGTTTTAAAAGATAAAGGTTACAAAGTTATTGAGCGTGCCATTACCATAGACGAAATAAAAGAAGCATCCAAAAAAGGAATTTTAGAAGAAGCCTTTGGAACAGGTACAGCAGTTGGTATCGCTTACATTCAGGAGATTGGAGTAGATAATGATACCATACATGTTTCAGATTCAAGTCCAGTTGGTTTAGAAGTAAACAATACTTTAAATAACATTAAAACAGGTAAAGTAGAAGATAAATTTGGTTGGATGATAAAAGTAAAAAACCACATAATTTAAAATAATTTGGGCGTTACCTAAAGGTCGGGCTTTACGCTAAATCTTTTTTTGCCATATATGGCAGCAAAAAAAGGATATCGCTGCAATCCCTAACGCAAAAGTAACCGGTTCGATAGCCAATAAACAATGTCATTTCGAGTGCTTTGTGAAGAATGACCAAATTGTATCGAGAAGCAATCAAGAGTTCTCGATAAAAAATTGTAGAAAAAAGTAATTCACTCGAACTGACAAGAGTTTGTTATTCTAAGCAAAGCGAAGAATCTCAGTAAATCTCTATGTAATAATAAATTAAAATAATGACATTTAGAGCGAAAGCGTAGAATCATATCATGAGATTGCCATACTTCGACTGCGCTTGTTACAAGCTCAAGCTTCGTCCTCGAAATAACAGAACTATTAAAAAGATGAAAAAAAGCATTTTAGAACAAGGATTTTCAAAACTTTGCACAGCAAAAGCAATGGCAGAATTATACGAAGCTAATTTTAAACAAGTTTCAAAATACGTTCACGCAACCTCAAGAGGTCACGAGGCTATTCAAATAGCTTTAGGTTTGCAACTATTACCACAAGATTATGCCTTTCCGTACTATAGAGACGATGCCATGTTATTGGCTTTTGGTTTAAAACCTTACGATTTAATGTTGCAATTATTAGCCAAGAAAGAAGACCCTTTTTCTGCAGGAAGAACCTATTATTGTCACCCAAGTTTAAAGGACGACGATAAGCCCAAAATACCACATCAATCCTCGGCAACAGGAATGCAAGCAATACCTGCAACAGGAGTTGCAATGGGAATGCAGTATAAAGAATTACAAGATTTAGATGATTATAGTTTAGAATTTGATCCAGTTGCACAGCGCGATAGTAAGGCGTCTAAACTAAAACCAATAACTGTTTGTTCATTAGGAGACGCATCAGTAACCGAAGGCGAAATAGCCGAAGCCTTTCAAATGGCAGCATTAAAACAAATGCCAATACTTTATTTAGTACAAGATAATGGTTGGGATATTAGTGCAAATGCAGCAGAAACGAGAGCGCAAAATGCGTTTGAATATGCACAAGGATTTCATGGCTTAGAAGCAATTACTATAGATGGTGCAAATTTTACAGAAAGCTACGAAGCATTAGAAAAAGTAATAAAAACAATACGAACAGAACGAAGACCATTTTTGGTTCATGCTAAAGTACCTTTGTTAAATCACCATACTTCTGGTGTAAGAATGGAGTGGTATCGTGACGATTTAGAAGAAGCACGTTCTCGTGATCCTTATCCAGTAATAAAACAACAATTAATAGATGCAGGATTTTCAACAAAAGAAGTTTTAGATATAGAAAATTCCGCGAAAGCGAAAGTGCAATTAGATTTTGATAAAGCTTTAAAAGCCGAAGATCCAAAACCTGAAGATTTATTTACTCATGATTTTGTACCAACACCAATTACAGAAGAAAAAGGAATACGTGCTCCAGAAGGTGCCGAAAAAGTAGTGATGGTAGATTGTGCACTATTTGCAGTTGAGGAACTAATGAAAAAGCACAAAGAATGCTTGCTTTATGGACAAGATGTTGGTGGAAGACTTGGAGGTGTTTTTAGAGAAGCTGCAACATTAGCACAAAAATTTGGAGACGACCGCGTTTTTAACACACCAATTCAAGAGGCCTTTATTGTGGGTTCAACCGTTGGTATGAGTGCAGTTGGTTTAAAGCCAATTGTTGAGGTTCAGTTTGCAGATTATATCTGGCCTGGCTTAAATCAATTATTTACAGAAGTTAGTAGAAGTTGTTATCTATCTAACGGAAAATGGCCAGTAAGCATGATTCTTAGGGTGCCAATTGGTGCTTATGGAAGTGGTGGACCTTATCATTCGTCTTCGGTAGAGAGTGTGATTACAAATATTAGAGGTATTAAAATAGCGTATCCAAGTAATGGAGCAGATTTAAAAGGTTTGATGAAAGCTGCGTATTACGATCCAAACCCAGTGGTTATTTTAGAACATAAAGGTTTGTATTGGTCTAAAGTACCAGGAACACAAGGCGCAACATCTGTTATGCCAAGTGAAGATTACGTGTTGCCATTTGGTAAGGCTTGGGTGATTCAAGAAATCTGGAAACAAGAAAATCTTGAGACACTAACAATTGTAACCTACGGAATGGGAGTGCATTGGGCAATGAACGCTTCAAAAGAATTAGGACTGCAAAATCAAATTGAGGTTATTGATTTACGTACACTGTTTCCTTTAGACGAAGGCACGATTATGAAATCGGTTAAGAAAACTGGTAAATGTTTGGTTGTTACCGAGGAACCATCAAACAATAGTTTCGCTTTAGCTTTAGCTGGAAAAATACAAGAAGAGTGTTTTAAATATTTAGATGCTCCTGTAATGACTATTGGTAGCGAAAATATGCCAGCAATCCCCTTAAATTCAACATTAGAGCAAACTATGATTCCTTCGACCGAGAAAGTAAAAGCTAAGGTTAAGCAGTTATTAAATTATTAATTTAGGTAGAAATACGGGTTTTCAAAATCCAGCATTTATCCGTTAATAGATTTTGGTATTAAGTTTTAATTTTAAAAAAAATAAAATTATGACGCAACTTGCAAATCAATCTAACCCCATAACAGTGCTTTCTTATAATATTTCTTACGAAGCGATGACTAATAATAGTAATGGGTCGGCCGGTTTACTTGGTAGAAAATGTAAGTGTATTGGTAATAGTAAACTTACTATTTGTGCCCAGAATATGGCTAATATGGTAGAGGGTATTCCTAAATCTTTAAATGTGTCTGCTTTAGATTTTGTAGGATTTCAAGAAGCTAGTAGGTGGTCTCTTCTTCAAAACGCAGCAAAATTTACTTTAGCTAAAATGGGTACTGTAAGTACTAGGTCTGGAAAAAGTAAAATGGTTAGTTTTTATAATGATAAGAGATATACGTTAACTAAAAATTTTAATGGAGAGTTTGAGACCGATAGACCCTTTCAGATTCTTGTGTTAAAAGATAATTTTTTTCATAAGAATGGTGTTATTTTTATTAACACACACAATCCTCATGGTTTTACTTTTAAGTTGGTAAAATATCACTTAAGTAAAGTGGTGTCTACTTATTTAACTAATAATGAAAAAAAATACCGAATTATAGCAGTTGGAGATTTTAATGAAACGGGATGGGATTGGATTGGTAATAAATTAGATGATAAAAGTTGGGAACCATTTGATAAAACTATAGTTTCCAATAGTGTGTCTATTCAAAATGTTATCTATTCTTGTTGTCAAGCTAATGGAGAATGGAGTGATGGAAATGGAGGTGTAAAAAAAGGGAATAGAGGAGGAGATTATATTTTTGATAGTCAAGGTTCTGCTAAAATAGCTATTCCATTATCTTACAATGTTAATGAGTTGCAATCTGATCATTTACCAATTGTATCGGTTCTTTAATTTAAATAATTAACAGTTTTTAAGCTATATTATAATTGGAATATTCCTTAGGTTAAATAATTAGAATTTGAATTCGCTTTATTAATAATACTTTGCAATTGTGATGTAAAATTTGTATTTTTTATATCAATTATTTAATTACAAAAATATGTATAATTATTACGCTAAAATAATAGGAGTTTACGATGGAGATACTGTAACTGCAGTGGTAGATTTAGGATTTCTTCATTCTCAAGAAATGAAATTAAGACTCTATGGTATTGATACTCCAGAAATGCGAGGTCCAGAAAAAGTAGAAGGTAAAAAGGTTAGAGACATTGTTAGAGGCATGATTCTCGATAAACAAGTAGAATTAATAACTTATAAAGATAAACAAGGCAAATACGGTAGATACTTAGCAACCATTATAATTGATGGTGTAGACGTAAACCAGTGGCTTGTTGCTAATGGTCATGCTACTGTTTATTTTCCGTAAAGCACTGTCCCATTAAGTGTGTAAGTTTTAAAAATTTCAGGTTAATAATTAAACCGAGATTTTAAATTTTATATTCTGACGAATAAATTTGTAAAAAAAAACTATTTTTTTCTAAATTAATTTCATGTGTAAGATTTTTTAATATATTTTTGCAGAAACCTACTTTTACAATTGAAATTTTTTAAATTAATTAATCTACTTTTTTTACTAAGTCTGTCTTTTATTTATGCCCAAGACTCAAATGAATCTGTAATAGATTCTCTATTTAAAGAATTGAACAAAGTTAAGATACCTCTTGAGCAAAGTAAATATGGGAAATGCATAAAAATTACAAGTAGTGTTCTCCAAAAAGCTAAAGAAATTAATAGTGTTAGAATTCAAGGGCATTGTTATAATATTCTTGGATATTCTTATTATAACAATAACGATAGTTTAAGTTTTGATAATCTATTTAAAGCCGTAGATGCATTTAAACAAATTGGAGACACACTTACACTTACATCTGTTTACAGTAATATTTCAGCTAATTATATAGAACAAGGGGATAATGTGCAAGCTGAAAAGTTTATTCGAAAGGCTTTAGAAATTACTAAAAATAATAAAAAACTAATAAGGCATAGAGCTTATCCACTATTTAATCTCGCTGATCTTTCTGTTATAAAAGGAAATTATAAAGAGGGCATTAAATTAACATTACAGGTATTAGAAATTTGTAAACAAAATGAGCACCTCAATAAAAGGCATTTAATAGGTGATTCTTACGAATTATTATCATACGCTCACTATAAATTGGGTAATAAAGACCAAAGTGAACTGTATTATAAAAAAACTGAAGCCTATGGAGAAAAATATAAATATTTCAATGTTTTAACCTTTTTGTATTATAGGCGACAAGCATTATTTAAAGAGGATGGTAACTTTACTAAAGCTTATGAATTATTACATAAATATACTAGTGTTTCTGATTCTATCGATAAACTGGAAGAATTTGAAATAGTAAAACAAGTTGAAACTGATTATGTTCTTACTGAAAATAAAAAGCAATTAGCTTTAGCAAAAAAAGAACAAGAATTTCAAAAAGCTATTATAAACAGAGGTTTGTATTTTACTTTATTATTAGCTTTAATCACCTTTTGTTTACTCATTTGCCTTTATCTTATTTATGTAAAAAATAAAAAATATAAAATAGCTAAAGATGATGCAGAGCAGCTATCAAAAGTAAAAAGTAATTTTTATTCTGAAATAAGTCATGAACTTCGTACGCCATTATATGCTGTAATAGAACTTTCAAGATTACTACTTAAAGAAAATATTAATAGAAAACATAAAGAGTATTTAGAATCACTTAATTTTTCTGGTAACCATTTACTTTCTTTAATTAACAATGTTTTGGAATTAAATAAGGTAGAATCTGGAAAATTAGAATTACAAATATTAAACTTTAAATTAAAAGACTTAATCAATAATGTAGCGGAAAGCTTAGAATATGCATTGAGAGATAACCATAATACAATCCATATGGATTATGATGTTACTATTCCAGAATACCTAAATGGCGATTCTTTAAAACTATCCCAATTATTTATTAATTTAATATCTAACGCTATTAAATTTACCAACAATGGAAATATTTACGTCACTACAAAACTAATTGATAAAACAGATACAGATGTTAAAATCTATTTTGAAATTAAGGATGATGGTATTGGAATTTCAAAAGAAAAACAAAGTAAAATTTTTGAAGAGTTTTATCAAGAGCACAATGAAAATAAAAACACATACAATGGTACTGGTTTAGGTTTGCCCATAGTAAAAAGAATACTAAAGACTATGGGTAGTGAAATTTTGATTGATAGTGAAGTAAATGAAGGTTGTAAGTTTAGTTTCGAAATTGATTTTTCTTACCATACAAATACTAAGTTAAATATTGTAGCTCCCGATGTTCTTAGTAAAGATTTGGAGGGTATGAATTTTTTGATTGTCGATGATAATAAAATAAACCAATTGGTAACTAAGAAGGTTTTAGACCAAATTAATATAAAATCTAAATCGGTGAATTCTGGAGAAGAAGCTTTAGTTTTATTTAAAACAGAGTGTTTTGATTGTATTTTAATGGATCTGCATATGCCTGGTGGTATCGACGGTTATGAAACTAGTAGACGTATAAGACTTGTAGATTTAAAAGTTCCTATTATTGCTTTAACAGCAGCATCAACAGAAGAAATTGAAAATAAAATATATGATTGTAAAATGAATGCTTATGTAAGCAAACCATTTATTGCCTCAGATTTTATTGAAACTATGCATAGATGCATTACAAGATAATGTCTTTTTAAAAATCTCAATGGGAAAATTAGAAGATACACATAAAAAAATTCTATTTTCCAACAGATGATGTGTTTATGATATTTATTTTTAACAATAAGAGAAAGTATTAAAACATGGAAAACGCCTGTGAGAAATTGGGTTTTTATACTAAGTCAGTTTTTAGCAATGTTTAAAGACAGGATTAAACTATAAATAATTTAAACCTTAAATTTTGAACTTACGCAGTTTTTAAGATAGTGTTATATAAAAAAAAGCGACTCTTAAGAGAATCGCTTTTCATTTTTTTATTTTTCCATTCCTGGAGGATATTTTTGAATTATCTCAGCAACAAATTCTTTAATTCTTGCTTCTTTTTTTTCAACGTTAGATGTGGTTCTTAAATAGCCAGAACCTTTTCCTTGCCAAACTAACTCTTTCTTTTTAGCATCTATTAAATCTATATATAGACTTCCTTGTGTTGTAGTGCTTACATTATTGTTAAAGTTACCTCCCCAAAAAGGGCTCCATCCCCAACCGTAACCAAATCCTCCAAAACCACCGTTATTCCAAACATTAACCTCTTGTCTTTCTTTAGTAAAAATACTAACAAGTAAATCTGGAGATTCAGATTTTGTAAACCCTTTAGCCATCATTTCTGTTTCAATTGCACGTAATATTCTACGTTTGTCTAAATCACTAATTTCAGCCTTATCTATTCCTGTTTTAAAAAACGCAAAGGTTTTATAAGAATTGAAATCAGCATTTTTATCATAATCTGCAGCTACTCGAACGGAAGAACATGAACTCGCCATTAGCAATAAAGCTAAGAGTGGGACTATTTTAATTATTAATTTTTTCATAGTAAATATAATTTATAAGTTATCAATTATAGCATCGTCAACACTATTAGGTAATGTTACTTTTAGATTAGCTTCGATTTCCATAGCACGTTTAATTGCAAAAACAGCGCCTTTGTTTCTTGCCCAACTTCTTCTGGAAATACCATTGTTAACGTCCCAGAATAACATAGATTTTAATCTTTTTGATGCTTCTTTACTACCATCAAGAACCATACCAAACCCTCCATTTATAACTTCTCCCCAACCAACACCACCACCATTATGGATACTTACCCAAGTGGCTCCACGAAAACTATCTCCAATAACGTTTTGTATTGCCATGTCTGCTGTAAAGCGAGAGCCATCGTAAATATTAGAAGTTTCTCTGTATGGAGAATCTGTTCCAGAAACATCGTGATGATCGCGACCTAATATAACAGTTTCAATCTCTCCTTTAGCTATGGCTTGATTAAAAGCTTCGGCTATTTTTGCACGACCTTCTGCATCTGCATAGAGTATTCTTGCTTGAGAGCCAACAACTAATTTGTTTTCTTGAGCACCTTTTATCCATTTAATATTGTCGGACATTTGTTGCTGAATCTCTTTTGGAGAACGTTTCTTCATTTCTTCTAAAACTTTACAAGCAATAGCATCAGTTTTTTCTAAATCTTCAGGTTTACCTGAAGCACACACCCAACGAAATGGACCAAAACCATAATCGAAACACATAGGACCCATTATATCTTGAACGTAACTTGAGTACTTAAAATCTATATTATTATCAGCCATAATATCTGCACCAGCTCTTGAAGCTTCTAATAAAAAGGCGTTTCCATAATCGAAAAAATAAGTACCTTTCGCTGTGTGTTTGTTTATGGCTTCTGCGTGTCTGCGTAGTGTTTTTTGTACTTCTGTTTTAAATTGTTCTGGATTATTAGCCATCATTGTATTGGCTTCCTCGAAAGAGAGTCCTGTTGGGTAATACCCTCCAGCCCAAGGATTGTGGAGCGAGGTTTGGTCGCTTCCTAAGTCTATATGTATATTGGCTTCATCAAATTTCTCCCAAACATCTACAATGTTGCCTAAATAAGCTATAGAAATAGTTTCTTTTAAGGTTTTAGCTTTATTTACACGTTTTACTAATGTGTTTAAATCATTTGTTTTTTCATCTATCCAACCTTGATCTAATCTTACTTGTGTAATTTTAGGATTTACTTCTGCGCAAACCGTAATACACCCTGCAATATTTCCTGCCTTTGGTTGTGCGCCAGACATGCCGCCTAATCCAGAGGTTACAAATAGTGCACCTTTAGGTTCTTTTCCTATTTTTCTAAACGCGTTTAATACTGTAATAGTTGTGCCATGTACAATACCTTGTGGTCCAATGTACATATAACTGCCAGCCGTCATTTGGCCATACTGTGTAACACCTAATGCGTTAAATTTCTCCCAATCGTCTGGTTTAGAGTAGTTGGGAATCATCATTCCATTAGTAACTACAACTCTTGGTGCTTCTTTATGACTTGGAAATAATCCCATGGGATGACCAGAATACATGGTAAGTGTTTGCTCGTCGTTCATTTCTGCCAAGTATTTCATTGTTAGGCGGTATTGTGCCCAATTAGAAAACACACCTCCATTGCCACCATAAGTAATTAACTCATGAGGATGTTGTGCCACCGCATGATCCAAGTTATTTTGTATCATTAACATAATAGCTGCTGCCTGTTTAGATTGGGCAGGATATTCGTTAATTGGTCGTGCAAATATTTTATAGTCTGGACGAAAACGGTACATGTAAATTCTTCCGTAGGTATCTAATTCCTCTTTAAATTCTTTTATTAAAATCTTGTGGTGTTTTTTATCGAAATATCTTAACGCATTTCGTAATGCTAATTTCTTTTCTTCTTTAGTAAGAATAGCTTTACGTTTTGGTGCGTGATTTACATCAGTTTCATAAGGTTTTACAGCTGGTAAGTGTTCTGGAATACCTTCTAATATTTGCGCTTTAAATGTCATACTATTTACTAATATTACTTTTTTTTTACTGAGTTAGTATTTTTATTGAATCCATAAGGGCAATGTCTACAGCCATTTTCGCAACAATAACCTCTTTTTAAATGGTATTGCTCCGTAAAGCATCTATAGCCTTCGGGTGTTAGATAGAAATCGCCTTCTTCTATTGGGACGTATTTTTTCATTAATTAAATTTTTCAATTCTAAAATTGAAGTGGTATAACAAATATAACTTAAATTGGAGTGATTTTTGAAACTATCAATTCGTGATTTTAATTTCCAAATATTTAGTACCAAAAGGTTACACAGGAATTACCATTTTTCCATTTGTATTTTTAAAGCATAAAGATTTAAAGAATGATTTGGTGTTAATTAACCATGAGAAAATTCATTTAAGACAGCAATTAGAGTTGTTAATTTTTCTATTTTATTTTCTGTATTTATTAGAATTTGTTTTTAGATTAATTCAATATAGAAACTGGTATACAGCTTACAAGAATATTTCTTTTGAAAGAGAGGCTTACATAAACCAAACAGACACAAACTATTTAAAAAACCGTAAACTATGGAGCTTTATAAACTATATTTATGCCAATGACTTTTAAGTTGCAAAACAGCGTTAATTCCTATATTCATTTAAAAAATGAAAAAGATATTTCTCTTTTTGTAAAGCGAGAAGATGCCATACATCCTGTGATTTCTGGAAATAAATATAGAAAGTTAAAATACAATATTGAGGAAGCTAAAGCGCAAGGTAAAAGTAAACTACTTACTTATGGTGGTGCTTTTTCTAACCATATTGCTGCAGTGGCAGAAGTTGGTAGAATTTATAATTTTAAAACTTTTGGTGTTATTAGAGGTGAAGAATTAAGTTCTAAAATTAATGACAATGTTACGCTAAAGTATGCACAAGATTGTGGTATGCAATTTAAATTTATTAGTAGAATAGACTTTAGAAATAAAAAGGATAAAAATTTTATTAATGCATTAAAAAAACAGTTTGGCGATTTCTATTCTATTCCAGAAGGAGGAACCAATGCTTTAGCAGTAAGGGGATGTGAAGAGATTTTAACTGAAGCAGATATTGGTTTCGATTATATTTGTGCTTCAGTGGGAACAGGTGGTACTTTAGCAGGTTTAATAAATTGTTTAAAACCTGGTCAACAAGTTTTAGGTTTTTCGGCATTAAAAGGAGACTTTTTAAAAGAAGATATTAGTAAATTTGCAAAGCAAGATAACTGGAGATTGATAAGTGATTATCATTTTGGAGGTTATGCCAAAATAAATAAAGAATTAATTGCGTTTATAAATCAGTTTAAAAGCAATTATGCCATTCAGTTAGATCCAATATATACAGGAAAAATGCTTTTTGGAATACTAGATATGATTAATAAGAATTATTTTCCGAAGGGCTCAAAAATTTTAGCAATACACACAGGAGGTATACAAGGCATTGCAGGAATGAATGATAGATTAAAAAGAAAAAATTTACCATTAATACAATAATTTAATGAAAAGAATATTTACAATTATATGTCTATTAGCTTTAGTAACAAGCTGTGGTTCAAGTAAAAAAGTAACGACTAAAAAGTCTACAAATAAGACTAATCGAGTTGTTAAATCTAAAAGAAAAAAGAGACCAAAGGTTGTTGCAAATACTCCAGAGAATACCAAAGTTACTGTTGTTATTAAAGACACGCCAGAAAGCTATGCAACACCAACAGATGAATATATTGCTATCTATAGTGATATCGCTCAAGCAGAAATGCGAAATTATGGAGTGCCAGCGAGTATTACTTTAGCGCAGGGTATTTTAGAGTCTGGTGCTGGAAAAGGAAGACTTTCTGTAGAAGCAAACAATCACTTTGGTATTAAATGCCATAAAGGTTGGACAGGAGGTAAAATTTACCATGATGATGATGCAAGTCAAGAATGTTTTAGAAAATATAAAAACTCTAAATACTCGTTTAGAGACCATTCGCTGTTTTTAAAAGAGCGTAAACGTTATGCTGGATTGTTTGTTCTTGGAAAAGGAGATTATCAATCTTGGGCAAAAGGATTAAAAGCAGCAGGTTACGCTACAGATAGAAAATATCCTAAAAAGTTAATAAGTTTAATAGAGCGTTACCAATTATATCGTTTTGATAACGAAGTTTTAGGTGTGGTTACAGGTTTAAACGATAAGCACACTGTTGTCGCTGGAGATACAATTTACTCTCTTTCAAAAAAACATAATATCTCTGTGCCAGAACTTAAAGCCTTAAATGGTATAGAAAATAACGATTTATTTGTAGGACAAATACTTTTTATTAAGCCTTTACCTAAAGATTAAAAATAATGATTTATAAACGCAGTAGCGCACTTTTTGAAGCAGCAGAAAAAGTAATTCCTGGTGGTGTTAATTCTCCTGTTCGTGCATTTAAAGCTGTTGGTGGCACACCAATTTTTGTAAAAGAAGCAAAGGGAGCTTATTTGTACGATGAGGACGGAAATACTTTAATTGATTATATTAATTCTTGGGGACCAATGGTTTTGGGTCATGCCTTTGAGCCTGTAGTAAATGCAGTTGTAGAAAAAGCAAAAAAAGGAACTTCTTTTGGAATGCCAACAGAAATTGAAACTAAAATTGCAGAATTAGCAGTATCAATGGTGCCTAATATCGATAAAATTCGTTTTGTAAATTCTGGAACAGAGGCTTGTATGAGTGCTGTAAGATTAGCGAGAGGATTTACAAAAAAAGATAAAATTATAAAATTTGCAGGTTGTTATCATGGCCACAGCGATTCATTTTTAATACAAGCAGGAAGTGGAGCAGTAACTTTTGGTAGTCCTAACAGTCCTGGAGTTACAAAAGGCACAGCAAAAGACACATTGCTTGCTAATTACAACGATTTAACAAATGTTGAGGCACTAATTAATGCTAATAAAAATGAAATTGCTTGTATTATTATAGAACCTGTTGCGGGAAATATGGGTTGCATTACTCCAATTAATGGATTTTTAGAAGGATTAAGAACGCTTTGCGATGCTAATAATATATTATTGGTTTTCGATGAAGTCATGACGGGTTTTAGACTTGCAAGAGGAGGAGTGCAAGAGTTGTATGGTGTAAATGCAGATATTGTTTGTTTTGGCAAAGTAATAGGAGGAGGATTACCTGTTGGTGCTTTTGCAGCAAGAAACGAAATAATGAATTATTTAGCGCCTTTAGGCCCAGTTTATCAAGCAGGAACGTTAAGTGGTAACCCTTTAGCAATGGCTGCAGGATTTGCTATGCTAACTGCTTTAAATAATGATGCTGAAGTTTTTAATCGCTTAGCAGAGAAAACAGAATATCTTCATAAAGGGTTGGCTAAAGTTTTAAATAACAATAATATTACACGCACTATAAATAGAGTTGGTTCTATGATTTCTGTACATTTTGATAAAACAGAGGTTATAGATTTTAAAACTGCTGCAAAAGGAAATAACGAGACGTTTAAAACTTTTTTTCATGGCATGTTAAACCAAGGCATTTACATTGCGCCAAGTGCTTTCGAAACTTGGTTTATTACAGATGCTTTAACCTATAAAGATTTAGATAAAACGATTGCTGCTTGTGATGCCGTTTTTAGAAAGTAATAAATTATACGTTAATGCAAAAAAAAAGCGATTACTTTTAAAAGTAATCGCTTTTTTTATACAGTTATTAATAACCTTATCTCGATTTTGTTTCTGTTGTTATTCCTTTATTTTGAGAAGAAACAGTTGTGTTTGTAATGTCTTTTTCTCCAGAAACCATTAAATATCTTGCAAATATTTCATCTCCAAGTGCTTCTTTAATCTCTGTTTGTAATTTAACATTACTCTTTTGTTTTGCAGCGTTGTAGTCTACAGATCCTGTTGTAAGCAATTCATTAGAATTAGCTAAATCATTTCCGTGACTTTGGTAAGCCAAGTAAATTTGCTCTAAAGTATTATCATCAAACTTAAGTTGTTTTTTTAAAGCTTTAGCTTGAAGTGATGCTTTTTCATTTATATCTATTTTATTTTGTGCTACTAAAGATTGTGTGCTAAATAATAACGCAAAAGCGAAAAAGCAGAAAGTAATTATTTTTTTCATTGTTGTAATTGTTAATTATTAATATCTCAAAGTAAAGCTATTTACTTAAAAATAGCAAATAAAAAACTGCCGATTAGATAAACGGTACTCTTTTATTAGTAAAATAATTTAAAAGGTAGCTATTACTCTTTTGTAGTTAATTGTTTTTTATGCTTCATTTTTCCACGCTTTTTTCTTAACTTTCTTTTTTTAGCTGTTTTGCTATATTTTTCATATTGCTCTGGAGTTAATATTTTCTTCATTGCTCTCTTTGTTGCAATCTTTGCATCTAACTTACTGTTAGCTCTTCTTAGTTTTTCAACTTGCGATATGTTTTTGTTAGACTTACCCAAAGTTTTTCTTTTTTTAAATTCTGCCTTTCTTATTTTTGCGTTTTTTATATTTAAAGCTTCAACTTTCTTTTCTTGTGCTTCTGTTAAATCTAAAGCTAAAGTCATTTTTTTGGTTTGCAATTTAGCCATCTCCTCAGGCTTGATGTTTTTAAAACGTTCCATTCTTTCTTTTCTAAGCTCTTTTTTGTCTTCTTTTTTGTCTTGAGCTGTTACTTGTAAAGCAAATAATGCAAGTGCAACTAATACTAATTTTTTCATCTTT
>Ga0114956_1002374_pt1 | contig 14770 bp, 4 predicted proteins | sample MaitaG_FD_87304 | JGI IMG/M metagenome (GOLD analysis project Ga0114956, IMG submission 87304) | Marine algal microbial communities from Maine, USA - Maine_Asex2 metaG | ecosystem: Host-associated > Algae > Red algae > Unclassified | place: Maine, USA | collected 2015-01-05 | reverse complement strand
TTGGCTCAATAATGTAACGTTCTGCGTCAAATTGGACGTGCACATTAATATCTATAGTAGCTAAAGTTTTAGACAAACGACCTTGCTCTGCAAACTGCTCTACCTTTTCTTTTTGCTTTCCTTTTAATTTATCGGTATTGGCCAATAAACCTTCCATGCTACCAAATTGCTTTAATAATTTAACAGCCGTTTTAGCACCAATTCCAGGGATGCCCGGGATATTATCTACACTATCTCCTTGTAAGCCTAATACATCAATTACCTGATCCACCCGTTCGATTTGCCATTTTTTCAAGATTTCTTTTTTGCCTAAAATTTCTATTCCATTGCCACTCCTTGACGGTTTATACATGAATACATTCTCCGATACGAGCTGCGCATAATCTTTATCAGGTGTCACCATATATACTTTGAACCCTTTTTTTTCTGCTTGCTTCGCCAAGGTGCCAATAACATCATCTGCCTCATAGCCTGCTTTGGTGACTACGGGAATATTGAAGCCTTCAATTACTTCTCTAATATAGGGCAGCGCAATTGTAATATCTTCTGGTTGGGCATCTCTATTGGCTTTGTATGGTTCATACATTTCATGTCTAAAGGTAGGACCGGGCAAATCAAAAGACACGGCAATATGGGTTGGCTGTTGGTTGCGCATTACATCCCATATAAAACGTGTCATCCCCATTACTGCAGAGGTGTTGATGCCTTTAGAATTGATCATGGGCCGAGAAATAAAGGCGTAGTGTGCTCGATAGGCTAAGGCGTGGCCGTCTAGGAGAAATAGTTTCTTGTCGGACATGGATGTGTAGTGTTTTTTTGGCTGCTGTAGCGTAAAATGATAGATAGTTGGAATTAGAATTATAGCGCCAAAGATAGGCATTTATTGGTGGAATCTATTTAAGTAATTAGACGGAATATTTATAGGTTGGTAAAGAAATTGTTATTACATTTAATGTTGTATTTTGCTTTCTTATTGCGTGGTTAAAGTAGTTTTATAGCTGTAAGAAAAGAATTAACTTTACAAAAAAGAAAAATGAAGATACCACATCCAATTCCATATCAAGGGAGCAAAAGAAATCTTGCAAGTCAAATATTACCATTTTTTCCTAATGAAATAATTAGGCTTGTTGAGCCATTCGCCGGCTCGGCAGCAATTTCAATTGCATCTGCCTACTATTTTAAAGCTGATAGTTTTTGGATTAATGATATCAATAATCCTTTAATTGATTTATGGGAAAAAATAATTAACTCACCAGAAATTATTATAAAAAAATACCATGATACTTGGATTGATCAAATTGGCCAAGAAGAGCAACATTATTATAAAATAAGGACATTATTTAATGAAACTCACAAACCTGAATATCTCTTGTTTTTGCTTGCAAAATGTGTAAAAGCTGCAATTAGGTACAATTCAAATGGAGAATTTAATCAAAGCCCAGATAAAAGAAGAAAAGGGAGAAGACCAGAAAAAATGAGAGGAGATATTCTTAGAGTTTCTCAACTGCTAAAGAATAAAACAACATTAACCTCTTTAAATTATGAAGATTTAATTGACGAACTAGATTTAAATGACTTTGTTTATTTAGATCCACCCTATCAAGGTACAGGTAAAAATGGAGGATTTAGATATTTTGAAGATGTCAAATTTGATGATTTTGTCACCTCCCTTTTTGTATTAAATAAAAAAGAGATACCATTTATCTTGAGTTATGATGGAAGAACAGGTGATAAGGTATTTGGTAAACCTCTTCCAAAAGAATTAAATCTTATCAAAATTGAACTTGATGCAGGGCGTTCTTCAACAGCAACTTTACATAATAGGAAACAGAATACTTTTGAAGCCTTATATATTTCAGAGCATCTAAGTAAAAAAATATCGATTCAAGAAATTCTTAATCCAAAACAAATAAACCACTAAACCTCAATACACAAACTCCCTAATCACCGCTCCCAAGAATAAATCACATGTATCTCAAAAGAATTACCAAAATTATTCAAATATTCAGAGAGCTGCACATCATAACCAAAACCAATTTTAAGATTTCCTTCTGGTTGGAATATATAAGGAAGCGTAACACCTGCCTCCAAATGTAGAATGTGTTTATTAGGAGCTATACTAGGTCTAGGATCTGTATTAACTTGAGTACGAACGGTAGGCAAAACAGTAGCAGAACCATAGCCCACACCCAGCCAAAAATAATCAGAAGGCTTATAACGAATATTGACATCAAAGGACAGCGGAACGTTTTCGACATAGCGAATCCATAGCGACGGTTCGATAAAGGCTGTTTCGCCTTCTAAAAAGTCAAAATCAAAATAACCGCCTATGACGGCATAATAATGCCGGACTCGCATTAGCGTAAAAGGATTTTCAGGCTTTACTGTATTTCTTACTTCTAAATTTAACCCAAATAATTGAGGTATGGAAACACCTGCATAGAATTTATCATCATAGTGATAAAAGAGTCCTGCACCAAAATCAGGGTAAAATATTTTCTCAGAAAGACCAAGATAGGCATTAGTAGCAGTCATTTCAAGCATAGATAAATCTACACTATACTGCACCAAACCTCCACTTATGCCAACAGATAATGTTTGGTCAATTCGACCTTTTCCTAGCGGAATTTGATAGGCAAAATTGCCATAGATTCCTGTTGTTCCAATATTCCCTGTTTGATCATTTACTATATACCCACCTGTGAAAAAATTATAGTCTTCTACTACATATTGAAATTGTGCCATCGTCGAAATAGGAGAGCCTATTAAATCTGGATCGGTCCATTGTTGTCTATGGCTAATTCCAATAGCTACATCATGTTCATAATTGATATATCCATTGTATAGAGAAGCAGGATTGATTTGGGTCCAATTATCTCTATATTGCGTGTACAGGGGTAGCTGTTGTGCAGTAGCATCAATCAATAAAAATAAACAGTATATACTTAGTAGCAGAGTTCTTCGCATTGCTATAGTTTCGGTGTCAAAACGAAGAATTAAGAATTACCAGACGTTACGTGTGCATCTAGCGTCTGGTAATTCTTCATTCTTAATTATTCGTTTATTTGAGTAAGTAAATTATGCCTTTATAAGGAACGAAAATCCCTTCATTCTTCGTTTTTTTCATATAAATATAATAAGCTCCTTGAGGTAAACCTTCTCCATTAAACTTATTGTCAGGACCATAATCATCAGCTACATAGACTAGATCGCCCCATCTATTCGTAATGTATACTTCCAGGCTTGCTCCGGATTCTCCTTTATAAGTGCTTAAGTCTAACTCATCACCCGCTCCGAGTACCTTTTCTATATTGGTAGAACAATCTTCTACTTCTAAAGTAATAGGTACTCGGGAAGATTCACAGCCATTATTATCATCTTTTACACTTGCATAAATCTCAGTTGTTTCAGAGATTGAATAAGGTGTATTAGATTCAATAGCAATAGCCGTTGTATCGTCTGTAGAATACCATTTTACCCTATTTCTAGTATCTCCATTAATATCATCTTCTAAATTTTCCAAATTAAAACTAGTATCCCCTGTATCTTCCATACAATTTTTATACATGCCTTTCACGACTGCTGGTGACTCTAACACCGTGAAAGTAAATGGGGTTATATCCACACTATCCGTTCCATAGCAGTTATTTCCTTCGTCTACTACTTCTAATAGTTGATAGCTTTTTCCTGCTTTAGGGTTTGTCTTTATATCGATAGAATTACTTTCTAAATTTATCCAGATACTATCTCCCTCTCCATCAGTATATCTAAATTTATATGGACCTACTCCCTTACCATCAATTAAAAAATTAAGTTCTACTTCCTCTCCTGCACAAATTTCTGTTTCATCACTTGTTAACCGAGCTTCTAAAAAGACTTTTTCTTGATTGGTTATTTGTATAGAATCCATACCAATACAAGCATTCTCATCTGTTACCGTTACATAATAGATTCCTGAAAAATCTATTTGGGCAGTCGCTTTATCGCTATTTGTTGACCAATTATATTGATAGTTCTCGTTGCCAGCTTCTTGTACATTGACGGCTACATCTATTGGCATTCCTGCACATATAGTTCTATCTCCAGAAATGCTAAGTTGGAGGGGTTCGATACTGTCTCGTACCTCCACAAATGTAGTAGCTTTACATCCACTAAGGGTATCTATTCCTATAACCATATAACGTCCAGCTTGGATTACATTTAGGGTATCTGCCTCATTTTCTAGTATTTCTGTAATATTAGGATTATCCAGATCTTCTCTTTCCCAATAGAAATGATTCGCATTCATAGAACTTCGAGCATCAATTAAGGCGATATTATTATTACAGTTTAGGACCCTCGAAGGTTCGCCCACATTTAGTTGGATGTCATTTTCAAATATTTCTATTTCTTCAGAAGTACTGCAGCCTGTTGATTTATCTTCTAGCACTAAAGTATATACTCCATGAGTTTCAATAGCAATAAAAGCAGAATTGTTTACTTGATTACCATTTTTTAACCAATTATATTGGTAGTTTGGTCCTACAGTAACCTCGTCTGCAAACAAGACCGTCGGCCCTTCAAAGCATTTAGTATCACTAGCATAGTCAATGAGAAGATCTGGTGACTCCAGCTCGCTTACTATAAACTTAGCCGTTCCAGTACAACCAGAAGTATCCGTTACCGCTAGTGTATATTCCCCTGATGTATCTACCCTAATTGTTGCACTAGTATCCCCTGTTGACCATTGGTAGTTGTCATAAGCTGCTTCCAAGTCTAAAAGAATTGTGCCGCCACCGCAAATATCTCTGCTTTCTTCAATGTCTATAATGGTAGCTCTACTAATGTCAATCGAAGTGCTACCCGTACAGCCATTTATATCCGTAACGACTACCGAATGGGTGCCTAGGGCATCAAATAAAAAAAGCGTTGATAAAGTATCCTCAATATCTCCTGTATCCCATTCATAACTTACAAAATTGCTAGCGACTTCTAGATTAGCAACCTCTCCTTCACAGAGAATGGATTTGCCTATGATTACAGGCTGCGGTAAGGCCTGGCTTTCAATTATTGCCATTGTTTGTCCAACACATCCATTTTCATTGGTTACGGTTACGGTAATTACGCCACTTGTATCCATAGCAATGGTAGCCGTTGTATCGCCTGTAGACCATATATAGTTACGATAGGTATCATCTACGCCAAGAAGGGTCGTTGTCCCTTCACAAAAACTGGTTCCCCCTATTATTTGAGCATTTATATTTGTATCTTCTTTGATTAATTGCGATGTATTTCCTTCACAACCTGTTTCGTTTGTTACTTGCAGGGTATATACATCAACAGAGTCTACTAAAATGCTTTTTGTGGTTTCACCAGTTGACCAAAGATAGGAGGCATAATCTGAATCTGCACTTATTTCCGTAGTACCATCTTTGCATATCACTTTTTGTCCTGTGATTTGTGGTAAAATAATGGAACGTTCTTCGACACGCAGAAAACCTTCTCCTGTACAACCAGCACTATTGGTAACTACTAAAGAATAAGTGTCTACCGCATTAACCGATATGGTTGCCGTAGTATCCCCTGTACTCCAAGCATACTTTACATAATCATCGTCTGCACGTAAGGTGGTAGAAGCTCCAGCACAAATTGCCGTATTGCCAATAATATCAAAGTCAATATCCGTTGCTCGTTCGACAATAAAAGGCTCGCTTATTGCCGTACATCCATTACTCCCTCCACTAACGGTTACGCTATAAATTCCCATCTCCTCAACAGCAATGCTTGCTGTTGTATCACCAGTAGACCATTGATAAGTAGCGAAACTATTAGCAGTCGTTAATTGAGTATTCGAACCTTCACACAATAATCTCGAACCTAAAATATCAGGTGCTGGCAAGGTAATTTCTCGCACCCTTATATTCATACTTGCGCTACAATTATTGTTATCTGTTACCGTAACTTGATAGTTCATTGCTTCCTCTACTTCTATAGAATCCCCTTGTTCTCCTGTAGACCATTCATAGTCATTGAAGCCCGTTGGCGCTTCTAAAATGGTAGTGCCTCCTACACAAATAGAATCCTCTACACCATTTGGTAAACTTGGACCAGAAGACTCTACTATAATATTACTAACATTATTTTGACAGCCCTTCCCATCTATTACCGTAACTGCATAAGAACCTTCTCCCATTACCGTAATGGTTTGTGTTGAATCGCCTGTAGACCACTCATAATCAGCATAAGACTCTACTACAGAAATATTCGCTGTTCCACCCGTACATAAAGAAATGCCATCGTTAGAAAAAGTGATGGGTGGTGGTCTATAGGTCGTAATCTCAATAGAATCTTGACTAGTGCAGCCATTATCGTCCGTTACCGTTAAGGTGTAAGTACCAGGGTTGTCTATTCCTACAATAAAAAAACTACTCCCTGTAGACCATTCGTAACTAACATTTGGGTCACTTGATGTTGCATTTAAGGTAGTGCTAGCTCCTTCACAAACGATCCTATCACCTGCTATTTGCACGGTAAATTTTGGTACTTCTGCTATAAAGGTAGAGGCTATCGTCCTACAAGCATTAGCATCTGTAACGGTTACGCTATAAAGGCCTGCTGTGTCTATTGTTGTTGTTTGCAATGCAGAACCCGTACTCCAGGTATACATGGCAAAAGTACTGTCTATACCAAGTGTAGCCATTCCTTCCTTACAAATTACTTCCTCTCCTGTAAATTCAAAAGAAGGGCTAGGAGCTATATTAATGGTTATGTCATTAGCGCCAGTACAACCATTTTGATCGACTACATTTACAGTATAAATGCCAGCAGTATCCACTTGTATCGTAGGAGTCGTTTCACCCGTAGACCATTGATATTGACTGTAGGTCTCCGTTAGATTTAGGAAATTAGTTGTTCCTGCACAAAAAGTAGTGCCTCCTACAAATTCGGGAATGAAGGCAGATGTATTATCTACAACTTCTACTTCATCGGTAGTCATACAACCATTTGCATTTTTAATGGCTAGGGTATAAATTCCTGCTTGTGACACGCTTAGTGTAGCACTTGTTCCTAATTGAACGGCATTTTCATCTAGCCAACTATAGCTAGCCGCATCTATGGAATTACTTCCATCCAAGACTACTTGGTTATTAGCACAAGTTAACACTTGATTACTACCTGCATTGGCTATTGGTAAGCTAGTGTCGGCAATTACTTCTATAGAATCCGTTTGAGTACATCCAAATTCATTACGAATGGTTAGGGTGTAAACTCCAGGATTAGTAACTGGAATAAAAACCCCACTACCTATAATGCCCGTTGCATCGCTCCATTCAAACGTTTGATTCGTTCCAGTAAATCCATTTGCTACCTCAATTTCGGAACTGTTACAATCCAATACCCCACTTTGAAATAAACTAACAATAGGACTCCGAAATTCTCGTACTTCTACAGAATTCGAGCCTGTGCAAGCATTGACATCGCTAACGGTTACTGCATAAATGCCTCCTGTGCTAATTTGAATAGTTTGCAAGGTATCCCCATTTGACCATTGATAGGTAGCGTAAGTATCCGTCAAACTTAGCGTAGAAGCTGTTCCTTCACAAAAAGTAGGAGGCCCTGTAAGCATGGGAGTTAGTGTATAAGAGCTATCTGTTACCAGCACTTCGTCTGTGGCCGTACACCCCTTACTGTTGGTAACTTCTACCGTGTAATTACCCGAATCCGTAACGTTCACACTAGCACTCGTACTAATCAGCACGAAGTTTTCATCAAACCATTGATAACTAACAGCATCTACTGTATTGCTAGCATCTAAACTAAGGTTCTTTGTAGTGCAAGTTAATACTTGATCTGCTCCTGCATTAACTACATAATCTGTTGTTTCTTGCATAACTCTAATCGTATCCGTATGTATGCAATCAGACCCGTTTCTTGCCGTCAGGCTATAAATACCAGATGTATTAACCGTTATAAAGGTATCGGTTCCTATTATTGCTCCTGTAGCATCTTTCCACTGAAAAATTTCCCCATTATCTGCAAGGGTATTTACTAAGGTAACACTACTACTATCACAGCCTAAGACTCCATTTTGTGTTAAGTCAATAGCAGGGTTTGGTAGTGCTACTATCTCTACAGAATCAATCGCTACACATCCATTGGCAGCAGTTGCCGTTACCGCATAAATACCCGCGGCTGGAGGGAGGGGGAAAAAGAAAGAAGAAGTATCTGCTGGATTATTGGTATTCCAACGATAGCTAATAAAAGTATCCACTGATATTGATAAGTAAGCAACATCTGTATCGCAAATAGCTGCTTCTCCATCTATCAAATCTAAGGAAGTAATTATTGCATCCTCTTCTTCTACGAGTACCGTGTCTCTAGCTTCACACGAGTTTGCGTTTTGACCGACAAGTATATAAATTCCCGGAGTCGTTACCACTAAAGTATCTGATATACCAAGTGTATCACCTTGCTCGTTTTGCCAAGAAAAAAAGGTGCTTGGATCTGAACTAGTTCCTTTTAAAATAGTGGAAGTACGGTTGCAGCTTAATTTTTCAGGTGGATTTATATTGAGCGTAAAAGCTGGAAGAATTGTTATATTAAAGAAAGTTGTTGTACTGCATTCCGCTCTTCCTGTAGCCGTTACTGTAGCACTCGACCCCGTTCCCCAGGTGATATAAAGCGAATCTCCTATTGCTAAAAAAGTTCCTCCATTGCTAACTGTCCAATCAAATTGTTCTGCATCTTCCACATAATAAGGGGTAGTTGTATTGGCACAAACTACTACAGGACCATCACTATTCGGTATAGGCACTTTTACAATAAAATTGGATACTTTTAATGTTAAATCTGGAGCCTGAACATTGGTAACAGATATAGAGAAATTACTAGCACTATTAGCAGTTATTTCAGGAAAAAAAAGAAAGTTTTGGCCACCAGTTATTGTAAAAGCGTCTTCTGCCCTTGTCCATACATAGATACTCGAATCCCCATATACAAATGCGTCAACAGATTCATCAAAACCTCCCTGTAATCGGATACCTACATCGCTTGGTGATATACAAAAAATCGTATCTAAAACTAACGTTTGATCGGCATATTCTGTTAGTACACTAATATTAGGAATAATATCATCAAAGGTAAAGTGGTTGCCACTTATATCAAAAGTAGCCCCATTGATTAAAGAAATAGCCGCTATGTTGGGTAAGCTATCTAGTTTATTATTGTTTAATAGAAGGGTTTGTATGTCTCCTACAGGAAATCCATTTATAAAACTATTACTTCCTAGGCTTACGATAGATGAAGGTACTATTCCAGATAAGCAATTATCCGATAAATTTAAGATGAAAAGCTTGGTTAGATTGCCTATGTCAACAGGAATAGGCCCTGTTAATTTATTATTTTCTGCATGAAAAATTGCCAGTTCGGTAAGGTTCGTATAAGTAGCAGGAAGGCTGCCTGTAAAAGCATTATTATGTAAACTAAGATGTTCTAAGTTCGTTAAATCCCCTATTTCAGAAGGAAGCGGCCCTTCCAGTTGATTGTCATGCAACAGCAAAACTTCCAAGTTACAGAGAGAATCTAAGCCCGCAGGAATAGCACCTGTTAAGTCATTATGCGGTATCATTAATTTTTCTAAAGCACATAATTGGTTTAAACTTGCAGGCAATGCACCTGTAAGCCCGATACCTTCACTTTGATTAAATTGCTCCGTATTATAAGCTCCTGACCATAAGATTAATTCTGTTATACACTTTTGTTGGTTCGTTTTTACACCGTGCCAATTACCCATGAAGTTCTTGGCATTTGGTGCATTTATGTCCCACGCTACGCCCGCATTGGGTACATCAAAATAGCCACTATTTCCATCATTATTTAGTATATCTTGATAGCCTACATTTGCTTGGAAGTTCCAATTGGCACCGCCATTATTATTATAGAGTTCTGTTAAAACAGCTAAATCTCTGTCTTTGTCACAATTACAAGAACAAGCCGCTTCGCTCGACGCTTCTTCTAAAAGTTTTGGCTTATCGTTTTCTCCCCATAGCGTAAGAAAATTGAAAAATATTAAAAATATTAGTGTAATTCTTTTTTTCATCATGGACTAATTGTATCAAGGGTCTGCCGTTTATTTATTGCGTAGTTTGGATAAATAAACGGATCCTTCTTTGTTGTTATTCCTTTCGAGCCTTACATTTCAGCATAGCCGAATCTAGGAATTGGATGTTGTTTTTTAATAATGGCATTGCTGCCAAAGCCTAAAACAAACAGCCAAATTTAGTAAGTACTAGGACAAAAGAATCAGCCAAGAATAAACATTTATTATTACAGCGTTCCTAAGTTATTTTTGTTCTAGTACTTAAGTAGGCATTTCGCAATCAACTTAGTTGTAGTTATTGGTCTTGGTATTTAGTCTTCCGTATTACAAAGACCAGTTATTAGAAACCAAATTCTCTTGACTACAAAATCTAACACATGGTACAAATCTGATGTGGTTTTGTTAAAAATTGGTTTGTTTCGCTGTTTACCGAGTTTTGATATATTCACTCCGTAGCGAATTTTTGGGGACAGCTTTTTGTGTTTTTCAGCGAGCTGTTACGCATAATGTTTTATTGTATTAACTCTATTGTTATGTCTTTTATTATAAAATCGAAGCGGGAAGACAGCTAGTCGCTGCCCTCCCACTTTGAGGAATCTCCAAATTTCTTATTTTTTATTTAAAAAAGGCGGTCTTCGCTTTAATTATTTTGACCATTAGGGGACAGAATGGAGAATGAAGGAATGAAGGAATGAAGAATTAAGAATTAAGAATGAATAATTCACCAGACGTTATACACCTAGTGTTCAACGTCTGGTGAATTATTCATTCTTAATTCTTCATTCCTTCATTCCTTCATTCTCCATTCCTTCATTTTTCATTCTTTTGATCTAATACATATATTGGGAATTCATCCCGTAGCTTGTTATTGGTCACTTTAGGGATTTGGGTGGTTGGCGCATCTTGTTTTTGTAGCTTCACTAGATTAGGCACTCTTTTTTGTAAAAAAGCACTTAATTCCCCTAAAGTAATAATCCCATCCCTATCTGTATCTGCTCGATAATTTCTGCCAGTTTTATCTGCGAAAGGCTTATTCGCAAAAGCTTCTAAGATACTTTCTGTAAATGCCCCATTTTGCCAAGCATCGTCTTCATAAGATTTTTCTTGTTTTTGGCAAGAAGTAATCGTACTCATACCAGGAGCTGTACTATTAATGGTATTAATTGCTTGTGCCAAACCGCTATTATCTGCGGATTTTACGCCCGATACAGCCGCATAAGCAGAACCACTATTACAAGCATCTATAAACATTAATTTTTTACAATTAATGTTCGCAAGATATTGAATAATATCTTGCTCGTAATTAAGGGTATAAATAGATTCGTACTTAGGGTCATAATCACTTGGTAGAATTAGAAAATTACGCCCTTCCTGTTTGGCATGAGAAGAAATGAAAATGATGATTAAATCCTTGTCCGTTATGGTTTCTTCTGTATTTGCTTGATAATTGATTTGCAAATCAATTAAGGCCTTTTTAATATTGTCTTTTCTTGTTGTCTCTTCCTCTGCTAGTGTTCGTATAAATACTTTATTGAACAATTTATCGGACTGGTTTCTAAAAGCATCTGCAAAATCTCTAGCATCTGCGCCCGTATATTTTAAGTCTTTGTGGCGAGGTCCAATCGCTAGAATATGTAGATTCGGTCTTTCTGGAGCGTAGTTAATGGTTAGTGGAACGGTTTTTACATTACCCGCTTCATCCTCTAACTCTACATCAATTATATTGACCCCTATTTTAAGCTGTACTCTATTCTCATAAGTTTGTGTAAAATTCGCGCCTCTTCGATTGGCTTTACTTAATGCTGGTTTATCATGCTTCGATCCATCTTGCGAGTTATTATTTAAATAAATCGTAAAATCTTCTGCTTTTAGTTCATTATTAGAAACCGCTTTTACCTTAATATCAACATATTCTTTATCAGAAATAATACTATTACCCGATTCATCTGGGTTTGGAGAAATCCAAATTAAATCTTTGCTACTTCTCGGTGAACGAGCGCTGTTTGCTTGTGGGTTAGGTTCATTTAATTTAAGGGTAAAAACGCCTTCAATGTCTTTGCCTCCATCGTCTTTAATTATACATCTAACTGGAATTTCTCCGTTACTGAAGTTTCCAGTTGTATTGACTAAGAAATCAAAAGAAGCGACATGGGTACTATTGGGTCTTAAGTAATCTATTTTAAATGCAGGTTCTTCCAATGGTTTAATACCTGGAGGTGGAATAAATTTTCCTCTAATATCTTTTGCAGACTTGTCGCCTAAGTTTTGAATATTGACCTGTAATATAGCTCTGTAGCTAGTACCATTTCCTCTAGTTTCAGGGGTGTTAAAGTGATGACTACCAAAAGCAATTGCAGCAGGCATTACTTTATTACTAGATACGGTAACGCTAGTGTTGTGTAGCATTTTGCTTCCTGTTGACAAATTAATATTAAAGGTACTAATGCCATTTTGTAGTAATTCTGTTGCACGAATTGGTACACTTATTTTCTTGCGTTCTTTTGGCAACAAATCGCCTATTACGATATTTTCCCAAACTTGCACACCAACCACTTGCAGCAGAGGGTCAATAGTTGCACGTACATTCAATAAAGGTTCTTCGGAATTGTTTTTTAATTCAAAAGACAGATAAGCCTTATCGTTAGACTTTAAGAATTTACCTCCATTTTCTGTTTTAAAAACAACAGGGGAAGTGGTCAAGGTTTGCCCTTGTATAGCCAAATTGGCTAAGGCAAAAGCTTCTTCTTTACTAGCTGTGGTCTTTATCGTCCAAGCATCTTTAGCATTTTTGCTATCGGCAGTAGTGCCTCCTCCAATATACAAACTACCATCATGTACTTGAGTTATACAATTACCAATGTCTTCTTTATTACGGCCAAAACTTTCTGTCCATTCTAGCATACCATATCTGTCTGTTTTCACTAAAGACATATTATAGCGTCTTGCGCCACGGAGATGAGACTTTGTCATACCTATTAGTCCAAAACCACCATCGTAGGTCTGTACGATTCCGTGAGCAATATCTGCATCACTTCCGCCATAGGTTTTATCCCAAGCGAGTTCTCCATTTTTATTTGTTCTAATCAACCACATATCCATGTCTCCTTCTCCTTTAGATTTGGTCAATCCTGCAATGGCAAAACTACCATCACTCGTTACTGTTAAGGCTAGTGCCTCGTCCCAATCGTTCCCTCCATAGAATTTCAGCCACTTTGTTTGACCGTTTAAATTGGTTTTTAACAACCAAGCGTCTCCTGCCTTCTGTCCTTTTGCTTTTTTCGTGGTGCCAGTTAATACTAATTCGTCGTCGCTTGTAACCACCATTTCTGCTACGCTTTCTAGTTGTCCTTCTCCTAACTGATATTCCGCTAGTATTTTATATTTTTCTAATATCACTAACCAAGCTTGTCCATTTTTTGAACCCAAAGACCCTACTGCTGCAATTGCTCCTTCCTCCGTAACGACGATAGATTTAAAGGCATCCGATTGGGTACTGCCATAGGTGTTTTCCCAAATTATCGTACCTTCTAAATCCATATTTATTAGCCACGCATCTTTTTGCCCCTTACCTTTGGAAGCGGTATATCCTGCCAACCATAAAGTACCATCCCAATGCTGCACCACAGATTGAATGGCATCATCTTTTTTACCACCAAGCAATAGCTTAGCCTTTATTTCTCCACTATAGAAATCGGTAATTAACACCAATCCGTCTTTTCCTCCTTTAGTGTCCGTCTTCGTTTCTCCAACGGCAACAAGCAATCCATTAGCTGCTTCTAATACATCAAAAATTTGAGCGTCTTCTTTACCCTCAAGGATGTTATTCCAATCAATTCGCTTGGACTGACTAAAAACGGTGTTTGTTCCTACGAATAGGAAAAAGCCGATTAGTATATATATAAAGTGATTAGTAATGTATCTCATATTTATCTATTTTAATCACGTTTTAGACGTTTTTTTGTCTTGAAAGAAACTATAAATGCTACATCTCCAATTCCAAAATACAAATTCAAACAGTATTTTGCTTATTACAACGAGTTCTTACTTGCTTATATTTTTTTGTTGTAACTACTTTAGGCGATTCTTTTTTCTTGAAATTTTTCAATTTTCAAGAAAAAAGAATGCCCTCTCATCGAGTGAGGGTGGAGTAAATTTACTTTGTTTATTAGTTTATAGCTTAAACAAATTAAACAAAAGAACCTCTTAGTATTGTGTTACAACGCAAACAGATGTACCCATTATGGTAGGGGTATAGTCTAATGTAAAAGGGGTATAAATACAGATAAAAATAAAAAATAAAAGACTAATAACCAATTGGTTAACTATTTTAATACTTATTAAAAATATATTTTTACCAAACTAGTACTTATTTTTGCGGAGTCATTGGTCCATACTATTCATTAAACAGTAGTCCTGCAAGTGTTTTGACATGGTGTTGAAATGTAGGGGATACCTTCAAGATATCCCCTACATTGAACTCCATTAAACTCAATAGCCTTACTTTATTTGACGGACTATCTGTTAAACAATTCTTACAATTTGCGGAAGGTTAAAGAAAACATAAAATTGCACGGATTTACTGCTATGCCCTTTTTTAGCCGACAAAGGATACCTTTTAAGAACGGTATAGGAGTAAATTTACCATCTCTTTGTTCGATTCCTACCTTATTCCTCCTTTTCTGGATGCTATGC
>Ga0114956_1002373_pt1 | contig 14771 bp, 17 predicted proteins | sample MaitaG_FD_87304 | JGI IMG/M metagenome (GOLD analysis project Ga0114956, IMG submission 87304) | Marine algal microbial communities from Maine, USA - Maine_Asex2 metaG | ecosystem: Host-associated > Algae > Red algae > Unclassified | place: Maine, USA | collected 2015-01-05 | reverse complement strand
ATCATCAACCCAACACGGTGCAACTGAGCAGCTTGCTGAGCATCAAAACCGGTGCGTGTCCTGAGGACTGCAAGTACTGCCCGCAAAGTGCGCGTTACAAAACGGGACTGAAGAACGAGCGTCTGATGCCGCTGGATCAGATCGTGGCCGCTGCTCAAACGGCCAAAGAGAACGGTGCCCAGCGATTCTGCATGGGAGCAGCGTGGCGAACTCCCAAAGACGGCGACATCCATCAGGTCGCCCAAGCCGTCGCTGCGGTGAAGTCGCTGGGACTCGAAACGTGCGCTACCTTGGGAATGCTTAATGAAGATCAAGCTCAAAAACTACAAGACGCGGGCTTGGAATACTACAACCACAACCTCGACACCTCGCCCGAGTTCTACGGCGAAATCATTACCACACGCACCTACGACGACCGCTTAGAAACGTTGGAAAACGTTCGCAAAGCCGGCATGAAAGTCTGCTGCGGCGGGATCGTCGGCATGGGCGAATCCAAAACCGATCGCGTGGGGTTGCTGGAGACGCTGGCGAATCTCGATCCCTACCCTGAAAGTGTTCCGATCAATAACTTGGTCAAGGTCGCTGGCACGCCGCTGGCAGAGATTGAAGACATCAATCCGTTTGACTTCGTGCGAACGATCGCCGTCGCCCGGATTACCATGCCCAAGTCCTACGTGCGATTGTCCGCTGGACGCGAGGACATGAACGATCAGATGCAGGCATTGTGTTTCATGGCCGGTGCCAACTCCGTCTTCTACGGCGACCAACTATTGACGTGCAACAATGCTTCGGTCGAACATGATGCTCAGCTTTTTTCCGAACTGGGAATCAACCAATCGTCAGCTGCGTGCGGAAAATAATCGTTCCATGCCCTGGCGAAACGAACTACGACAGCAACACGATCAGCGCAAATCCGATTCGCTGTGGCGGTCGCCGCACACAGTTAATTCGCCTCCGGATCGCGAAATTCAGGTCGGTGGCAGAAATCTACTGAACTTCTGCAGCAATAATTATCTTTCCTTGGCCAACCACCCCGCGCTGATCGAAGCGGCCACCGCCGCAGCCGAAAAATACGGCACCAGCACCTCGGCGTCACATTTAATTGCCGGTCACAACACCCTCCACGCAGAACTTGAAGACAACATCGCCGATTTCACTGGCGCTGAAAAAGCGATTCTTTTCTCAACGGGTTACATGGCGAATCTCGCCGTGCCCGACACGCTGCTGGGGCGACAGGATCTATTGATTCAAGACCGTTTAAATCACGCCTCGATCATCGACGGCGGAAAGATCACTAACGCGAAAGTCCGCCGTTACGCTCACACCGATGTCCAGGCTGCCGCTGATCTCTTAAGCAAGTCAGACCACCACCGCAAGCTATTAATCACCGACGGGGTATTCAGTATGGACGGAGATGTGGCTCCGTTGAATGATTTACAATCCGTTTGTCAGCAAAACAATGCGGTGATGCTGGTCGACGATGCTCATGGTTTTGGGGTGATGGGTGACAACGGTGTTGGCAGCTTGGGAGCTGCTGGACTTCAACCGACCGGCAATGTTCTATTGCTCGGCACGCTGTCGAAGGCTTGTGGATCATTTGGAGCGTTCATCGCTGGCGACGCCGTTTATATTGACTCTTTGGAACAACACGCGCGATCTTATATCTATACGACCGCCCTGCCCTCCCCTGTGGTTGCTGCCTCAATCAAAGCCATCGAGTTGCTCCAAACAGAATCGTGGCGACGCACAAGGCTCCACGACAACATCCAATACTTTCGCAGGCGCGCCCACCAAAACAAAATCCCATTAACGGCTTCGACGGCGCCTATTCAACCGATCATCATTGGCGATAATTTGGCCACCTTAAAATTGAGTGAGCAACTAAATCAGCAAGGGTTCATGGTCGTCGCGATTCGCCCTCCCACGGTCGCCGTCAGGGAAGCACGACTGCGGATTACCTTGATGACCGACCACACCCCCTCCGACATCGACCGCTTGGTTGATGCCTTAATGTAGCCTTTCGCTCCGCGAAAGTGCGCATCTTTCGCGGAGCGAAAGGCGCCAATCCCCATGCCTAAATCAAAACTGTTCCTAATCCCCGGCTGGGCGGTAAACTCATCGGTATGGCACGCAATCGCCGATCAACTGGCGAACGTTTATGAGTTGTGCTTCTACGATTTCCCCGGCTATGGCAACCGCCAACTACTCGACGGCGACCTAACGTTTGAGGAATTAGTTGACGACGCGATCGATCAATCGCCTCCCAATGCTGTATGGATGGCCTGGTCTTTGGGATCAATGATCGCACTCGGAGCGGCCCGGCAATCTCCCGACCGAATCTCCGAACTGATCCTGACATGCCCTACCGCAAAATTCATGGCCGATGGCCGCTGGCGCCACGGTCAAAACGATTCGGCAATCGCAAACCTGTCCGAGCGTTTTAAACGCGACTACGCCACTGCACTGAAGCGGTTTCTGCTCCTACAAGCCGGCACCAACGCACAAGCCCGGAAGATCGCCAAAGAAACTCAGCACGAAATCATGCAGCACCCGCAACCGACTTGGCCCACGTTGGACTGCGGGTTGAAAATCCTGCGTGAGACTGACCTCAGATCCGTCGTCGACCAGATCAACACTCCAACACGTATCATTGTCGGCAAAGAAGATCGCGTGATTGCCGCATCAGCCGGGATTGACCTTCACCAACGGATCGCCGGAAGTACACTAATTGAATTAGCCACCGGGCACGCTCCGTTTATTGAGCAACCCACTCAGTTTATTGACGCCGTTACTCATTAACGAGCAACGCCACCTCGATGTCACTATCAAAATCCAAGATCGTTCAGCATTTCAATCGGGCCGCGGCTCACTATGATCGCTTTGCCAAAGTGCAACACGACATCAGCGCCGATCTAGTGTCGGCGGTGGATGGTTATGCCAACACGGATAAAGACACCATTGAGATTGCCGACTTTGGTTGCGGCACAGGGTCGTTGATCAAAGCCCTGTCTGATTTGGGTTATCGGAACCTGCTTGGGTTTGACATTGCGTCGTCGATGTTGGAAGAAGCTAAACGAAAATGTCCGGCTGACGTCTCATTCGCTTGCAGTGACATCGAATCATTGCCGGTGGCCGACGATTCATTTGATGTGATCGTCTCCAATGCCGCCTTTCAATGGTGTCGATCCGAAAATACGTTTGCCGAAATCAGTCGCACGCTTCGCAGGGGAGGCCGCGCGTTTGTTTCCACCTTCGGCCCGCAGACGCTCATTCAGTGGAAAGAAGCCTTTAGCAAAGTTGGCGACAGTCGCGTTCACTCTTTCGAAACTAAGGAGCAGCTCGCGCGTTCCATCAACAAGTCGGGTTTAAGCCTACTAAATTTGGAGGCTCCGTTGATCGACGTGACGTTCACCTCGGTCGCAGCGATGTTTGATTCCGTCCGGCGGATCGGAGCCTCCAACGCGCAGCCGAGTTCAGCCGGAAAACGAATTTCAAAATCCGACTACCAAGCCGTAAAAGCAAACTTTCAAAGAACGTTGCAGGCCCAAGGCAAGCTGACATTAACGTACGAAGTCATCAACATAGTGGTGTCGAAACCAAAGTAGCGGCACGGGCGCAAGCCCTCCGGTTCCGCTTATTTTCAATCTCGATCCATCTTTGATCCACCAAAGTCCTGTGCCTCGAGCGTGTAAGCAACCGCGGCGTCCAATGAAGGCTCGTCGAACAAATGTCTGACGCTTCCTTTACGCGTCCACCATCGCTTTCGCGCAGGATTGGATCCTAGTGTTCGCGTTTCGTGTTCCCTCAGCTTTCGCGTTGACCATGATTTCAATTGATCGCGTACAAGCTCGCCAAAGTAACCTGGCGAAGCAACAACAACATGGCAATGATTTGATCTGCAGTCCGCGGCATAGAGTTGCCACTTCCGAAACGTGCAATGTTCAACAACTGCTTTGCTCACCATTACACGTTGCATACTTGAAAGAAGAACCGGTGATTCAACCATTTTCTTGCGGCACCAATCTGCCAACAGAGGTTGAGCAATTCGATCTCCTTTGTGCCACTTAGTCCAGCCACGATCATCACCAGGCATCCAAGTGCCATAGCACGTCCAAGTTATGAAGTAGGCAATTGGATCTTCATGCATAAGAAGCTCGCGTTCACAATCCTAGCGGTATTGGCCAAAGCCATCCGGTTGCATCAAAAAAAACGAAACATCGGAACTCATAGTAAAACAAAGTCGGCACACATGCAAAACCGGAGGGCTTGCGCCCGTGCCGCTAGGAGTTTTACCGCCACTTTTAGCGGCCCCTCCGGTTTCGCAGCGGCACAGGCGCTAGCCCTCCGGTTTCGTAGCGGTAAGGGCGCAAGCCCTCCGGTTCCGCTTATTTTCAATCGCGATCCATCTTTGAGGATCTTCATGCATAAGAAGCTCGCGATCACAATCCTAGCGGTATTGGCCAAAGCCATCCGGTTGCATCAAAAAAACGAAACGTCGAAACTCATAGTAAAACAAAGTCGGCACACTTGCAAAACCGGAGGGCTTGCGCCCGTGCCGCTAGGAGTTTTACCGCCACTTTTAGCGGCCCCTCCTGTTTCGTAGCGGCACGGGCGCGAGCCCTCCGGTTTCGTAGCGGCACGGGCGCAAGCCCTCCGGTTTCGTAGCGGCAGTTTCGCCACACCAGACAACTTGCACCCTACCGCTCAAACTTCATCACCCCTGTAGTGTCTTCGACAAAATATTTGTCAACTGAAATTCGTTCTGCATTATCTTTTTACCGTCCACCACGATCTGTCCGCGGAAATCGAAAACCTCTCCAACCTTCTCCTCCAGCGTCACCGTAACTTCCAGATGATCACCGGGTCGCGCGAACCCTCGAAACCGAGCGTGCTTCACCTTGACCAAAACGCCCAAGGCAAACTCGTTAAAAAACGGGTCTTCGGTGTTGAACTCTTCCATTGGGTTGTACCGCGCCGCGATCAACACGCCCGCCGATTGTGTTGACAATTCCTGCATCATCGCGCCGGGAAAAATAGGAGCACCCGGAAAATGGCCTTGAATAAAAAACTCATCACCGGCAATTTTGGCCGCAGTCACAACCGATGCTTCGTCAACAGACACGATGGAATCGATCAACAAGTAAGGTTTACGGTGATGAAGATATTTTTCGACGTGATCAAAATCGTGATGGTAGTAGGTCATAGTGCTTCGTTGAGTTAAGAGATAATTTCCCAATCATACCGCAAATTATGTGGCAGCTTATCAACGTGGGCTATAATTATTACATGCTTAGCACTCGCCTATTTCGACCCGCCTGTTCCAAGATCTTCGCCCTCATCGCCGCAACGATGGGGCTAATCTTCGTTAACGCTCAAACATCCGCCATCGCCAATGACGCCTTTGAGACATTGGCCAGCGACTCGTGCATACATTGTCATGACGGTTCGCAAGACAATCGGCTTAACATGGACGAATTGGGAACCAATCTAGGGGATAGCAAAACGTTCGAGATGTGGGAACGTATTCATGATCGCATGGCCGCCGGCGAGATGCCGCCAGAGGAGGAATCACGTCCTGATCCAGCGCTGCTAAAAGAATCGCTCGACAAGATCAACTCCGATCTTACGCGCACCAATCGCAGACAACAAAAACAAAATGGCCGAACGGTGATGCGGCGACTCACGCGCGCCGAACTCCAGCACACGCTCAATGATTTGTTGTTGACGCATCTGGATTTGAACGAAATCCTGCCTCCGGAAAACGGGTCCAGCAGTTTCGACACCGTCGCCAGCGAACAGGGCCTGTCCCCGCTGCACGTGCGCGCCTACATCGATGCGGCGGATGCGGCAATCGAAGAAGCGATCAAAATTGGACCTGAGCCGGAATCCGAAAACAGAATTCACCATTTTAAAGAAGTGAAATCGACGCGGAATCACTTAGATAAAAAGAACAAGAACAAAGACCGAGTGATCTTGCTTGAACTTGATGACTCGGTCGTCATGTTCCACACGGCATCGTACTTGTTCCAGTTGGATAACTTTCACTTGACCGAAACCGGCGTGTATCGGATCAAAGCCACCGCAGCATCCTACCAATCCGATCGCCCCGTGATCTTCACCTTGAACGTTGGCCACTACAATAAAGGCTATACGAAGCCGGTCGGTTTTTTTGACTTACAACCCAAGAAGCCCGGATCAAAGACCACGACAGCGAAAACGGAGAAAGCGAAATCCGTTACAGAGGAATCCGGCCCGAAGGAGGATTCCGACCAAGCAGACAATCGTCCCCAAGACCCAGAAGATCGTCTTGGCAAGTTTGAAACCTTCGAAGTCGAAACGGTTCTGCGGCCGGGGAACTATGTCTTTCCAGGTGCGATGGACGTGCGCGTCCAGCCCGACGGAAAAACAGTTTGGAACGTTGGCCCCGAGGACTACACCGGCAGTGGCATCGCCATTAAAAGCCTAGAAATTCAAGGGCCCATCTACAAATCGTGGCCGCCAGAATCGACGACGAATTATCTGCAAAGCGTGAAAATGAAGAAGCTGGACCAACGCAAATGGGACCCGTCGCGGCAGACTCATATCGGTTACGAGATGGAGTTGCCCAAGAATCCACGCCAGGCGCTGGAAGAGATTACGGCCTGGTTGGCTCCGCGCGCGTTTCGACGTCCGCTGCGATCTGGTGAAGGATTGCCTTTTGTCAACGTCGGAATGGAGGCACTGGAACAGGGCCGTTCGTTCGACGAAGCCGTCCGGTTGACGGGCAAGACGATTTTAACTTCCCCAGAATTTTTATTCATGTCGCCAGAACCGGGGAAACTGGATCACTTTTCGATCGCGACGCGCCTGTCCTATTTTCTCTGGAAGAGCATTCCCGATGAACAGCTATTCCATTTGGCCAGTGGAAAAAAACTGGATCAACCCAAGGTGCTAAAAAAACAGGTTGATCGAATGCTGGACGACCCGCGCGCCGATCGCTTCATCAGCGATTTTTGCCGGCAGTGGTTGCGGTTGAGCGAGATTGATGCGACGTCGCCTGACAAGGCACTCTACCCCGAGTTCGACGATCTGCTCAAAACATCCATGATCGACGAAACCGAATCTTTCATCGACCATCTGTTTCAACAAGACCTGAGCAGTTCGAACTTAATCGATTCAGAGTTTGCTTTCGTCAATCGCAGGTTGGCTGAACACTACGACATTGAGGATGTCAAAGGTCAGCATCTGCAAAAGGTTTCGTTGCAATCCGATTCGCGACGAGGCGGGCTCATGACGCAGGCAAGTGTTCTTAAGGTCACCGCTAATGGCACCAACACGTCGCCCGTCCGACGGGGTGCCTGGGTGTTGACGCATCTACTGGGAAAGCCTCCCAGTCCGCCGCCGCCCAATGTTGGATCGGTCGAACCCGACACCCGTGGCACCAATACGATTCGAGAATTGCTGGCCAAACACAGAAACGACGCGACATGCAACGCTTGCCACCGGACGATTGATCCGCCGGGATTCGCGTTGGAAAGTTTCGACGTCATCGGCGGCTTTCGCACAAATTATCGAACGCAGGAAAACGGACAGCGCCCTGAAGAAGAATTCGCCGGTCGAAAAATCTGGGAGTATAAGATCGGGTTGCCGGTGGACGCCAGTGGCCAACTGCCTACCGGGGAGTCCTTTTCGGACATCACGCAGTACAAAAAGATGCTGCTTGATCGCCAGGAACAGGTTGCCAGAAACCTGATCGAAAAATTGATCGTTTATTCAACCGGTACCAAAATTCAATTCGCAGACCGTATTGAAGTCGAACGCATTCTCAATGCGTGCAAGGAAAACGATTACGGTATGAAAACAATGTTGTACGAAATCGTCGCCTCAAAAATATTTCAAAACAAATGAAACGCAAACTCAACCGCCGAACCTTTCTCAGATCCGCTGGCGTGGCGATCGCGCTGCCTACGCTCGACGCAATGTCTCCGCTGCGTTGCGCGATTGCGAAAGGTGTCTTTGCCGATGAAAAGACCGTCCCGCAGCAGCGGATGATCATGATCTGTACCTCGTTGGGCCTGCATGGCCCCTCACTGTTCCCCAAGACAGCGGGGCGCGATTACGAAAACACGCCCTACTTGGATTACCTGAAAGATCATCGAGAAGACTTCACCATGTTTTCAGGTTTGTCTCATCCGGACCAATCGGGAGCCGACGGGCACTCGTCGGAGATGACTTGGTTGACCTCGGCACGCCATCCGGGGCTCGGTGGCTTTCGCAACTCAATTTCGGTCGATCAACACGTGCGCGAGAAACTCGGTTATGTCACCCGGTTTCCCTCGATCGCGCTCTCCACCGGCGGTCAAAACAGCCAATCCTATACCGGCGGCGGCGTGATGGTGCCAGCGGAATATCGCCCGTCTGCATTGTTTGAGCAGTTGTTTCTTGAAGGCAAACCTCACGAAATTGAACGTCAGAAACAAAAGCTCAACGATGGCAAGAGTATCCTAGATTCCATTGATGCCCAAGCACGGCAGCTACATAAAAGAGTGAGTTCTGCCGATCGCGAAAGGCTGCAAGAGTATTTTACGTCGCTACGTTCTGCCGAACAACATTTTCAAAAAGCTGAACAATGGATTGATCGCCCCAAGCCCGTCGTCGATGCGGAGGCACCTCAAGACATTAAGGAAGACAGTGATATCGTGGGACGTACAAAACTTATGTTTGACCTGATACCGCTGATTTTGCAAACCGATTCTTCGCGCGTGATTACGCTGTTGATTCAAGGACGTGGTGACGTGCCGCCGATCGCAGGGGTCACGATGGACCATCACAATCTGTCCCATCACGGCCAAGACGAAGCCAAGATCGCTCAGCTAACTAAGATCGAAACGGAGCTGATGAAATCGCTCGGTGGCTTGATCGGCAGCCTCAAATCAAAAACAGAAGCAGAGAATCGTTTGCTCGACAATTCGATGGTTCTCTTCGGCAGCAACCTTGGCAACGCGAATTCTCATGACTGGAAGAACCTTCCGGTGATTATGGCCGGCGGGCGATTCAATCACGGCAGCCACGTCGAATATGATCGCGACGACAACACACCACTGAGTAATTTGTTCGTAACGATGATGCAGAAGATGAAAATTGACAACGAACAATTCGGTTCCAGCAATGGTGCGCTAAGCTGGTAAAGGGAGCCGGGACGGGGCTGATAAACGTGAGCGGCAAGGCGCTAGCCGCCGGTGATTTGCCAAACGTCGATAGACAGCGACACCTGCGGCAGCGGCCAGCAACCTACGACCTGAGACCCGCGACCTGCGGTTCACGAAGTACGTTGGTTCACTTTGCAAACCTCAACCTCCCGACACCCTCTCCAACAACCAAGCCACCACCTTCGTCTCCGATGCAAAATGCAGCAGCGGTTGCTGATCGGCGATGTCCAACCCCAGACCTTCTGCCATGGTGTTGGCATGAACGATTGCTTGTGCGTCTTGGATCCGCCACGGGCTGTGGTTGATCTCGCCACGATATAGCCTGCCTTTTCGATCGGTCGTGTACAAACAGTATCGCGCAGTCAACCAGTGCGTCAGCGTTTCAGGTTTGGCGAAGTACCAATCGCCCATCGGACGGTACTCGCAATGCAACTCCGCAGGCGGTGCGGAGGCATCGGTGCGAACGCTGTGGTAGTTAATCCACTTGCCGGGGCATGGTCGGCGGTTCTTTTTAAACGTGATGCTTGCGTCGACGTAATTCAGGTGGAACATCGTCCGCGCTGCCCTCACGGCCAAACGACTGGTAGCGTCGAGGCTGAAGAACCAAACGCCTGGCTTATTGTCGATCGTGACATAAGTTCGCACATTGAGTTCGGGAAACCGGGACACCAACGGCAATTCGGGACAGTAACGCGGCGCGACGTCAGACATCCGAAACGGCACGATCCCAACGTAAGCTTTACCGTCAAAGGTGTCTGGCTTGACGGAGTCGGGCAGAATAGATTGCAGCGCTTGAGCATCAATTTCGTAATGCATGAACAGGAGATCATGCCAAGCCATCCGCATAAAATAAGATTTGGAGGGAGGGCTCCACGTCCGATCTCCGGCAGCGTGTTTTGGCAATGAAATTGAAATGAGGAGCTCCAGAAAAAATTGCTTATTTTCGCAACCGGTTGAGCGACGTTGAAGTTAACGGTGACGGGGAAAATATTGGAGTACATTTAGGAAACCCAGCCGAAACGTCGCAGAAAAGGCTTGGAATTTTCAGTAGATGGCTTTTCGCGTGTGGCCGGATCCATTATGATTTCGCTGCTTGAAAGATCGCGATTTGGGGGTGTGGCGGAACTGGCAGACGCGCTAGATTTAGGATCTAGTGCCCTTACGGGCGTGCAGGTTCAATTCCTGTCACCCCCACTTCGATCAAAGGGATCTGTGGCAATCAGCCGCAGATCCCTTTTCTCGTTCCAATTCAAATGAAAACATTTTGGGAACATTGTTGCGTCAGTGTTGGGTTTGTATCGCTGTTCTTCGCCCTACCCAAAGGGAAGAATTCAGCATGGCATTTATGGAAAACCGCAACGGGAAATTCAGGATCAAATTCCGCTTCGACGGCAAATCTTATTCGAGGTCGCTCAAGACTGAGAACGCCCAAAAGGCGAATCTCGCCAAGGGGCAGATCGAACGAAATCTTGAGCTCGTATCGCTCGGCCTCCTTCAAGTACCGGACGACTGCGACGTCTTAGATTTTTTTCTAACCGGCAAATTTCAGGAAGAGCGCAGCGTTCAGCCGAAAGTAAAACAGCAATCCAATGGCAAGCTCTCAATCGAGAAGCTGTTCAATTTGTACTTCGATGCGTTCCTCAAAGAATCCATTGAAGACAACAGTTATGGGATGCTGTAGACGCACCGCAACAATCTTGAGCGTTTGATCGGTAAGCGAACCAAGGTCGACTTATTTGGCACGGGGGGGATTCAAAAATACGTCGACAAACGATCGAAGGAGCCCGGGAGGAGGGGACTATCAAACCAGTCACCATCCGCAAGGAAATTACTACCCTATCGACCATCTTTGACTGGGCAGTCAGCAACGGCCACCATCCGTGACGTAATTCCTTTTCGATCCGAAATAGTCGGAATGCTATTAGCGTCAAGCAACATCTTCGCCAACTGCGTTTCGCTTTTGAGCATCGCGAAATGAAGCGGTGTTCGGCCAAGTTTGTCTTGAGCATCAATATCGGCTCCTGATTTCAGCAACTTGCGAGCAAGATAGCTTTGACCAGTTCTTGCGGCGATGTGGAGCGGTGTTGAGTCGTTACTGGAGCAAGGTGAAGGATTAGCCAGTTTCTCCAGCAGCACGCTTGCGAACACAAAGTTATGATAGAGCGCAGCGTGATGGAGCAACGAGTGCTTTCGCTTGCCGCTCGCCTCATCCGGGTCCGTTCCGTGCTCGATTAAGAGCGTCGCGATCTGTTTAAATCCCAGTTCGTCAGCATGCCGCAGAAAGGACTTGACACCAATACAAAGGTTTAGATCAACATCCCCTTTTCGCAGCTCTTCGATCACCGTCTTAGAGTCGCCATGAACAACGGCGTAGTACAGCCGCCCATCGTTTCGTCCAGCAACTTGAAAATGCTCGCTCGCCATTAACCGCGAACATTGCCAAACTTCTCAGGAAATTTCAATGCTTTTATTCACGAAACAAAAACGGTTTTGCAGAACCATTTCTTGGCCCGCAGCATTTGCCTGAGCGCCCCAGCTTGTATCGCTGTCAAAATTCCAATCAAATCAGTGTGGCCCATTTCAAATTCTATTTCCTGGACCCCTCCAATGGCACTCACAATTAGCCTTTTTAACAACAAGGGTGGAGTCGGCAAAACGACTTTCCTTTACCCATCGCCCATAGACTTGCGGATGCAGGACGGCGTGTTTTGTTGATGGTTGATTGCGACAGCCAGTGCAACTTGACTGCCTTTTCAATGCAAGACACGGCCATCGAGCGAGCTTGGCAGGATGATGGCAACAGCATTTATCGTTCAATTGAGCTGGTAGCTAAAACTATCGGCGACATTCGCAACCGAGCGCCGACACAAATCAATGAAAATCTATTCCTCTTTCCGGGCGATCTTTTATTGAGTGATTTCGAAGATCGACTCGGTGACACTTGGAACGCTGCAAAAGGTGGTGATGAAGGTGCATTGCGGGCCCAGTCTGCAATCTACCGTTCAATTAAAAATGCAGTTGCTAAGTGTCAGGCTGAATACGTATTTTTGGATTTAGGCCCTAACCTCGGTGCTCTCAATCGAGCTGCTTTGAGCGGCAGTGATTTTGTAATCGTACCGATCGCGCCTGATCTTTTCTCTATTCGAGGCACCGAAAATCTCGGTAGCAAACTTGAGAAATGGCGGAGGGAATGGGCCATGTGTAATCAAGCATGGAATGGCATGGATCTAGAAGTCCCAAAGGGATGTCCAAAATTTCTTGGGTACGTCGTTCAAAGCCACAACCTCAGAAACAATTCGACGGAGATGACGCAGGGTTGGCAATTGTTTCGCAATCGCGTTGCAGCTGCGGTTCAAGAAAACATTGTGGACAAGCTTTCCCCCACGGCCAAGTTCTGGCTCTCCCGAACGGAAATTACAACCTCGGCCACATCCCCAATCTACACAGTTTAATCCCGTATTCACTGGAGGCCAGAAAACCAGTTTACAAATGCACCTCTGCTGACGGCTTACGTGGCGCGCATATTACAAAGGCAAGAGACAGCAGTGCACTTTTTGATCCTGTCGTGAATACCATTCAAGGATTGACTGCTGAACATGCAACCTAATTGAAGCCTTTTTGCCGTTGATGAAGTACCGCAAGTACAAAGACGGTTTGATCTTCGATGGCAAAAACAATTCGATGCGTCGCCTTCCGGCCTATGCCGAAGTAGAGCTGCCGGAGTTCCCCAGAATACATATCCTGCTCACGTGCAAAGGCGCAACGGCGCGGCATTTGGCCCAGAGATCGAATGGCTGGGTAGATGGAGTCGTACCATTCAGCGGCTTGATCTGGATCGCGATTGTCACGCCACCAAATGAAGTTTTTCTGGATGTCGTCTTCAGCCGGAGCTGTGATGCGGACTTCAAACATTACATGCGTGGAGCCAAGCCGTTCGTCTCGCGAAACTCGCGATCGAACTCCTCAAATGGGCGATGCTGCCCGGCCTCAAGAGCGTCGATGCCCTTTTGAATTACAAGGCGGTCAGCGTCTCGCTCCAATAAATTTTGAATGTACAGTTCTACCGTGGCAAAGCCAGCCGAAATGGCTTGAGATTGCACAGCGGCGTCGTTGAATTGATTGAGTTCCATGTTTTTCCCCCTATCGCCATTTTAGCAGCGAATACCCTCACAAGTCAAAGGATCGTTTTGGGGGCGTGAATCCCCTCCTCCCTGCCATTCGCGAAAAACCGACGTTTCCCCCAACCTCCCTATTTCCGAGACACTGTCTCGGAAATTTCATTCATGATGCTTGCGGGCGATAGGAAAACAGGATCGGGGCTATCCAAGCAGGCGCTGCCAGAACGACTTGCCGCGTTCTTCGAGCAGGGCTTTTCGATATTTTTGGGTTTCCAGCTCTTGGTTGGCGATGCGTTTTTCAATTTCGGCCATTTGCTACTGCCAGCTCTGAGTGCTACTTGATTGATTTTCTAGTAGCAGCGTCGCCCTACTCTCGCGCTCGTGAGATTTCTCCAGATCGTCTCGCAGATGGCCGATCGTTTCTTGATACTGTCGACGCTCGCGTTCACGTTCTTGTCGCTCTCGTTCCAGCGACTCCTGCAGCAACTGCGAATTCTCTTCAGGTGGTTGGCTTTTCTTTTCGATTCGCTCCGTTTTGGTTTTCAAGCCCCCATCGCTGTCTAAGTCAAGTTGGGTGCCGTACCCGCGCACCAACTCTGACGCCTCGATGAGCCGATTGCCCTCATCGTCTTGCGTGAACGATAGCTTGGCAATCGTTGAGCGGGCCTTGCCAGTCAAACGGTGCACGGTTGAGATGTTAAATTTGGTCGATTGCTTTCTTGGTGACCTCCCTGCTCTGAGTTTGCTTCACCCTACTCCACATTAGCAATCAGTCGCAAAAGTTCTGTGGTCAACGCTTTCAGTTATCCACACTCAAATTTTGCCACGACGCTTCATGACGAATGACTGGCAACGCTTGAAGCGTGGCAGTGGCGATTGCTGTAGCGGCTCCAACGCGCTTCATGCCTCCCCTCCTCCGGACAAGCCTGCTCCGTAATAATTTCAAGAACTTGCTTCACGTTTCAAGTCCGCGTTAAAGTGCCCAATGTTGCAGGATTACTGCGGGGCACTTCAGAGGTGGAGTGCCGCGCATTGAAGCAACTCCTTGCTTCAATGCCCAAGGATGAAGTGCTGCATGGCTGACGACTGCCGCGCCTGCAACGCACTACATGATCATGCAACGGCGGTAACGTCTGGTCCGCTTGCCGTTCCGCTGTTTCGCTCCACAGTGTTTGCATGTTCGCCATGGCTATCGCTCAATGGCACTTACTTTACATCTAATCATAAAAACTAGCTCCCCCTCTCCTCGTGAATTCGGACCTAAAGACGCTGCCATCTAATCAAACGCTGACCGAATTCACGAGGAGGGGGGGGTTGGGGGGTGAGGAGCAACAAAGTTTGAGACAACAACTTCCGCCAGCAAATGATCTCGTAAACCATTGCCTCTGGGCAAAAGTCTACGTTCGAAAAACCCTCACCCCCCAGCCCCCTCTCCCTAAAAATTCGGATGACGTTTGCTACCAGT
>Ga0114956_1002368_pt1 | contig 14797 bp, 7 predicted proteins | sample MaitaG_FD_87304 | JGI IMG/M metagenome (GOLD analysis project Ga0114956, IMG submission 87304) | Marine algal microbial communities from Maine, USA - Maine_Asex2 metaG | ecosystem: Host-associated > Algae > Red algae > Unclassified | place: Maine, USA | collected 2015-01-05 | reverse complement strand
AGAATGTCTGCTAAGTTAGAAGCTGGCGTCGTTTGGGTAAATACTTGGATGAAACGAGATTTGCGTACGCCTTTTGGTGGGGTCAAACAATCGGGGGTCGGGCGTGAAGGTGGTTGGGAAGCGATGCGCTTTTTTACAGAAGCTAAAAATGTATGTATCGGGTTTTAAGAGTGTTGTTCGTATCTATGTAATGTTTTACAAATCACCCATCACCTATCACCCATCACTCATCACCCATCACTCATCACCTATCACCTATGACCTATCACCTATGACCAACAAAGAATTTATCTCTTATGATTTTGATGTTTTTTCAACGGATCAATTGAAAGAGAGAAGCGACTCGTATTTCTCTATGATGAATAAACGACGAACCATTCGTCATTTTTCAGATAAATCGGTTCCAAAGTCTGTAATCGAAAATGTGATCAAGACGGCTTCTTCTGCTCCTTCGGGTGCGCACAAACAGCCTTGGACTTTTTGTGCCATTGGTGATCCAGTTTTGAAAAAAGAAATAAGAACGGCGGCAGAAAAGGAAGAGTATGAAAATTACCACGGACGAATGTCTGATGAGTGGTTGGAAGACTTGGCTGTCTTTGACACCGATTGGCACAAACCTTTTATAGAAATCGCTCCTTGGGTGATCGTCGTTTTTAGACAGTCGCACTCCTTCGGTCCCAATGGTGAGAAACTCAAAAACTATTACGTACAAGAATCTGTGGGAATCGCTTGTGGCTTTTTATTGTCCGCAATTCATCAGGCAGGGTTGGCTTCTCTAACGCATACGCCAAGTCCTATGAATTTTTTGGGTAAAATTCTCAATCGCCCCAACAACGAAAAACCCTATTTGTTAATCCCAGTCGGTTATCCTACCGAAGATTGTAAAGTTCCTGCTATCGAACGTAAGCCATTAGAAAAAATGGCGGTGTTTTATTAATGGGAGTTCAAAATTTGAGGATGTCAAGACTTTAAGTTAAACCCTTAATCAACACAATTTTATTAAGAACTATATTCATTCATTCAAAATTTAAAAATTAGTTTGAGAAAAACACTTCTATTATCTTTCCTTTGGTGCATCTCCATTTGCTTAGCTGCACAAACCTATACCATTGAATCTGTTCCAAATCCCAAAGAGCAGAACAATACTTATGTCAGTGATCCAACCAATATTTTATCTGCTCAAGCAAAGACCGAATTGAACCAAATGATTGCTGCTATAGAAGACAGCAGTACGATTCAGATTGCAGTAGTCATGTTGCCTTCTATTGGAAACGACAACCCCAAAGGTTTTACTTCTGAATTGTTCAACTATTGGGGGATTGGTCAGGCTGATAAGGACAATGGTATGCTTATTTTAACGGTGATGGATCAACGCCGTACCGAGTTTGAACCAGGTTATGGATTAGAAGGGGTTTTGCCTGATATTACTTGCTATAGAATTGGGAAAGAGAAATTGGTGCCTTACTTTAAAAAAGGTCAATATGGTAAAGGTATGTTGGCAGCAGTTGAAGCCATTGAGGATATTGTTTTACTTCCAGACAATGTGGAATATGTCAAGTCTGATGTAAAACCTCAAAGAAGAACGATCAATAGAACACCTCAAAATAACTTTATTAGAAACAATGATTCTAGATCAAGCCAAGACGATTGGTTTATTTCTCTTTTTCCCTTGTGGCTATATCTGTTTCTTAACTTACTATTTCATATAGGATACATTTTTATGGGCTTTCGGATTAAAAATAGTAAGGAAGAATTTTACGATAGATATAAATCCCTAAACAGGGTACATTGGTATGTTCCTTTATTCTTCTTTCCGCTACCTTATGTGTTTGTTTTTTTTATAGTAAAAAGATATTTGAAACACCTCAGAACAGCTCCAAGATATACAAAAGATGAGGGAAAACCCCTTAGTTTGTTAAGTGAGGCGAAAGAAGATTTTTATTTAGCCGATGGGCAAATTACAGAGGAGGTTATAGGCTCGGTGGACTATGATGTATGGATTACCGATGACAAACAGGAACTCTTAATATTGCGATACGATAGGCAGTTTTCTAAATACAAGGAGTGTAAAAGTTGTAATTATAAAACTTATTTTCGATCACACTCTAAAACAGTTTCAAGAGCGACCACTTCATCAACAGGCTTGCGAAAAGATTATTATCAATGTAAAAACTGTAATTATCAACACACAAAAGAGGTGGTTTTAGCAAGGAAAACAGAATCAAGTGGGTCAAGTGGTGGAAGTTTTAGTAGCAGTGGTAGTTCCGGTGGTGGAAGCTTTGGAGGCGGTAGTTCTGGTGGCGGTGGCGGTGGTGTAAGTTGGTAGCAGATAAGTTATATATATGCTGTTTTTTAATATTATATAGTTTGAAGTAACATTTTAGGTTGGTTTTTCGTAAAAGGGACTAACTAATTATAAAGCAGTTGTCTTTTGTTCTCTCGTTATAAGTAAGACAATGATTTTGTAATGGCTTTGGTTAAAATGGTTTAAGCTGTTTTTACCAATTTATTTTCCCATTTTACAAACAAATTTGATGTTCCCCTCAACCTACCCCTTCTGGTTGTTAAGGTCATTTCTTTGGAGCCTATTAATCATGGTCTCTCTAGAAACAGTCCTAATGGCTGATCCCGAAATGCAGTTGCGTTTTGTTACAGAACCTGTCTGTAGCGTCAATGACGAATATTGTGCAACTGTTCAAATAAAGTTGAAAGAAAGCGATATTGCATCCGATAATGAGGTGCTGATTGGAACTTCTTCGATTTTAATTTCTTACACACCTTCTGTCCTACAATTCGAAAACTACACTTCTCATAACTTTGATGGTTCCAATGTTTGCTTTGATCCCGACCCCAATTTGGTTGTTTGGTCAGAACAAACGACCGATAATGTAGATGGATTCTTAAACATTACTTTGGATCTTTTAGTACCAGGCGACTTCAGTTGTCCTGCAGTAAATAGTTCGGAGTGGATTGATGTGGGAACCATTTGTTTCTTGGTTACCAGTACCGAAGGAAATTCGGGTCTCCAGTTCGATATACAGGATATGAATACCAATTTCAATACCAGTACTGGTCAATTTGGTTTTATTACTGTCGATGAATTTGGTGCTTTTAGTACCGTAGAGCCTCCTTTGATAAACAGTACGGTGCCCATTATTTCCAATTTGGGCGAGGCCATTATTTGTGATGAAAATACAGGAAGCCCTGAATCAACGGTGCTGTTTTTGATTTCTGAAACGCCAGAAGGATTTTTTCCACAATGGCAAAGAAATGGAATCGACTTAAATCACCAATTAGATTCATTAATAGTTGATTCTGATGGGGTATATAGCGTTTTTTACGAGTCAGATAATTTAAGTGATTGCATTACTTCGTCTTCTAATGAAATTATTATTGAAACCGAAGATTGTGGCGCAGGCTCAACGGGTGATTGTCCCATTGTACAAATTGCAGTCGAAAATATTGATGTCTGTTTGTCTAGTCTTGCTCTTGATTTTGAAACCATTTATGCCAATTGGGAAAACAGTGTCTCTGTTATCAGTGACAACGATGGTACGTTATTGGGTTCAATGATTATTTCTGGTACTTCTCCTGCTGCTTCTGATTTTCCAATGCCACCGCCTACCATTGGTTACGAAGGAGATGGTTGCGACCCTTTTGCTATTACTTGGTATGCCGCTTATGGTTGCGACAGTAATTACGATGGTGAAATTGATTCGTATATACCTGGGGGTTTCTTAAATTTGAATGTTTATCCCGATCCTCAAATTCCGATTATTAATAAAACTTTTGATGTTGCAACACAAGAATGTGCTTTCTCGATAGAAACAATATGTGAGGGCGATACCTTTGATTTAATAGATGACTTGGGAACAGCAGCTTGTGATGACCCTGTTGTGATCAAAAATATGGAAGTCACCAATATTCAGGGATGTACGGTGACGCATCAGGTAGAACAGCCTTCTTGCTATGCTTGTGGAACAGGTGTTGACAGTGATTGTTGGTTGGCTGTAACCGATGTGATTGTATCTGAATGCTCTAGTGAGGATACTTATTTTATTACCATTGAATACGATTATAACTATAATTATACAAACATTGAAGCAGCTATTTATATATTCACTGATGTGGCATCGCAAAGTTTTGGTGAAATTGGTTTTGGTGAACCAGTTATTTTGGGTCCTTTTGAAATTGGAGAAGTAGATCAGCATACATTTAAACTATTTCGCTTCCCTTTTAATGGTTGTACTGCTGAAACAGGAGTGATTTTACCACCGAATTGCGACGACAGTTGTAATGAACCAAATCAAACTTCAACGGCAAGCTTGACAACATGCTCGGGAGGTCAAGCTGTAGATTTAACAACTTTTTTGCCAGCAAATACAACTGCGGTTTGGACGTATGGGAATGGCGGTTCTGTTGCCAATCCATCAAGTTATGTTGAAATTAGTTCTTCTTGTGAAACGACTACCAAAATAATCAATGCAACTTTTATCACTAACACAACGGAAGGTTGTCCAGTAGAAAATGTGATGACCATAGAGGCAACGATTTACCCAAAACCCACAATGGATTTAGATGCTGGAACGTGTCTATTGGTATTGGAGAGTTCTTGTCCAAATGCGCCCGTATCTTGGAGCGATGATTTGGGCAACAGTGGAACAGGTTTTAGCTATGAAGCAGAAATCGGAACAGCGGGGACGGTCACTTTTATCTACGATGTCAATGACTGTTTTCAAGAGTATTCTGCCTCTTTTAATTGTCTACCCGATTGTAATGAACCTGCTCAAAATTTAATGGCAGATTTGTCGATATGTTCTGGGGAGTTAATAAATCTGACCACTTTTTTACCAGAAAATACCAATACTGGAGTTGAGTGGACAAATTCAACGGGCAATACCATTGCCAACCCGTCAGATTATGCTGAAAACTTTACGGGCTGTGAAAACAAAAACGAAACGGTCAATGCCACTTTTACCACCACAACTACAGAAGGTTGTTCGGTAGAAAATACCTTAACGGTCAGCATCACTATTTATCCGAACCCAACAATGACCTTGGTTTCAGAAATGTGTCTTCTGGTGCTGGAGAGTTCTTGCCTAAATGCGCCCGTAACTTGGAGTGATGATTTGGGTAACAATGGAACAGGTTTGACTTATGAAGCGGAAGCGGGAACAACAGGAACAGTAATTTTTATGTATGATTCCAATGGTTGTTTTCAGGAATATACTGCGTCTTTTAATTGTCCAGTAGAATGTGATGAACCTGCTCAAGCGACGACGGCGGATGTATCAATATGTTCCAATGAGTCAATAGATTTAACGGATTTGCTTTCTGCAAATGCAATGGCGGTTTCGTGGTCTGAAAATGGAGATGTTTTAACAAACTCTGCTACTTATGAAGTAAGTAATAATGGTTGTGAAACGCTTGTAAATACCATAACAGCTGTTTATTTTACAACAGCAGAAAACGACTGCCCAATAGAGCATACCTTAACAATAAATGTCAGCATATTTCCTGTGCCAACTATGGCGGTAAATATGGTAGGTGCTTGTATGTTTTCCCTCAACAGTTCTTGTGGAGATGCACCAATCAGTTGGAGTGATGATTTGGGTAATAGCGGAAGTGGTACGACTTATGAAGCGGAGGATGGAACCAGTGGAACCGTAACGTTTAGCTATGAGGAAAATGGTTGTACTACAACCGTAGATCAAAGCTTTAACTGTCCATCGGATTGTGGAGAATTGACAGAGAACTATGAATCGACCACTTCTTTGTGTTCGGGTGAATCAATCAACCTCAATAACTTTTTACCCATAAATACCAATGTTGAATGGATGTCTGAAGCTGGAGAAGTTTTATTAGATCCAGCTAATTTTAATAAAATAAATACTTCTTGTAATGCAAATGCAACCACATTAAATACGACCTTCTTTACCACAAATGACGACGGTTGTACCATCACCAATACGGTGGTGTTGAATATGGTCATTTATCCTATTCCAACCATAGAAGTTTTATCTGTAGAAGAGTGCAGTATCGCTGTTGACAATGAATGTCCCGATATAACACTTACTTGGACCGATAATTTGGGTAACAGCGGTGTTGGGAGTTCTTATGAAGCAACTGAAGGAACAACGGGAACCGTAACATTTGGTTACGAAGCAGATGAATGTGGCAATGAAATGACTTTTGATTTTAATTGTCCTGTCGAATGTGCAGATTCAATAGCAACCTATTTTGGTACAACAACCGTCTGTGGAGAATCTACTATAGACTTAAATGAATTGGTTGGTGAAGAGCTTATTTGGTTTGATGAATCAGGAGCGGAAATATCAAATACTTTAACGGTTAGTAATACAACTTGCGATCCTATTTTGCAAGAATTATATGGTGCGTTTGAAACGGTTAATCTGGAGACCAATTGTCCAATCAACAATGTTGTATTGTTTGAAATAACCATTTTGCCTGCTCCAGTATTGGCATTGGTTTCTGAGGAGGATTGCTTTGCTTCGGTTAGTTTGGGTGGTTGTCCCGATGTCATTTTTTATTGGAGCGATTCTCAAAATAATTATGGTGAAAGTCTGGTGTATGAACCTGAACCAGCCACAGAAGGAGTCGTAATTTTTACAGCTATCTTTCCTGCCTATTTGGAGTGTTCTTATTCGGTAATAGCTTCTTATGGTTGTTCTGATGGTGTAATAGACAATTGCGAAGAACCAACCACCGTTTCTTATGATTTTATTTCTAAACCAGTTTGTTCTGAACAATCGGTTGATTTGCACCAGTACTTACCCAATGGTGTTGAAAATGTGCAGTGGACAGATGCAACGGGTAATGTCATTAATAATCCAACAACATATATGTTCCTCAATTCCAATTGTGAAACGGCTCAGCTAGAAATATTGGCTTATTGGACAGAATTTGATGAAAATGGTTGTGAATATATTTACCAACAGCCTTTACAGTTTTATATCGCTCCTGTACCCAGTCTTGAAATCATTTCATCTGATTGTAGCTTGCAAGCCATTCCAAGCTGTCCTTCTTTAATCATTTATTGGGGAGACAGTCAGGGGAACATTGGCTTTGGCAATACATTTGAATCTGCGACAAACGAGACTTCTGATGCTTACTTTATTGTATATGACCCAATGGCTCCGTCTAGTTGCAATCAGGTTTATTATCCAACAACTTATACTTGTGGCTCGGATTGTGAAGATTTGTATTTTGTAGACAACGACGTAATTGATGCCTGTGAGGATGAGACGATCTATTTTAATGATTTTGTCGATGCACAACAAGATTGGGTTTGGACCAATGAAGATAGCCATGAAGTCGATAATGAATTGTTGATTACCAATGATGGCTGTGAAATGGAAACCAGTATCTATACAGGAGTGTATCAAGAGGTTACCGAAGATGGTTGTACCAATACCTACGAATTCAATTTAACCATTAATAAACTTCCCAATATAGAAGTCATTGTCGAAACAGACAATTGCTCTATGGCTGTTATTCCTGTTTGTGAGAATGCAAGCGTATTTTGGGTAGATACCGATGGCAATATGGGTGAGGGAGCCAACTATGATTTCTCGGCAGTAGAAGGGGAGGTTACTTTTGTAAGCAGTTGGAACGATGGAACCGATTGTGGAGGCGACTCTTATACCTTGCCTATTGAATGTGTACAAGCAGATTCCTATACCGACATAGAATTGTCGATTACGACTGGTAATGCCTTTAATTCTTTTGAAAATGGTGATTGGGTATATTGGGTCGTAACGGTGGAAAATACCAGTGCTGGTTCTGTTGGTGATGTTGTCGTAAATATTCCCATTCCAACAGCATTGATCTATAATACTTCAACAGGAGATGGAGAATATGTTGCTTCGGAGAATGTGTGGTATGTAGGAAATGTTCCTGCTTTTACCATCAAAACATTGGTCCTCTATACCACCATCAGTCAAGCTGGACCCATTGGTCTGCAGGGTGAGGTGGAAAGTATGTCGGGTACCGATATTGATTCAACTCCTGGCAATGGAGATATGTTTGAAGACGATTTTGCGATGGCGGCTATATTGGTAGCCGATCAACCCAATGTTGATTGTACAGCACCCATAACCGCTTGTACACCAATCAATGCCGCAACAGAAATTTGTATTGACTTTTGTGACGAAGGCTATGCCATCAGTATGTTGTCTAGTACCGATGAGGGTGAATTGACTATTTTGAGCCCCAACTGTTTTAAGTATTTACCGACCTTAGACTACACTGGAATCACTGAAGTCGTCATTTCTGCTTGTGATGAAAGTGGGCAAAATTGTGAATTAAAATCTGCCATCGTTACGGTAAGTGATGATTGTGAAAATGAGGGTGCTGCTTTGTTGTTGGAAGCCGATTGTAAAATAGTTTTACCAAATGTCTTAACACCCAACAACGATGGAATCAATGACAATTTGATTGTGTCGGCACTTAGGAATTGTTATTCAGATTGGGAAATGGATTTTGTCTTATTTGATCGCTGGGGCAATATAGTAGCTCAACAACAAGATCCCAATGAGCATTTAATCGGGGATGTTAATCTTGGTTTACTCAAAGAGGAAACCTGCTTTTATACGCTAAGATTACATAAAGGCGAATTGAAGAAAGTGATGAGCGGATTTATAGAAATACGAAGATGATAACTTGGTAAGCCGATTTGGAATCGGACTGCCAAGGCTTGTATTGTGTGTTCTTTTGGTTTGGGAGTACACAATATAACAGGCAATAGCGATACCTATAATCCCAGTTTTTTCAACGAAGACTCATTCGTTTGATGTATTTAATGCGAATTTGCATTACTTTTATCAAAAAATCGGTTTTCTATGAAAAAGAATGTGATTGCGATGTTGTTGGTCATTTGTTTTTGTTTGCTAAGTCAAAACAGTCAAGCACAAACAGAGCGCCACAACGATACAGAAATCAGCGAAATAAACCAATATCAGTTTTATTTGGAAAAACCTGCTGTTGGTTTGGAGTTGTTGGAATATGCCAAAGAAGCAACGCCCATTAAGGGCAATGTTACAGGCGATGGTATGAAAGTCATTATGGATGGATATGTCAAAAAAGGACGGGTTCGGGCAATTGTTATTTATGCCGATGGAACCACCGAGGAGGTTTTTAAAAGCTCTTGCTTCATAGATCCTGTTATTCCGTTATAGTAAAATTTAATACAGTACGACACAAAAAAAAGCGTTTTACCTAATCAATAATTTAAGAATCATTGATTAGGCAAAACGCTTTTTATATTTACATTGAAAAGACTACAACATCTCAACATCTCAACATCCCGACATCCCGACATCTCAACATCCCAACATCTCAACATCCCAGCACAGTTGCCCTAGTTCTTTTTCAACTGAACTTTGTTTTGAGCCTTTCCAGTTGTTTTGATGTTAGATTGGAAACCTTGTGCATACTGTTGAAAAGATTGAGATTTGTATTCACCTTCTTTGATGAATTTCAACAAAGGATCAAATTGTTGTGGTTGTTTGTATCCTGGGTAAGAGTCAATACGATTGAGGTCTTCATCCAAAAAAGCAATAGTAGGATAACTCATTCTTCCATTGGCAAATTTATAAGCCAATTCATTGTATCCTTTTCTCCCTGCAGGCACAAATTTGTGTTCTTCTCCTTTAAACGGAATCGTTTGCTGATCTTCAGCATTAAATTTTACCGCATAAAAATTATCGTTTAAATACTTCGCAATTTCTGGGTTCTGGAAAGTTGCCTTGTCCATTCTTTTACACCATCCACACCAACTGGTGTAGAGGTCAACCATCACCTTACGTTCGTCTTTTTTCATAGCTGTCTGAAGATCGGCAATGCTCATCCAATTGACTTGAGCATTAGCAGTATTTTGAGACGGCGCCGCTTTTCTTTGAACCAAAGCTGGTTCTTCAGCAGGAGTGGTTTGTGTTTCTACTTTGTCGGTTTCACTTGGCTTAGTAGTGCAAGCAGCCATTCCGACTAAAAGGAGCACTAAAAGTAAATTTTTTAGATATTTCATGATATGTTAAATATTGAGTGGGAGTTATTATTTAGATATAGAATCTAAAAACAGCATTTTTTGTATGTTTTTACTTAAATTAAATCTAAAATATATGTTTTGCTATGTTTTTATTAAAATAGTCTAATAAAATTACCCCAAAATTAACAAAAACTAAGGTAGTAAACATGAATAATTTTACGTATTTGTATAAAAGATGTTAAAACTTTATTAGATATACACCCTAAAACGAATTTAAAAGCCGCATTTTTGCATTATTAATTTAAAAAATAGGTAGGAAGAGAATGTTTGTTGGGATTTGTAGGGAAAATATTCTCAAACAAATTCAACAACCAGTCTTATATTCCTGTTAATTCCTTATATTTTTGACCAGTAACTCAATTCAAGTAAGCGCTAAGACATAATTAACCGACACATATAATTTCAATAATATACTGTTTGTCATAATGTTATTGTAGTTTGAAGTTGAGGTTTAAAATTGCACTTCCACTTGCTTGACTCGTATTAAAAGTGTTATCGAAAAATTTAGCAAAGCTCATCATCAAGTTGAACAGTTGTTTTGCGACTGTCTGTCAACCCCAAATTGAGTATCGGTCAATAAAAAGTGAAAAATGAACCAAAAATTAAAAACATCTATAGCTTTTGCTCGCAACATTTTTGTGACAGGAGCTTTTGCCCAAACAAGCAGCGACTCCGAAGTAGAAATTTGTCGATATGTATCTGACAAACCAAATACAGTTGTTGTGGAATTTGGTATGGGACATGGCAACATAACCAGAGAAATTTTATCTAGAATATCACCAACTTCTAAATTGTATGCTTTTGAAGTAAAGACAAGCTTCTGTGAACACGTTCGGGAAAACATTCAGGACGACCGATTGATTATTGTCAATGACAGTGCGGAGTTTGTCAAAAAGTATGTGAAAGAAGAGGTGAACTCCTTGATTGCATCTATTCCGTATTCGTTTTTCTCTAAAGAGAAAGGCTTGCAAATCATTCAAGATGCCCACGATTTATTGGTCGATGATTCCTATTATAGCCAAGTCCTTTATACCAAGTTTAATTTCAAAAAGTTTGAAGAGATATTTGAAGATTGTAAAATGAAGAAAATCTCTCATTTCCCAAACGAATACATTTATCATTGTAGGAAAGATATGGGAATGGTAAAAAAGTAAGCTCGATTTCAATGGTTTTATCAAAAAACTCTAAAAAAGAGAGAAAACATTCCATCTTTTTTACATTCATATCAAACATTGCTTACATTGACTCCCCGAAGAATGCTCAGTAGTTGTATCTTTGCAAATTGTTTTTGAGGGGTATAACCTATTCTTACCCAATAAAAACGGACTAAATCATTATTAATTAATAACCTTTACCTAAAACAATAAAGCCATCAAAGCAAGTAAAATGAAACTCTCGCAGTTTATATTCGACCTTCCAGACGAATTGATTGCAGAATATCCAGCAAAAAACCGTGATGAGTCACGTTTAATGGTTGTTCATAGAGATACCGGAAAAATAGAGCATAAAGTTTTTAAAGACATTATAGACTATTTTGATGAAAAAGATGTGATGGTGGTTAACAATACCAAAGTATTTCCTGCTCGTCTTTTTGGTCGTAAGGAAAAAACAGGTGCCAAAATAGAAGTCTTTTTGCTTCGTGAACTCAATGAGCGTTCTCGCCTTTGGGATGTATTGGTTGACCCTGCTCGTAAAATTCGTGTAGGAAACAAACTCTATTTTGGAGAAGAAAGTGACAACCTTTCTGCCGAAGTTGTAGACAATACCACTTCTCGTGGTAGAACCATCCGATTTTTATACAATGGCAGCAATGAGGAGTTCAAAGAGTTGCTTTACAAACTAGGTGAAACACCGCTTCCTAAGTACATCAAGCGTGATGTAGAAATGGACGATGTGGACAGATACCAGACCATTTATGCCAAAGAATCTGGAGCAGTTGCTGCGCCGACGGCTGGTCTGCATTTTAGTCGTGAGCTAATGAAACGCCTCGAAATCAAAGGGGTCGATATCGCTCAGTTAACACTGCACGTTGGCTTGGGTACTTTTCGTGCCATTGAAGTAGAAGATCTTTCTAAACACAAAATGGATGCTGAATACTACAGAATTCCAGAATCTTCTATTGGTTTAATCAACAACGCCAAAGATTCTGGAAGAAAAATATGTGCCATTGGGACAACTTCTATGCGTTCGCTTGAATCTTCTATTTCTGCTACGCAACACTTGAAATCTTCTGAAGGTTGGACCAATTTGTTTGTCTATCCTCCTTTCGATTTCAATATTGCCAACTGTATGGTAACCAATTTTCACCTACCCAAAACCAGTTTGCTCATTATGGTTTGTGCTTTTGCTGGTTATGAATTTATGATGGATGTATATCAACAAGCCATCAAAGAAAAATATCGCTTTTACAGCTATGGCGATGCGATGCTTATTTTATAAAAAGAATAATTACCATTCATATTTTACAAACCTGTCAGGTTTTTAAAACCTGACAGGTCTGTAAAACCTGACAGGTTTGTAAAAATATGAATGATAAATTATTTGTAACACATAAACTATGTTAAAATGAAACATCTTTGTTTCAGATGGGTATAAATATAAGTTACATTCGTGTCTTGTTTCTAGTCAAAAATATAGGTTTCTTTTGCTTTTTATGACGACACTGAGCAGATAATCTGCGCTTATAATTTGATCCAATACGCACTTACAATATGAGTTTTGTTTATCCCTCTTTTTTGTTGGCTTTATTGGCTTTGGCTATACCCATCATCATCCACCTATTTAGTTTTAGAAGGTATAAAAAAGTCTATTTTACCAATGTCCGCTTTCTAAAAGAGGTCAAGGAACAAAAAGCCAATCGTACCAAACTCAAGCACATTCTTGTTTTACTTTCTCGACTCTTAGCACTTGCCGCTTTGGTATTTGCCTTTGCACAACCTTACATCAAAAAAGATGCAGAAGCAATGGTCAAAGGAGACAAGGCTGTGAGTATCTATGTAGACAATTCACAGAGTATGCAGGCTACGAGTAACGATGTGTCGCTACTTGAAAAAGCGAAGCGTAAGGCGCGTGAAATTGCAGAGGCTTACGAAGCCGATGACCGCTTTCAACTCATTACCAACGACCTAGAAGGGAAACACCAACGATTGATTGACCGAGAGGCTTTCTTCGATTACTTAGAATCGGTTCAAATATCTCCAAATGTAAAACCACTAAGTACCATTACTGATTTACAAAAACAGGCATTGGCACAAGGCGACGTAGAACAAAGCAACCTTTTTCTAATTTCTGATTTCCAAAGAAGCATCGTAGATTTTAAAAACGATACCGCTTATCGGGTGTTTATGGTTCCGCTTGAATCGGTCGAACAGCAAAATGTATTTGTAGACAGTATTTGGTTCGACACACCCGTCCAAAATCTCAATCAAACCAATCAACTGCTGTTTCGTATTCAAAATACGGGCTTGGCAGATGTGTCTAATTCTAGACTCAAGTTGATTGTTAATGGGGAAACAAAAGCCCTCAATGACTTTAATCTTAAAGCACAATCTTCTCAAACCGATACGATTAACTTTAGTGTGAATGAAGGTGGATGGCATCAGGCTGAATTGCAATTGACAGATTATCCCATCAGCTTTGATGACAGCTATTATTTTACTTTTAAAGTTGAGGATCAATTACAGGTATTAACCATTAACCAAAATAAAGCAAATCCTTTTTTAGATGCTCTATTCAAAGAGAGTGAAACACTGAAAAATACCAATCAACAAGTAGGGAGATTAGACTATTCTGGTCTGAAAAACAATCGCTTAGTTGTATTGAATGGTGTGAAAAACATCTCTTCTGGTTTGGCTTCGGAGCTAAAACAATATCTAGACGCAGGAGGAAATGTAGTCGTTTTTCCTCCCGAAGGGATGGATGCAGAATCGTATAATTCTTTTCTTCGTTCTACTCGTTCAAATACCTATGGTTCTTGGATTGAAGCTGCAAGAGAGGTCTCTAAAATAAATACACAACAAGAGGTTTTTGAAAATGTATTTGAACGCATTCCTCGAAATCTGGATTTGCCCATTGCCCAAAAAAGCTATGAAATGACTCGGTTCAGTGGTGCTGGAGAGCAAACCCTCCTTCAATTTCGTGATGGAAATACAATGGTTGGTCGCTATCGAGTAGGAAAAGGTAAACTCTACCTTTCGGCTGTTCCTTTGGACAATAAAATTAGTAGTTTACCTACGCATGGGGTGTTTGTACCAATGATTTATAAAATTGCTTTGGTCGGTGGTGATACTCGTCCTTTGGCTTTTACGATTGGTAAAGACAATCTTGTTGAGCTGCCATCGAGTACTCAATTGGATGGTGAGAATATAATTAAAATTCAAGGTAAAGGAGGGGAGTTCATTCCCGGTCAAAAAGCCATTGGCAACAAAGCCCTACTGACCATCAACAACCAAATAAAGGATGCAGGCTTTTTTAAAGCATTTAGAGATGTTACTTTCCCATTGGGCTATATGGGCTTTAACTTCGACAGAGCAGAATCCATTATGGATTATTTCTCCATCAAGGACTTAAAAGACCAATATCCTTTTGACAACATCAATATTCTTGACAATGCAGAGCAAACCTTTACTGCAGACCTTGCCAAAGGTGGTACGCCACTCTGGAAATGGTGTCTAATTGCTGCACTCGTTTTTCTTTTTATTGAAATTCTGTTGTTGCGTTTGTGGAAGAATT
>Ga0114956_1002367_pt1 | contig 14799 bp, 13 predicted proteins | sample MaitaG_FD_87304 | JGI IMG/M metagenome (GOLD analysis project Ga0114956, IMG submission 87304) | Marine algal microbial communities from Maine, USA - Maine_Asex2 metaG | ecosystem: Host-associated > Algae > Red algae > Unclassified | place: Maine, USA | collected 2015-01-05 | reverse complement strand
CGTCGCCGTCGCCGTCGCGCGGCGCATTGAGCAACGGGTCTGCGGGCAGGCCGGTGACCGGATCGCGATCTTCAGGTTGTGGCGGGTGCACTCGTCCCGAAAGCCAGATCATCCCCACCCAGGTGATTCCGAGCACCAGAATGAGCGCTGCAAGATTTAGTGCGATGAGCACAATCTGATCTTACCGGTGGCGTTCTCGTGGCGTCGGGGCAGCGTCGGCCTCAGAAGCCGCGGCAAGCCCCGATCAGCCTGTGAACTCGATGCGGGGCAACCCATTGATCGCCCAGGTGAATGTGAATTCTGCGGTGTCGGTGCCGTCGGACACGGTGACGGTGACATCGGTCGTCTCTTTCACCGAGGCAATGCCAGTGATGGCGCCGCTTGTCTCGCCGATCTCGACACCCTTCGGGAGTCCGGTCGCCGAGAAGGTCATCGGGTTGCCATCAGGATCGACGGCATCGACGATGATCGTGACTTCGTCGCCGGTGCGGTGCGACTGATCACCAGGGCTCGAGAGCACCGGCGCAGTGTTCGAAATGGTGACCCGGATGCTGACCTCGTCGAAGACCTCGCTGTTGTCGCTCAGCTCGGCACGGATACGAGCGACGAAATCACGCCCGGGGTCGACCGGGGCGACGAACAAGCCGTCCTCGGTGATCGTTCCGACCGATTCGTCGCCGCCGACAACACCGTTGACGGACCACACTTCGGTCGACGTTGGGGCGTCGGTAAGAATCGCGTCGAGGTCGACGGATGTTTCGGCGAAGAGCGAATCGACCGCGCCGGAGACCGATACCGACGGGTTCAGTTCCGGCGGATCCTCAGGATCTGGCGTCGGCGTCGGGGTCGGCGCTGCGGGATCTGGCGTCGGCGTCGGGGTCGGCGGAATATCGGCCGGGTCAGGGGTTGGGGATGCTTCCGGTTCTGGCGTGGCCGTGGGGTCCGGCTCGGCATCAGGATCAGGATCAGGGGTCGGGGTGGCGCCGGAGCCAGCGTTCACGTCGAGCGACACCGTCGCCTGGACCGGGAAGCGGGGGTAGCTGCTCGTCGTGTCATAGGCAACGTACGTGAACGAGTCAGCGCCGACGTAGCCGTCGTCTGGCGTGTACCGAACCTCGTAATTCGGTACCGGTCCGCCCAGCCCAATGTTCAATGTGCCGTGCTGTGGGAGTTCGGTGACCTCGTAGGCGAGGCGCCCGGGTGTTCCGAATTCGTTGCTGGAGAGCTCGATAGTGGTCGCCGCGTCGCCGACTTCGATTGGGCCGAGAGAGCGGGCTACGTAGCCGGGGACGATGTTGCTGCGGCCCGAGAAGGTCAGGCCGTTGTTGCCTTCATTGGCCTCGACGATCCGGCCAAATGGATCGGACTCGGCGGCGAGCCAGTAGATGCCGGGTTGCAGCTCGGAGACATCGATCCACTGCAGCGAAATGCCGGCGTGGTAGAGATCGCGGTAGCCGGGGCTGATGCCCATGTGGAGATTAGTTGCGCCGGGGTTGTTGGCCCGGCAGTCGTCTTGAATGCCGTAGACCGGGTCGGCCGACGCTGCGAACGCCTCGGAGTCGAGGAGGCAGAAACCGATTTTGGCGCCGGGAGCGACCTGCGCGCTCTTCTGTTCGTTCCACAACGAGTACCGCATGATTTCCATGAGGTGGAAGTGGTTGTGGCCGTCGCTGTTTTCGAACTGGACGAGCGGTTGGCCGACATTCTCCCAGTCGGTGCCGTTCCACACCCGCTGATACATGGCTTCTTGCGGGTTGCCGAAGATATCGAGCGGGCCCGGGCCGGCATTCGAGACGTAGCCGTTGAACTTCATGACCAAACTTTCGCGATCACCCCAGATGATCGTCTCGGGCATGAACCCTTCGGGCGGTTGGGTGATGAGGTCGGGGAGACCGGCAGCCTGACGGGCCGCCGCTGCGGTTGCCGGGCTGGTCGATGCGGTCAAACCACTCGCGATAACGGCGATGGCGACGATGACGGCCGGAAGCACTTTGCGGCGGTTGAGAATGGCCCACCAGGTGAAGACGACAAGGGCGGCTGGGCCGAGCACCAGGCTGATGATTTCGGTCGTTGTAGGCGGCGCTGGCGGTGGTGGCGGAATGATGTGCGCGGAAGCCGGACTGGCTGTCACCAGTTGAATCCACAGCATGGCAAGGAGGACCCCAACCAAACGCGGCAGCTTGCGAATGCGTTGCCTATTTCTCATGCAGGGTTCTGTCGACTCGCGGAGGAGCAAAGTCGCGAATCAGCCATCGAGTCGGTCAGGATAGTCAACGTCGAATACCAACTGACGGAGCCCTTCATTGCACTTTGGTTACCGATAGGGGCGTTGCGCTCGCTCATACGGACGTCACACGTCTCAGGCTCCGAAAACGTTCCGCGAACCGACAAGAAAGTTGTCGACCGTGCCGGCTCAGACTTGTCTCAGATGGATCAAATGACCCGCCTGGGGGATGGTCGTCGACATCTACACCAATGGCCAGGGAAAACGGCGGCCGGTCGGGTCGGTTGGGAACCGGCCTTCGGCTATCAACGCTTGCGCTCGAGCGATCGTGGCATCGGCCTCGAACGGGTCGAGAAGCTCTCGCAGGTCGTCGGGAAGGCCGCTCGCGGTCAGTTCGCCGAGGTCATCGAGTATCTCGCTCGGGATTCGATCGCCGCCGAAGTCCCATAAGACCGTACGAAGCTTGAATTCGGTATGGAACGACAGGCCGTTGTCGATGCCATAGATCCGGCCATCCCGACTCAGCAGACAGTGCCCGGCTTTGCGGTCGGTGCTGTTGCCAACGAAGTCGAGTACGCACAGGCGCTCGAATGCCGGACGATGGCTGTCGTCGTCGCGCAGCGTGAAGTAGTGCTCTTCGAAGTCGGTTGGAATGAAAAGCTGCAACGAACCGACGCCAGCTGGCCCATCTCGCAGCACCGTGGGCGGGATCAGGCCCCAATCGAGCGCTTCGGAGAGCCGGTACATCGCGACCTCGCGTTTATAGAGGCCCGAGGGAAAGTCCCACAGCGGTTGCTCGCCTTTGTGGGGTTTGTAGATCGCCTGACACGCCGGCTCGTCGGCGTCGTCAAGAGCGGCGTCGGAATCGCCGGGGTTATCAGGACCGTTAGCCGGCGGCGCTGCGACGTCACACAGGAACGTCGCATTCGAGCTCCACGGCATCCGCCCCAGAACGTCGAGCTCGCCAGTCGAAAGGAGTCGCTCGCCGTCGGCGTGTTCGATCGGGTCGCGTTCGCGGAACGGCGACTCATTGTCGTCGGCCATCAGTTCTGGTCCGCCATCAGGAGCCGGCCATCAGTTGGAGCAGGCGCACCATTCGCCATCGTTGCTCACCGGTGCGCCGCAGAATCGGCACGGCGGCCGACCGTCGCCGACGACGCGCCGGGCCCGATGCACGAACGCCACCGCCTGGGCGAGGCTGATCTGGAAGCGGGCGGTGGCTGGAGACACGACGTCTTCGTCCTCGTCGACAAACATCTGCTCAGCCCAGAGGACAACGCAGTTCTGTGATGCCGAGTAGGCCGCCCCCATCGATCCGACCGCCCATTCCGCGATCAGTGGGTCGTTGAGTTCAAGGTCGACGGGCAACTCGCCCTCGGGAGCTGGCAGATCGTCCATCATCGTGTCGAGATACTCGGCGAGCGCATGGACCTGTTGTTTCTCGATCTTCAGCGAGACGACCGTCGGACCTTCTTGCGCCTGGATATAGAAGATGCGCTGACCCTTTGGCCCAACCGTTCCCGTTGTGAATCGGTCGACGGCGGAAAAGTCGAATGATGGGGCTTGCTCGGTCATGAGATCGCGAGGCTGAGGTCGCTGCCGGTCGAGTTCACCGCCAGCACAATCGGCCCACCGGACGTCAGCACGATGGCGCTGATCGAACATGGTGAGATCACGATGCGTTGGAACAGGTCGAGGTGGGTGCCCATCGCTTGGGCGACAGCGGCTTTAATGCAGTCGGCGTGGCTGACCGCGACGATCGTTTCGCCCTGGTGTTCGGCCGCGAGGTCGCTGAGCGTGCCGTAGATGCGCGATTGCATTTCAGCGAACGACTCACCAGCCGGAAAACGGAACCCGCTCGGGTACCGCTGGACGGTTGACCACTCGGGCTTCTTCCGCAGGCTCGACAGCTTCTTGCCGGTCCATTCGCCGAAGTCACACTCGGTGAGCCCTTCGCGGACCCGAACCCGGACACCGGCCGCCTTCGCGATCGGGGCCGCGGTCTCGCGCGTGCGTTCCATCGGGGAGGCGTAGACGGCGGTGACGCTGGCAAGTTCACCGATGCGAGCGCCAGCGTGTTCGGCTTGGGCGACGCCTTCGGGGGCCAGGTGCAGCCCTGGAGCCCGACCGGGCAGGATCGCTCCGGTCGTTGGGGTCTTGCCGTGACGAACCAGAAGGACGGTCGTCGGCTTCGTGAGATGAGAGGAAGATTTTGTGCGCGCCATTCGAGGAGTCAACCTAGCGTTGGCGTAATGGGTTCTTCGACTCCAAAGGCACGTCGTTCGTCGCTCGCGGCAATCGCAGCTGAGGTTGGTGACTGCCGAGTGTGCCCCCGGCTGGTCGAGTGGCGAGAGCACATCGGCGTCGAGAAACGAGCTGCGTACCGCGACGACGACTATTGGGCGCGTGGTGTGCCGGGCTTCGGTGACCCCGACGCGCACCTCATGGTTGTCGGTCTGGCACCGGCCGCGCACGGGGCCAATCGGACGGGTCGGATGTTTACCGGTGACCGGTCCGGCGACTGGCTGTACCGAGCGTTGTGGCGGGCCGGCTACGCGAATCAGCCCGAGAGCACGACGATCGACGATGGCCTCAAACTCACCGGCGCCTGGGTCACTTCGCCAGTCAAATGTGCCCCGCCGCAAAACAAGCCGACGCCCGACGAACGGATGGCGTGCAAACCGTTCCTCGAACGCGAATTCGATGCGCTCGCCAACTGCTCGGTCATCGTCGTGCTCGGCGGCATTGGGTACGTGGCTGTCGCCCAACACTTCGGCCTGCGACCGCGGCCAAAGTTTGGGCACGGCGTGGAAGTGCCGTTGGCCGATGGACGCACGATTTTGTGTTCGTACCACGTGAGTCAGCAGAACACCTTCACGGGACGCCTGACCGAGGAGATGCTCGACGCCGTCTTCTCGCGAGCGCGCGAGCTCGGCACCGAGTAAGGCGTGTCAGCAGACGAACGGCAGCTGAGCGCCGCTAGCCTTTCGCTCGTGCGTTTCACCCCCGCCCGTTGCGGCATCCGATCGACTTTGCTCGCCCTTCTGCTCGCGGTCGCCGTTTTTGCAACTGCGTGTGGCAGCGACGGGTTTCCGGAAACGTATGACGCCACAGTCGAAGAGAACTACATGGCCGGTTGCACCGAGGCGCTCGACGCCGAAATCGCTGGTGCGGCGACGGCGGTGTGCACATGCGCATACACGCGCATACAGACCGAGGTGGCGTTCGACGACTTCGAAGCGCTAAACAAGCGCCTGCGCGACGATCTCACCATCCTGCAGAATCCCGAGGGCGACACCACGGCGAATGCGTCGGTCGAGATCGTCCGCGACTGCATCCTCAGCGCGGGCTGATCGCAGCCTCAGCGAAGACGGCCGCATAGGTGCAAGCGCTCACTGCGATACGTTCCTTCTTCGCCTCGTTCCTCGGCGAATAGCGCGCTCTGTTGTCTGGTCGCCTTGCCAGTAGGACTCGTTCCTCGCCCTACCGGCGCAGCTCCTTAGCGCCATCGGCCGCATGACGAAGTTCCGGCCGGTGACGAATCGTTTCGCCGTTGACATCGGCGCGCTGCAGTCTGGCCAAATCGCACTCTTCGGCCTCGGCATCGACGCAAACTCGTCGCACCTGTCTGGAGCAGCCGCCGCGCCGGGCGCGATTCGAGCTCAATTGCACAGCGGATCGGGTAACTACACGACCGAGGACGGCACTGACCTCGATGGTGTGATCGCCGACGTCGGCGATGTCGCGGTAGCGAACAACGTCGGATCGATCGATGATCTCGATGCGATCACGACCGCAGTCGACACCATTCTGGCCGCCGGCGCCTCGCCACTCGCGTTGGGGGGCGATCATTCGGTGACGTATCCGATCCTCCGGTCTGTCGGCCGCAAGTTCGGTGGCCCGAACCTCGACGGAGTGACGATCGTGCACATCGACGCGCATCCTGACCTCTACGACGATCTCGACGGCAACCCGCTGAGTCACGCGTCGCCGTTTGCTCGGATCATGGAGGCTGGACTGTGCCGCCGGCTTGTGCAGATTGGCATCCGTACTGCCACCGCCCATCAGCGCGAGCAGGCGGTTCGTTTCGAGGTCGAGACGGTCGAGGCCCCTGCCTTCGACTCGTTTGATCCGGCGTCGATCACCGGACCGACATATGTCAGCATCGACCTCGATGGGCTTGACCCTTCGTGCGCCCCTGGGGTTTCCCACCAGGAGCCGGGCGGTCTGACGACGCGCCAGGTACTCAACCTGATCGCCGAGCTGCCGGGACCGATCGTCGGCGCCGATGTGGTCGAGCTCAACCCGACCCGCGACGTTGTCGACATGACTGCGATGCTGGCGGGGAAGCTCACGAAGGAGCTCGCGGCGAAGATGGCGTCAGTTCTCAGCCCTTAGTAGGTTCTCGGAGCAACGGGGACTTGCGTCACCGGGTGGCCGATTCGCGTTAGCTCAAGCCGACACTCACTTCAACGGCGGCCCACTCGGGCCAGCGCTTGCGACTGTTCGTCGCGAGGCGGTGCATCAGGGCAACAGCACCTGGGTCGTCGTCGCCGGGGCGAGTCTCGATTACGCCGTCGGCGATCATCGCCTTGATGATTGCCTCGCCGAGTTCGGTGCGAATGACGGTGAGCGTCCAGTCGGTCTCATTGCCGATGCCACCGGTCGAGATGTCGGCGTGCTCGGCCGCGAAGTCAGGGCAATGGATGCAACCCTCGCGGGTCCAGGCGTGGCACTCCTTGAGATTGATCTCGTGGTAGTCGCCGTTCTTCATCCAAACCTGGAACACACCCTTGATGTTCATCTTGACGATGTCGTTCTTATCGAGGCCGTACTTCAGGCCGAACAGTTCGTCGAACAACGAATCGTCGAAGCTCTTTGAGCACAGCAGCCCGATGTTCAGCTTGATCGGTTTCGAGACCTTGCCGACCTTGCGATGCCACATGACTGGCGCAACCGAGGTCTGGCAACTCATGCCGACGAGCGCGATGCTCTCGCAGCCTTTTTCGATCGCTTCGTCATACGCCATCGTGTTGGCCGAGTACGTGTAGCGACTGCCTGCGCCAGCGAGCACTTCTTCGCGGTTCATGGCGACGCCGGGGATGGCCTTCCAGCCGCCCTCTTCGCCGCCCTCAAGATGCGACACGAGCGCGCCATCGATGATGTCGTTCTCGAGCGCCCAGATGAGGATCGCCGAAACGAGGCCGCCGTCTTGGCCGGTCTCATAGACGAAGTCTTCGCTGGCCCGAACGAGCATGATGTCGCGGTAGACGCCGGACATTTCGTCGGCTTCGCGCGTGCGGCCGAAGAGGTGTTCGTCGGCGACGGTCTCCCAATCGCGGAACCGAGGACAGGCCCGAGTGCAGCTGGTGCAACCCTTCTCGCCGTGGCCACAGTTCGTCAGGCCGAGTTCCTCTTCGATATGGAACGGCTTGTAGTGGCCGGGCTCGTGTTTGTAACCGATGACGTCGTGGGGACACGCGATGACGCAGCCGGCACAACCGGTACACAGCCCGCTGTCGATGACTTCTTCGTACAGCTCCTTCCACTGGTGGGTCCAGCGGACGCGGGCAGGCTTAGCAGCGGGCTCATCGGTCACGGTCATAGGCGCACATTACCCGGGCTACCGAGGGCCGGCGCCGCCCGGACGGGTCTGCATAGGGTGCAGGCATGGATCTTGCCCAGGCCGAACCGTTTCTCGCCGCCCGTCACCAGGCGATGCTCATCACGCAACGTCGCAATGGTCATGCCCAGTCGTCGAACATCGTGTACGACTGGCGTGGGGGAGTGGCTCGCATTTCGCTCACTGAATCGCGGGCGAAGACGAAGAACGCGCGACGGAACCCATTGGTGAGTCTGCACGTGAATAGTGATGACTTCTGGGAGTACGTCGTCGTCGAAGGCACGGCTGAGCTATCGCCGGTGACGACGGCGCCGGGTGATGCGGCCGGGCTGCTCTTGGCCGAGGTCTATGAGGCGGTCAGCGGATCGCCTCATCCAAACTGGGACGAGTTCCACGAGGCGATGGTGGCCGAACAGCGCCTCGTGCTGACCGTGCGGCCGACCCACGTCTACGGCCAGCTGCAAGGTTGATGGCTCGTTCGGGCCTGCGTGGAAACGCTTCGGTCCGACGGGCTGGCTGGCGTTCAAGGCGCCGCTTGTTCGGGCCTGCGTGGAAACGCTTCGGTCCGACGGGCTGGCTGGCGTTCAAAGTTGACGGCTTGTTCGGGCCTGCCTGGAAACGCTTCGGTCCGACGGGCTGGCTGGCGTTCAAAGTTGACGGCTTGTTCGGGCCTGCGTGGAAACGCTTCGGTCCGAAGGACCGAACAATGTTATGGCGCCCCCTGCAGGATTCGAACCTGCGCTCACGGTTCCGGAAACCGATGCTCTATCCCCTGAGCTAAGGGGGCCGAGCCCGTAGCGTAGTGCGCTGCGGACTTTTTCGGCTCTGCGTTCGCGCCGATCGCGAAGGTGAACGAACCTCGACATCGCCCAAGATGATGCAACGAGGGTCCGAGCCGTGAACGATGCGCCGCCACCTCCGCCGTCTACTGGGACCTCGGTCGTAACAGGTGGTCCCGCGCCGAAGCCGTCGGAGGCGAAGTCACTCGAGCGCCGGGCCTTTCTCGCGAAGGGCTCGATCGTCGCGATCTTGTTGCTCAATTTGGTAGCGATCCCGCTCGCCGTCTTTGAGTTCTTGCTCTACGGGGTAGCCGTCATCGCTTGGTTCCATCGGGCCTAGGTCGGTGGCGACAATCGCCGAAGTCGTCCTGTTGCTGTGGCTGATTCGAACGATCACGACCGATCAGGAGGAACGCATGGCGAGTCGCGAGGACTCCGCGATCGACACCGGTCCAGCTGCTGAGGGGCCAGCGGCGCCGCGGTAGATCCGTGTCGGGAAGCGGTTCCCGAAACTGATCCCGAGATTTTCTCGCTACTAGTGGAAGGAAGGAGCTGAGCTCGGCGTACAGAAGGGTGTGACGACGTTAGACAACGGGCTTCGGCCCGGGGTGGTGGAGATGAAGGGTGTTGGGGGTAGTCCACCGACCGCGGAAGAAATGCGGTTGGTTCAGGCTGCGAAGGCCGGCGACGGCGTCGCGTTTGGTGAGCTGCTGCGAGCCCACGACGCTCGCATGCGAGGTCTGGCCTACCGGCTGCTCGGTGACGGCCACTCCCTGGACGACGTCTTGCAGGACGCGTACCTCAAGGCCTTCCGCTCGCTGCGCACCTACGACCCCGAGGTCGGCCGCTTCAGCTCGTGGATGTACCGCGTGGTGCATTCATGCGCGATGGATCATCACCGTCGAACCGCGCGGCGGCCGCAGGTGGCGAAGGAGGTCGACGCGACGTTCGCTGCGACCGGCGCCGATCCATCGACGACGATTGCGCGTCGAGCGGCCCTCCGTTCGGCTTTGTTTGAGTTACCCGCCGAGCAGGCGGCCGTCGTCGCGCTCGTCGACGGCGAAGGGCTCACCTACGACGAGGTCGCCGAGACGCTCGACATCAGCCCCGGCACGGTCGGCAGTCGCCTGAGCCGGGCCCATTCCGCACTCCGAAAACGACTCACCTCAACGACCGAGGGAGAACTGCGATGACCGACGAGATGACGAGCCCCAATAGCGACCCATTCGCGATTGAGGTCGCCGAGCTCCTTGCGGCCGGACCGACCCCCGATCACCGGTCTGGCTTCTGGGCACAGATCGATGCCGAGCTGACTGCGACACCGACACCATTGCTCCTTGCTGACCGCACCGGCGAGAGCAGCCGCGGTGCGGTCGCCAGTAGCAGCACCGTTGTTCCGCTCACGCCTGCAGTGGAACGGGCCGACGACGAACGGCGATATGGCGTGCGCTGGCTGATCGCCGCGGCTGCGGCATTCCTCGCGATTCTTGGCTTTGGCGGTTACCTCTTGGCGGGCATAGCCAACGACGAGAGCACCGTTTACGCGGGTGACGGCGATGGCGGCTCAGACGATTACTCCAGCCGTCCAGCGTCGGTCGAGGGTTCGAATGGCATGGTCGTGGTCCCGCTTTTGGGCCTCACCACTGAGCGTCTCAGCGGTAACGACACGGTTCTCTTTACGGTCGAGAGCGAAGTGCCGCTGCGGACTCGCGCGGCAGTGCTCGACAGGTATCAAGACGCCGTGTGGGGTGGTCGGGGCGCCTTCCAACCGGTCACCGACGGGAAGCGATTGGAATCGGAGTTCGTCGACATGGCATCGATGCTCTCGTCGTTATCGTGGCGGCCTTCGGCACGCATCGACATTCTTGACCCGGCGACCATGCAACTCTGGCGCCCGATACCCGCCAACCCGGAGACGATCACCATTCTCGGCGATGGCGCGCTCATGTTCCGGCGTGAGAACGACGCGATCATCGCCAGCGATCGGCGCGAAGACCCAGCAAATCGATACGTGGTGACCTACACCGACGAGAGAACAAGGATCGGCATCGATGACTCACAGGTAGCCACGACGGCGCTGTCTGGCGACCTTGCAGCTGCGCTCGCGCCGTACCTCGAGCTGCCAGACGACGCGCGCGACACTCTGAAATCAGAAGTCGACAAGATCACGACCGCCGGGCAAACGCCAGCCCAAATCGCCAAACGGTTAGAGATTCGCTTTCGGCTCATCAACGTCGAAAGTCTCGCCCGCCCCACTGGCGGCCTGTCGGCCATCACGTTGATGCTCGATATCAACCGCGGGCAGATCGAGCAGATTGCGCAGGGTTTTGCCACGGCGGCGCGCGCCGCCGGGATTCCGTCGCGGATCGTCGTCGGCTACGAACCAGGTCAGCTTGCCGATGGGCGAGCCGACCTCTGGGAGGTTCGCAGCCGAGACAAGACGGCATGGGTCGAGTTGTTCGTCGAAGGTCGCTGGCAATCGTTCTTTCCCGCCCAGGACCAACGCATCGATGACCGGACCCGGCCCGTCGCGAACCGTGATCACTGGCATGCGATTTTCGCGATCTATGACTGCCGAACCGATTCGTATTTGCCGGTGCTGATGTCTCAGCGCGACGACGACGGTATTCACTCGCATCAAGACGGTCTCATCTCGATTCATCCGTGGTTCGAAGAATCAGCGGGTGAGAACGCAACCCTGGGCCTCTTCTTCGAGAACATGGGCGTCGAGGTCACGCCTGACCGCATCATCGGTGCCGACGACGACTTCGAGGTGCGCTCCAACGATTCCTGCCCCGACGGTTCGATTGTTCATCTGCGCAAGTGGCGCTTCGACTTTGAAGTCGCAAGCGCCAAGCCGGAGATAACAACGACCAACATTGGAAACGTGCGATTCCTGAACGATCGCGAGGTCTACGTGCTTGCGGTTGCTCCGCTCGACGCCGATCTTCCGCCCATTCCTGAGGAGTTGTTCCGGCGACTCGATGAGTGGACCGCTCCAGCGCCGAGCGCCGCCGACAAGGCCCGTGAGCGCGACGGTGTACCAGCGATCGACGGCGCGAATTGCTGTGATAAAGCCGTTCCCGCCCCTGCCGATCCTCCAGCTCCCCTGAAAGAAGCGGGACCGGGCCGAGAGGGCATTTACATCCCGATCCGCGACGGTGACACGTTCGAGACGATCGCTGCGCGGGTCAATATCTATGTCGCGACGTTGATGGCCTCAAACCCGGACGTCGACCAGCCCGAACCAGGGCAAAAACTGTGGCTACCCCTCGACGCTCTCGACGAATGACGGCGGGTCGTCTGGGCCGCGCAAGTACGCTCGCTGGATGATTCGTGATCAGCTCGTCGACGTCGTTCGGGCAACGCTGGTCCGGCTTGGGATCGACCCGGTGCCGGACACTATTGAACTCACCCGTCCGGCCAATCGCGAACACGGCGATTGGTCGACGAACGTTGCGCTTGCAACGGCCAAAGCCGCGGGGCGAAACCCGCGCGAACTCGCAACCGAGCTCGCCGACGCGCTGAACGCCGAGCTGCCGCCCCATGTCGCCGCCGTCGAGATCGCCGGGCCTGGGTTCGTGAACTTCAAGCTCCACGACACGTGGCTGCACGACGTGCTGCACGAGGTCGTCGCCGCGGGTCAAGCCTTCGGCAGCCATGACTTTGGCGATGCCGTCCATGTGAACGTCGAGTTCGTGAGTGCGAATCCGAACAAGCCGTTGCACGGCGGTCATGCTCGCGGCGCAATCTACGGCGATGCCGTCGCTCGGCTGCTCGACAAGTGCGGCTTCAAGGTCACCCGCGAGTGTTATCTCAACGATCGCGGCGTGCAGATGGTGAACTACGCAGCGTCGCTTGCGGCGGCCAAAGCGGGCGGACCGATTCCTGAAGAGGGCTACCACGGCGACTACATCGCGGAGTGGGCGGCCGAGATGCCCGACGGTCTCGACGACGATGAGGTCTTCGAGTGGGGGTATGCCCGAGGGCTGCGGAGCCACCAAGAAACCCTGATCTCAATCGACGTGATCCACGACGTGTTCTTCAGCGAGCGGTCGCTCGTGGCCAACGGTTCCATCGACACGACCCTCGCCGAGCTCGACAAGCTTGGGAAAACCTTCGAGGCCGATGGCGCGCTGTGGCTGCGCAGCACCGACTACGGCGACGACAAAGATCGGGTGCTCCGCAAGTCCGACGGCGACTACACCTACCTGACGCCCGACATCGCCTATCACGCCGACAAGTTCAGCCGGGCTCCAAAACTGATCAACGTGTGGGGCGCTGACCACCACGGCTACATGTTGCGGATGAAGGCCGCGATGGCCGCGCTCGGGCACGAACCCGACGATCTCGAGATTGTCATCACGCAGCTCATCAAGATCATGCGCGGCGAGGAAGAGATGCGTATGTCGGGCCGCGCGGGCGAGTTCGTGACAATCGATCAGATGGTCGACGAGGTCGGCGCCGACGCCGTGCGCTTCACCTTCCTCATGCAGTCGATGGACACCAAGCAGACGATCGACCTGAAGCTGCTCGCCGAGCAGTCGATGGACAATCCGGTCTTCTACGTGCAGATGGCCAACGCTCGAATCCACCAGCTCGTCAAGAACGCAGCTGCGGCCGGGTTCGAGCGGGGTGCGCTCGGCGACGCCGATCTCTCGCTCTTGCAAACCGAGCGCGAGCTCGACGTCCTGCGGTCGCTCTCGGAGTTCTCCGACGTCGTTGCGTTGGCTTGTGCTGAGCGAGCGCCGCACAAGGTCGTCACCTGGCTACGGAGCCTCGCGGCCTCCTTCCACGGCTTCTACCACGACTGTTATGTCGTCGGCGATGGCATCAGCCCCGAGCTGACGACGGCTCGGCTGTGGCTGTGTGAAGCGGCCCGGGTCGGTCTCGCCGCAGGTCTTGATCTCGTCGGTGTGAGCGCGCCTGAACAAATGGGTCCGCGCGAGTGACGGGTCCGATTCCAACACATCTGCTGCCCGACACGGCAGCGATCGATGGCGACGGACAGCTCATGATCGGTGGCACGCGTCTCGTCGACCTCGCGGCCGAATTCGGCACGCCCCTCTTCGTCTATGACGAGGAACATTTGCGCGCCCGGTGCCGGGAAGCCGTCGACGTCTTCGGCGATGGCGTCGCCTATGCAACGAAGGCGTTCCTCTGCAAGGCGATGGCCCGCCTGGCTCATGAGGAAGGCATGCACCTCGACGTCTCGACGGCCGGCGAGCTTCATGTCGCGCTGACGGCGGGCGTTCCCGCCAACCGACTCGTGCTGCACGGCAACAACAAGTCCATCGCCGAGCTACGGACGGCGCTCGACGTCGGCGTCGGCTACATCGTCGTCGACAGCTTCGACGAGATCGACCGCATCGAGTCGATCCATGCCGAAACCGGCCAGACCGCCCGCGTCATGCTTCGGATCACACCCGGGGTCGAGGCCCACACCCACGAGTACATCGCGACCGGCCAAGACGATTCGAAGTTCGGGTTCACCGTGTCGACCGGCGTCGCCGACAAGGCCGTCGCCCGAGTGCAAGCATCCGACGCCTTCGATCTTGTCGGTATCCATTCGCACATCGGCTCGCAGGTCTTCCGCATCGACTCGTTTCAGAAGGCGGCCGAGGTCGTCGCCGACTTCGTCAACCCCCTGGGGTTGGAGGAGTTGTCGGTTGGCGGAGGGCTCGGCGTCGCGTACGTCGAAGGCGAAGAAGCGCCGACGATTAGCCAATGGGGTCGCAGCGTCGTCGACGCATGCACCGCTGCAGGCGTGACCGCTCGGGTCGGGGCCGAACCGGGTCGATCGATCGTCGCCGCCGCGGCCGTGACGCTCTACGAAGTTGGCACAATCAAGGAACTCGACGGCATCCGTACCTACGTCGCCGTCGATGGTGGCATGAGCGATAACCCCCGGCCGGTTCTCTACGGCAGTGGCTACGAGACGTTCTTACCGCGAGCAGCCGCGGCCGACCGGCCCCGTGAGATCCGCCTCGTCGGTAAGCACTGCGAGTCCGGCGACATCCTCGCCCGCACGGCGAGCGTGCCCGACGACATGGTGGTCGGCGACATCCTCTGCACACCGGTGACCGGCGCCTACGGCTACAGCCTCGCGTCGAACTACAACCACGTGACCAAACCAGCCGTCGTCTTCGTCTGCGACGGTGCGGCTCGTCTGG
>Ga0114956_1002365_pt1 | contig 14808 bp, 16 predicted proteins | sample MaitaG_FD_87304 | JGI IMG/M metagenome (GOLD analysis project Ga0114956, IMG submission 87304) | Marine algal microbial communities from Maine, USA - Maine_Asex2 metaG | ecosystem: Host-associated > Algae > Red algae > Unclassified | place: Maine, USA | collected 2015-01-05 | reverse complement strand
TCTTTTTAAACCAGGAAGAAAATTTTGATTTGTACTTTATTGCGTAATAGCAATCAGGAATCAGTGAGCTGAGGGCTATGGTTGGGACCATTTCGTAATTCATCAGGCACGCTAAAAGGAAAAGGAGGGCAAAAGGCAGGAGTATTTTCCAGGAATTAGTGTTGTCGCGAGATCTACCTCTTCTTGTTGCAAAGAGAAGGTAGAGGAAAGGAGCAAGCTGAATCCAATAGAATGTTGTGCTACCGAAGTTAAAGGGGGAGTTGTAGGCCGCAATCAAAAGTGTCGCTGTGGCCGCAATGGCCATTCCAAATTCAAGAAATACCCAGATCAGGAATAAATACAGCGCTCCTAGAGACAGAATACTTAGAATTAAATTGACTCGAATTGTATTATTATGAAGCCCGAAAGTCTCATAAAAGAAGAGATCGAGAAAAGAGGCAAATGTGAAGTGAATTCTTACAGCTGAAAGGTAAGTTGACCATTGAGCATCTGAGGGTACGTCAATGTGATTTTCATAAACGTAGGTATTAAATTCAAAATTTCTAACAGCACTCCATTTTTTCAGCTGTTTTATTTTCATATAGGATTCTTGCAGGGCTGGAGAAGCATCAACGTAAGAATTCAAGAGTGTGGCTTGAGAAATGCCTTCTTCCTGCCACCTTACCATCTGCCCTGCTAGTCTTCCATTGAGATGTTCCTCGATACCATCTTGATCAAAAAGCACAAGCAACAGCAAGACTGAACCAAGACCAATAATATTAAGATATTTCATAATTTGTAAGCCCATATGAAATTAGTCATTCAGATTCCATGCTTTAATGAGGAAGGCACACTTGGCCTTGTGCTCAAAGATATACCAAAGTCCATAGATGGGATTGATATAATTGAGACCCTGATCATAGATGACGGCAGCACAGATGAGACTACAACTGTTGCAAAGACTTATGGAGTGGACCACATTCTTCAGAACACAGCTAATCGAGGGTTGGGTATCAGTTTCAAAACTGGGATGGATCATGCTCTTACAGTTGGTGCAGATATCTTAGTTAATACAGATGGGGATAATCAATATCCAAGTAGATACATTCCAGACCTGATAAAGCCAATCCTGGAGGGAAGAGCGGATATTGTGGTAGGAGACCGACAAACAAGCAGTATAAGCCACTTCTCGCCGCTCAAGAAGTTCTTACAATGGCTTGGTACAAGGGTCACGATTGCTCTTTCTGGTGAGAAGGCCGTGGTTGACGCGGTCTCAGGATTTCGGGCCTACTCAAGAAGTGCGATGCTTGATCTCAATGTTACATCGAAATTTTCTTATGTGCTGGATACAGCTATTCAAGCGTCGAATAAACGTATTGCCTCTACTTCAATTCCAATTCAAACAAATGCACCGACTAGGCCATCTAGGCTTTTCAGTAGTCTTTTTCAGCATATAAGGAAATCAACTATAAATTTATTGAGAACTTTCGCCTTCTACAAGCCTCTCAGGGTTTTCATGGGGATTGGAGGTGTTATTTTTCTGATTGGACTCATTCCGATTGTTCGCTTTTTATATGATTATTTTTTTGGGATCGGTGGCAGTGGAAAAATACAATCGCTCATTATTGGCAGTATATTGCTGTCTGTTAGTTTAAATTGCTTTGCGATGGGTGTAATTGGTGATTTGATGAGTCGTAATCGAATTTTGATAGAGGAAATTTTGAGAAAGGTGAAAGACCAGGAGCCGAAGTGACGCGAGTGCTAATTACAGGCGGATCTGGCTTTATTGGTTCGCATCTAACTGAAACCTTGTTGGACCGTGGATTTACTGTGCGTGTTGTTTCGCGCAGTTCCAACCCAGCTAATTTGCAAGACTTGACAAACCGGAATCATCTGGAGGTTTATGTAGGTGATCTGTTAAACAACTTTAGGTTTGACGAGGCCCTTGAGGGAGTTGATCTAGTCATACATTTATTTTGGTCAAATCTTCCTCGCAATAAGAGATCATTCTTAAGGGAAGATCTTGCAAATTCTGTTGGCGTTGGTATAGCACTGTTGGAAGCGTGCGTTAGAAGCGGAGTACGTAAGTTCATCTTTCCCTCATCTGGAGGCACTGTGTATGGAATTCCAGAGGAGATTCCGATTAAGGAAGATCATGCTGAGATCCCTATTTCTTCATATGGATTAACAAAGATTGTTTTTGAAAAATATTTGCATCTTTTTTCATCTTGGCATGATCTTGATTTTACAATTTTGAGACTCTCAAACGTTTACGGGCCGAAACAGAACCTGGAGGTTTCTCAAGGTGTCGTCTCACATTGGATTAAGTCGATTCTTAAAGCTGGCCGGATTGAACTTTGGGGTGATGGGAGTATCGTGCGGGATTACATCTACATTGAAGATGCCGTGAGCGCCTTTATTCCTTGTCTGAAGATAACTACCTCAAATACATATAACATATCAAGCAATGAGGGTCATTCGCTTACTACCATCATAAAGATTTTGAGTGAAGATCTTGACCTCGCTTTCGAGATTGAGCGGAAGAAGGGAGACAGAACGGATGTTCCCACTAACATATTGGACAATAGCCTCGCTAGGCTCGAATTGGATTGGGAACCTATATGCCCATTGCCAGATGGAATCATGAAAACATACGAATTTTTAAGAGCGATCTACTGAAATGAACATACTCATGATCACTTCTAGTTTTCCCAGATTCGAAGGGGATTTCTTTGGCCCTTGGGTTTTAGAGTACTGTAGAGAACTGATCAGTCAAGGCGCCACTGTGACTATTGTAGCACCTCAATCAGAAGGTCACAATTCCATTTCTTGTGAAGATGATCGCCTCAAGCTGGTTTATTTCCAATATATAGCAAGAGCGAACAGCCAAAAACTGGTCTCTCCACCTGGTATGATTCCAAATCTTAAGAGTAAGCCTCTGTTGTTGGCACATATTCCTCCTTTGTTGTTAAGTTACTATAAGGAAGTCGGAAAAGTCCTAGCTGAGAATTCGTTTGATGTTGTACATTGCCAGTGGGCTATACCCTCAGGTTTTATTGGTTCTCTTCTTAGTAAAAAATACGATTTACCACTCGTCGTTTCAACGCTCGGTGCTGAACTTTATTTACCGAGATTTCATCCTTTTTCATTTTTCACAAGATTTGTTCTGAAGCGTTGTCAAATGTTGATTGCAGTCTCTGAGCAAATGCGTGAAAGAGCTTGGCAGTATGGGATCATGAAAGAGAAGGTCAGGGTCTTACCAAATACCGTAAATCCTTCGCGTTTTATCCTACAATCGGATCTTGGGTTTAAGTCAAAATTCAATATTCCCCAGGGGCATAAAGTTATCCTTTCCATTCGTAGATTAGTGAAGGAGAAACGAGTGGATGATCTGCTTGATGCCTTTTGTGCAGTTGAAGGAGATGTCACTTTAGTTGTGGGAGGAGACGGCCCACTTAGAAAATCGCTGGAGCTAAAGGCCAGCGACCTGGGAATTAGTGATCGCGTACATTTCCTAGGCTATTTGTCAAGCAGTGATTTGCCTTACTACTACGCAAATTCTGATATTTATGTCCTAAGTAGTCAGCAGGAAGGCTTGTCAATTTCCTTGTTGGAAAGTATGGCTGCAGGACTGGTGGCGGTGTCGACAGGCTCTACTGGTGGAGGAGACTTGATCCGTGATGGTGAAAATGGATTTCTCTACCCGGTTGGGGATCAAAGGGGCCTCGTGAAAATACTAAATGAGGTCCTGAAAATGAGCAAAGAGGAAACGGCAGCAATTGGTAAGCGTGCTCAAGAAACTATTGCGGGGGGCTTTTCTAATAAATATGTGATCGGAGAGTGGCTAAAAATATACCAAAGTCTGTTACCTAATAAAGAAATTTAGATTTTATGTACAAAATTGGACGTATCCTAGAATTAGTGAGGGACTCAGATGTCCTGGATATTGGTAGTGTTGGGCAAACTGAGTCTTACAATATGTGGGCCGCATACAATGAGATAAAATTGAAGTCTCTGACGGGAATTGATTTGCCGGGAGTGAAGGATGAAACGAAGAAAGTTTTTGATCGGACAGTAAGCGATGAAGATGCCCGCATCGTGTTTGGAGATATGGAAACATATACCTTCGATCGTCAATTCGACTTCATTGTAGCTGGAGATGTGCTCGAGCATGTAAATAATCAAGGGCTATTTCTTAGCAATATTCGGAAGCATTTAAGGGATTCTGGTAAGTTTATCTTGACAACTCCGAACGCTAAATGGCTCACGGTTATTCTAAAACCAAATCCAACCCACACCTGTTGGCATGATCGATATACGCTGGAAAGAATCTTGTCTATGAACGGGTTGCGAATCTGTGAATTCAAGTACTATTTGGGCAACAAAAAAAGATATATTTTCCCCAAGAATATTTTGGCCCGAAGGCAGGCTATGTTTGCAGTGTGTGAAAAGATCTGATCCCTTTCATGAAGCAAATTTATCGACTACAACGGTATACGACGAAAATACCTTTCGCTATTAAAAAGTTGCTTTTGGATTCGCTGGTTGCGGTCCATCCTCTCAGTAAATCCATTCTTAGGGACGATAAGGTTTTTTTATTTGGGTTCCCTAAGGCGGGAACTACCGCAATCACGGTACTGCTGGCAGAGATTGCAGATCTTTCGATGACCGCGGAACTAAAGTACTCGATGTACTATCCTGACACATACCGAGATCTGGCGAGCAGGCACATTTCTTTTCAGGACTTTGTAAAGAAGAATAAAATTGATTTTAAAAATGAAGTTGTTAAGGAATGCATGCTAGGATTCTATGTAGATCAACTTTCGAATGAATTTCCGATGAGCAAGAAGATTTTCATAGTCAGAGACCCAAGAGACAACTTTCGGAGTCTTTTCAACAGACATCAAATCGATGGTAGGAGTCTACAGCAGAAAAGAGGTACTCTATCTGAGATATGGCAACTTGTGTTTAACGATGACTGGATACGAGAGGATGGAACAGATCGAGCGAATAGTATTTTAGTAAGCTTGTGTCGGAGTTGGAAAAGAATGGTTGGTAACTACCTTGAGGACAGCGAACATATACATCTTATCCGGTATGAAGATTTTCTGCAAGATAAGAATGCCCTTATAGAGGATCTGTGTGACCGGCTCAATCTCCCAAAACTTGCTGACGTGAGAAGTAAGGTAGATTTACAATACAACATCAAAGGTCAAACTGATATCGATACAAAGACTTTCTTTGGATACAGAAATTATGATCTGATTACCTCCTTTTGTACAACGGAATTGGATCTTTTGAACTACGATCTGTGAAGGCGTTTAGGATAATATCATATATAGCAACAGTAGGTCTTTTAGTCTTTCTCGTCAATACACAAAGTGCAAATCTTGAGGCGCTATTTGATAAGATAAGTCTGAGTGAGATCATACTGATTTCACTTACCTCCTTAGTTGCCATTTATTTCTTGGCTTGGACATTTAGTACTACGTGTAGTCATTTGGGTCTTGATCTGGCTTGGAAGGAGTACATTCCGCTTACATTTGTCAACAATCTTTATAATCTGGTCTTGCCACTTAGTGGTGGTCAAGCTATACGGGCACGCTATTTAAAGAAAATTCATGGCTTCAATTATAGCAAGTATGTATCTTATTTGGTGAGTTTGTATGCCATTAACCTGCTTGTGTCAGGTCTTCTTGCATTTACACTGACAATATTCTATTACTATTCGGGAGAGAGCCAGGAGGGATTTCTCTTGTTGGTTGCGATTTTATTTCTTGGAGCCATAGTCCTTTTCTATGCCCTTTTTTATTTGAGGGTAGGGCTGCCAAAAAGTGTTGTATTTCAAAGACTTGCTCAGATCAAGGATCATACTGCTCAACTGACAGATAGATCATTTTTGCTCAAGATCACGGGTGGATATCTGTTAAGACTTCTTGCAATGAATCTTAGACTTTTTTGGACGCTCAAATTTCTTGGCGTGAAAGTTGGATTCTTAAAGTTGTTAGTTGTCCAAGCCATCTTGCAATTTCTAGCGATCTTTTCAATCACGCCAGGCAACTTGGGCATTCGAGAACTAGCTGTTGCTTATTGCAGTGGGTTTTTAGGGCTTGATTTTACTGCAGTACTGAATGCTACTCTCTTTGAACGAGCTACAATGATGGTCGTACTATTGATTGGAGGTACCGTGTCCATTCTATATTTTCGCTTTATTGCAAAGGTGGATGTGTTACAATAAAAAAGGATCGTTTCCGTGAGGGAAACAATCCTTTTCTTTAGTATCACTTGTGAATCTTACTTCAAGTGGCTCATTTTCTTTGTACTAACTGATCTACCATCTACAACCAACTGATAGCTATATGTTCCTGAAGGAATGTCTTCAGCATTGACTGTCAATTGACCTTCACCTGTATGATCAATGTCGACAGTTTTCATCACTTTGCCATTCACATCATAGATGTTTAAAACTGCTGTTGATGCGTTTGATGGAACTACATAGTCAATGATCGTCTGGCCATTGAAAGGATTTGGTCTGTTCTGCTCCAATCCCGCAAGATCATACGTACTTAGCGTTACTTGACCTTTATGGACACTACCCACAGACGAATTGGTGACAAGATCTGCAATGGTTGCCTCTAAGTCGGCCAAGCGAGCTTCTTGCTCACTTATGATCTCTTGCTGCTCTTTGATGGCACCAACTAGCATATATTGAACTGCATCTGCCTGGATGACCAATTTTTCAGTAGTCTTGGCAGATCTAGCATTAAACTTATCCAGATCCCCTACTTCAGTAACTTGCTTAACTTGGACCAATGCCGGATCGATCTCTTGCAATTCTTGAGCTCGGATCCCGACAAAAGTACGATCTCCACCCTCCTTGTATTGGAAAGAAATTGGATTCATCTTGAGAACCTTGTCCAGGCTGTTTTCGTACGGCTTGATATCCTTTTTAAAATTCTCATCTGAAGTCAGGAGCATACCATCTGCGGTCAACTCTCCGGCTATTGTCACGTCATCGGTAGATCCATCAATAAGGATAGATGGTGTAGCTGTTTGATCATTGTAAAAGGCAAAATCAATGTTTCCACCTGGTACACCTTGATAAGCAGCTGGTGACCATTTCTTTGCACCACCATGCCAGAATTGGAAGCCAACGTTAGGGCTTCCAAACGTAGATTCGACTATCAGTCGGACAGAATTGTTACTGCCAATCACACGCATCACATCTAAAACTCCCGAAGTGCTTTGACCTACTATCGTATTTCCGGCAGCTTCCACCTTCAATTGTCCATACATCATGCTTGCGCTTAGCACCATGCAAAAAAGTAAAACTATCTTTTTCATGTCTTTAAAATTTTAATTGTTCAATCAAGTTTTGGGCACACGCCCGATTTAAGTTTAAAATTAGCTGGTTACCGAATCTTTTCCATCAGAGAAAACCAGTGTTTAACAAAATCCATGAAAACATGGATATCAGAATGTGACCCGTAAAACTTGCAAACATCTATACTCCTGAGGGATTATCGATGCCTAGATTCAAGTGTTTGGTGAAAGATAACCAACTTCCTTCCATCTGACAAGTCAAAGATGAAGATTTAAACGTTACCAAACCATCACCCAAATGGGTGATTTTTGCCTCTTTTTTGGCAAAATTGCCTTCTTTCACACCTAATTGACCTCACTATCATGTCTTTTGTTGTCTAGATGAGGAGGAAAATGTGCATTTTCCATAAAGTGCGAGAAGGACCAGACCAGCTTGGTGCAAGAACATAACCCAGAAAAAACTAGCTTGGTCGCAAACTTAGCACTTCACTGCATGGAGCAAGTACTTATCTCAGTTGTCTGTCCCGTCTATCACGGAGAGATGTTTTTGGGAGAACTGATCGAGAAATTGGATGCGGAGAGAGCTTCGATGAGTAAAGACTATCCGCAGATAGAGCTGAGAGAAGTAATTTTCGTGGTCGATGATGCTCAAGACGGCTCTCGCGGTATCATTGCTGCCCAACAAAAGGAACGATCGTGGATACGGCTGATCGATCTTTCGAACAACTTTGGGCAACATGCAGCCACCATTGCAGGAATCTTGCACAGCTCGGGAGATTGGATCTTCACCATTGATGAAGACTTGCAGCATGATCCAAAGCACTTTGTTGCGATGCTCAAGAATTGTGTGAGTGCATCTGATGATATTTGCTATGCCTCTTCGCAGCACGGCGCGCATGGCAGTTTTCTGAGAGATCGCATCTCGGTGTGGTTTAAATTCCTGATGGCTTTCCTTTTGCAAGACAAGGGAATACGAAAGTTTTATAGCTACCGCCTGATCAGGGGATCTATAGCAAGGGCTGCCGCAGCTGTGGCGGGTCCGGGCACGTACCTCGATATGGCCTTGCTTTGGTTTACAAAGCGGTCAGTGCAGTACAAGACAGAAATGACAGATTTCCGATATCAAAGCGACAGCCGCTCGAGTGGCTATGGTATTTGGTCGCTCGTGAGACATGCGAAAAGATTGATTTTTTCTTCAAACCTACAGTTCTTGCGGATTGGCCTGGTGGTGGGTCTTGGTCTGCTTGTCCTTGGTTTGCTTATCTGGCTTGGTAGTGTGCTTTCTCTTTTTCCCTCCATCTCAATCGAGTTTGCTGCAATGCTATCTCTCGGTGGCATCATCACGCTGTTTCTGGGTTTCTTGATCGAGATATCGGCTCAATTACTTTTGCATAGCAAAGGCAAGCCAACCTTCTTCGCAGTGAATCGTGACCAGGATGACGCATTGCGAAAGATGTTTGAATAGTGAAAGTCTACAAGGCATATGGCAAGTACGTCTTACAAATCGGCTTTGGGCTGATTGGATCTGCCGTGTATGACAGGCTAAGATTGAGCGAAGGCTTTTATCACCATTCGTCGCTGGCAGTTCCGTGGGAAGATCAAACAGAGAGCATTGCAGCGGTGCGGCAGATACTCACCGAGTTGAAATCGATGTTCCCGGTCGACAGAGATGCCCCAAAGGAACTCACTATCCTGTGGTCAGCAGGTCGTACCTCTTTTGCGTCCTCCGAAGTCAAGTGCAAGGCTGAATTGGCCACGTATACACAGATTGTCAGGGCGCTGAGTCAGGAGCTCCCAATTGAGAATTGGCAGGTGAGGTTTGTTTTATGCAGCTCCGCCGGAGGCGTCTATGAAGGGATTGGCCAAATTAAGGACTTGGAGAAGGTCAGTCCCTGCAGACCTTATGGGGCCCAGAAACTTGCACAAGAACAAGTATTGCAAGAAATTTGGAGCAGTCGGGGTGCTTCATTCCTGATACTAAGGGTGAGCTCAGTTTACGGCTCCCTTGTTTCGGGACATCGAAAAGGTCTTATTGACAACCTGATTTGCAATACTCGCCGCCACCTACCGACCAACATATTTGGACAGCCAGATACGCTTTGCGACTTTGTCTTTGCGGGGGATGTTGCTGATCAAATCGCGCGAAGTCTCCAGGACTTTCCAAAAGTTGATGTACAAATTCTCGCTTCAGGTAAGCCAGCCAGTATATTTGCAGTCATCAAAATGGTTGAGCGCCAGCTGGGTCGAAAGCCCTATGTGTCATTTACATCCGAACATAGCCTCGCAAATCATATAGTCTATCCTCCTGCCATGATCGAATCGACCTTTAAAAGCACTTCGCTGTCCATTGGCGTAGCAAAGATTTTGATGCAATCATGACCCATGTTTCCAGTGGCCTGAGAAAAGTGCTCGAAATACCTTGGATTTATAATTTTTTTCAGGAAGCGATCGGTGCGAATCAGCATCGCAGGAAACACTTCGTGACTTTTTTTGGTCAGCTGAAGGATGCCAGCGTTCTCGACATCGGCTGTGGCACCGGTGTTCTTCTTGAGTCTCTTTCATCATCTGTCAGATATTTCGGAATCGATTTTGAGGAGGGTTATCTAAATTATGCGCGTAAGAAATATGGCGCGAAAGGTGTGTTTCAAGCTGTAGACTTGACCAAATCAGAAATCCAGACCTCTTGGATCAACTCATTTGATGCCATCAATCTGCACAGTGTGCTTCACCATCTCGATGACGAGACAGTGCAGCGAGTCTTGTCGCATGTGCATCAGTACCTCAAAACAGGTGGTTATGTTGTCACCTGCGACCCCGTCTTTCACAAAAACCAATCTCGCTGGTCCCGCTACTTCGTCAGCAAGGATCGCGGTCAAAATGTCAAAACCGATGCGCAATACTTGGCAATGGCTAGAGAGCACTTTGACCAGATTGAATACCACATCAATGAGGATCACGCACACATTCCCTATAGCATGTTCATCATGAAAATGGTTAAGACCTGATATCTTTGCAGCACTATGGTTAAAAATTTTGCCCTTATCGGCGCCGCCGGCTTTGTTGCTCCAAGACACATGGAGGCCATTAAACAGACGGGGCACAAGCTTGTTGCTGCTCTTGATAAGAATGATTCGGTAGGGATCATCGATAGTCATTTTCCCAATGCTGCTTTCTTTACCGAATTCGAGCGCTTTGATCGACACATTGCGAAGCTGCAAAGATGTGGCGACTCCATCGATTACGTCTCCATTTGCAGTCCGAACTACTTGCACGATGCCCATATCCGCTTTGGGCTGCGGGTCGGTGCCGATGTGATCTGCGAAAAACCCCTGGTACTAAACCCTTGGAACGTCGAAGCATTGCAGGAGATCGAAAAAGAATACGATCGCCACATCTACACGATCTTGCAACTGCGATTGCATCCCAGTGTGATCGAGCTCAAGCGGCGCGTGGATCAAGCTCCACCAGATCAAGTGTTTGACATCGATCTCACCTACCAAACTTCGCGTGGCAAATGGTATTACAGCAGCTGGAAAGGGGATCTGGAAAAGTCAGGTGGCATCGCGACGAATATTGGCGTACACTTCTTCGACATGCTTATGTGGATCTTTGGGGATACGGAGGAGAACGAGGTGCACATTCATACCCACGATCGTGCGGCGGGCTTTCTTAAGCTCAAGCGAGCTCGCGTAAAGTGGTTCTTGAGTATCAACTACGATACGCTTAGCGAAGAACAACGAACACAAGGCCTACGCACCTACCGCAGTCTCAAGATCGGAGATGATGAGTTTGAATTTAGTGGGGGCTTCACTGAGCTACACAACAAAAGCTACGAGGACATCCTTTCCGGTGGTGGGTTTAAGCTGGACGCGACCAAGAAGGCCATTGAGGTCGTGCATGAGATTCGCAATGCCACACCGAAAGGGCTGACCGGGAGACATCATACGTTGGCAGAACTGCCCGTGGTGCCTCATCCGTTTAGTGGTGGACGGTAGCAATTAGCCTTATACTGATTGCTCTCTGACACGATCTAAATCTCCCTGGCTTGCTGTTTCATATGTGCTGAAATGCGAGCATCTGTTGATTTCTCGGATGCTTCCAATCACCAATGAATATTACCTTCAATCCTACAGATTGAGAGATTAATTCCAGTATTTTATGATTGTAGTGGAATGGATCTGAATCGAATTTTGTCACGATCCCACCAATTTCATGCTTGTAGTTTTCTAGATAATTGTCATTTGGAGTGAGGAAAGATGTGGCGTAGAATGTGCTGTTTTTCTTTAGTACTCCTTTTACTTCTTTCAGGCATCTGATGATGTCGTTGATCGGTAGGTGCGTGAAGACTGATTGCGCAATGATAAAATCAAATTTTGTGGAAAAATTACTGAATTCAAACTTTCCATTGACAAGCAATGTAGGCTTCTTGACTCCCAAGCTTGCAAGGTTGACTTCATGCTTAGCTCCTTCGATAAGTGATTGATTGATATCGATACCAAAGTAACCACTGCGCTGCAAAAACTTTATAAAATGTAAGCCTCCTCTCAGGGCTCCGCATCCGATGTCTAGCAGTTTGTGATGGGATTGCAATCCTTGCGCAATCAAAAAATCATACTGTAATCGTCCGATTTCTTCCCACATTCCGCCAATGAATGCTCTATGTCTTAACTCTTGAATATCCTCTTCAGTCAATTGTCTGGAATAGCTATTTTTCTCCTTCATGCAAATATGAGGCTGTGTTATGGCACCAATTTATGCAATAGATTTTGAGATTGATGAAGAGATGAAGAGATGAAGAGATGAAGAGATGTGTGGGTGTCGGTGTGGGAAAGGTGGGTGTGGTTGTTGCACGGAGAGGCACTGAGAAAAACACAGAGGGGCACTGAGGGATTCGCTTCGCTCATTCCTCTTCTTCCTAAATCTATTATTAGGCTACTCGCTCGCTTTTGCCGGCAAATTCGCGAAGGTAGTTTGGACATATATCAAAGCCGTTGGGCCAGACCAGTCCACCGGCAGAATCTATTTTGACTTTTTTAAATTCTGGAATGTCGAGGAGCTCTTTGGAGAATCCTTTACCCAATAGAGGTCGTAGATCAATTTCAGTTTCAAATCCATCCTGAAATCTAGCAGCAATCTGATATTCAGGCAGCACTTTCAATTTGTTGATTCTATTCATTGCTAATCTAATGGTTCAATTTTGTCCAACTTTTCCGGTATTTGGGTTTTGTCCCAATTTAATATGAGTTCTTCTTGGTGAAGTGAAGCCCACTCCACCACTAACGCATTTGCCCTGTTTGGAAGTTTCCCAGCCATCACCTTTAGTGCATGAATATCGTACTCGGCCACGTATTCTCCGTATTCAGCATGAAAATGCGGTGGACTATGATCGATAAAGTACATTTTGATGACTATTCCGTAGAAACGTGATATTTCGGGCATTGCGATAAGATAGTGCTTTACTCTTTCTAAGACCAAATGAAGTTGGTTGCTGATCAAGCAAGGCACTAAAGATGCCTTGGAGGAGTGTGGCTGCATTTATGAGCCGACTAATGCCATTCTCTTAGCATCTTCAGATGATGCAGTGTGTGATGGATCGTGAAATAGCACATCTCCCGTAAAGTGAAATTTCCCATGATGGGATGAGGCACCACATATCTGGAAAGATCTTCTTCCGACCATTTATTCAGTGCCTTTGTAAGGTTGCTACCCGTCTCCTGCAAGGCAGTGAGGACTTCACTTCTTTGGTGGCCTGCGAGATCTCTAGGGTGGTACTGTCCTCCAACCGCAGCTTGACTGATTGGTCCGGCGTTCAGTGTCTTCTCATAGGTTGCCACGATAACATCGTAGTTTCTTTCGGAATGATTGCCCATTCCGAACGTTGCTTCAAGTACATCTTTCGGCATCGAAAGTGCCTTGCTAAATCCCTTGGCCGACTTGCGCACGTGATCGATGTGTCCAGCAGCCGACCATTTGCCGGGGCGGGTCTCGGCGATGAATGTCTGGTCGGTGAGATGACTTGACCAATCGGAAAGCTCATCGAATGTTTGGTCTAATCTTTCTGTAAGTTCCTGTTTGTCCATGATTACTTTTAATAAGTTAGTAACTAATATTAAGCAAAGATTGTACTTGCCCGGTGCAAACAAGAACTAACATCTCATAACCCAGTATCATGGTGGTGACAAATGCTGACAATCAATCGATTGTGCTGAAAGAAAAAGTGAAAAATTTCTATCTCAAGACGCTACACATCAGAGATGGAGAGGAATGCCCGGTGCGTCATGTATTTGCTGTCACTGTAGATAAATGGAGCCTCTTTTGTGCGTACAATCTCGGATATCACGGGACCCTAAGATTTAGCGAACTCAGAGAGAAGATTGATGGAATCTCTCCCCGCATGCTATCAGTCACACTCAAAAAGTTAGAAAAACAAAAGCTGATCACTCGAAAAGTATATCCCGTAGTACCACCGAAAGTAGAATACAGCTTAACCGATTTTGGCAAGCAATATGCCGAGCGACTGGTGGATTTAAATATGTGGTTGTTTGAACAGAGATGAAGAGAATTCGAGATGAAGAGATTTCGAGACATCGAGACTCCGAGACATCGAGAGGTGTGGGAAGTGGGTGTGGTTGTTGCGTTTTTCCTCGTGCGAAGCACATTTCCTCGTTTTCCTCAATTCCTCCTCTGATGGCCTTCTGCTCCTTCTTCCCCTTCTTACCCCCCTTGTTCCCTCGTTTTCCATATACTTGCCCTTGCAATGGATTCTCTTACACAAGTAGTACTCGGCGCTGCCGTCGGAGAGGCCGTCTTAGGACGAAAAGTGGGCCACCGAGCTATGCTCTGGGGAGCCTTTGCAGGTTTTCTGCCTGACCTGGATATCACTTCCAGCTTGGTCTATGATGAGATCACGGCACTTCGGATTCACCGGGGCATTACTCATTCGATTTTCTTTGCGGTTCTATTCCCCTTCTTATTGGCTTGGATCGTCCAGGCGCTTTATGCAAAAGGCATCTACAAAAAGGCGATCTATAAGCAAGGGATGACGATTGTAGGGCTGATCGCGATCATGCTCACGGCTAATTTTCTGCCCTACATGGTCACAGAGACATTTAATCCCAAATTATTCGCCATCACCTTTGGCATTGCTGGTGCCATATATCTGCTGCTAAATTATACCTACCTGAAAAGGACAGAAGGGGAGGTGCATACGACTTATAGAGACTGGTATTGGCTTTTTTTCTGGGGTATATTGACGCATCCCATCCTCGATTCATTTACCGCGTATGGGACCCAGCTCCTTCTCCCTTTTTCCGACTATCGAGTAGCCTTCAATGTAATCTCTGTGGTTGACCCCCTTTACACTGTGCCTTTTCTATTCTGCCTCATCATTGCATCTCTCATGCATCGTGGAGCAAAATGGCGTCCCATTGTAAATTGGATTGGAATTGGTTTGAGCTCTGTTTATCTTTTGTTCTGCTACTACCATAAAACCATCGTCAATAAGTC
>Ga0114956_1002362_pt1 | contig 14812 bp, 8 predicted proteins | sample MaitaG_FD_87304 | JGI IMG/M metagenome (GOLD analysis project Ga0114956, IMG submission 87304) | Marine algal microbial communities from Maine, USA - Maine_Asex2 metaG | ecosystem: Host-associated > Algae > Red algae > Unclassified | place: Maine, USA | collected 2015-01-05 | reverse complement strand
CCGACGATGCCCAGCACGACAAGCGCACCAAATGACGCCCAGCTGAACGATGAGCTGCTCAGCCCCCACAGACCCCACGGCACCAACAAGATCGCGCTGGCCAGCATCGCCCGGGCGATCACCGCTGGGCCGCCATAGGCCTGCGCGAGAGGTGGCAAGAAGTTGTTCGATACCGAGTACCCAAGCACGGCGAGCAATGCGAGCAGCACCCCGATCGGTTCGGCGTCGGCACCGACGATGTTGGGTAGTGCCAACACAATTGCGCCGGCCATGCCGAGTGCGAGTCCGAACACCTGCAACCGCTGCGGAGCTTTGCGCAACATTGCGATCGAGATGACGAGGGTCAGAATCGGGCCGACCGAGTTCAACATGCCGGCCACCGACGATTCAATGCGCTGCTGGGCGAGCGGAAACAGCACCGCCGGAAACCCATTGCCAGCAATCGCGATGATTGCCAACTGAGGCCACACCGAGCGCGGCACCGGCACCCGCGATGCTGGCAGGAGCCACAGCATCGAAGCGCCAAGCAGCATACGCCCGCACGCAATGACGCCCGGATGAAACGAGTCAAGCCCGACGGCGATCCACAGGAATGACGAGCCCCAAATGAGCGCAGTGATGAGCAGCAAGCCCCAGTCGCCGCCGTCGAAGCTGCCAGTGTTCGTGCCCTCGGAGCTAAACCGACTCGCTGGTTTCATCTCGCTGGTCTTAGAGGCACCGCCGAAGCGTAGTGGTGCCGCGAGAACAACCTCGCGACGATTTCAGGGCACCGGCCACGACTATTCTGCGGCGATGGCTCGACGGGTAACCGCGTTCGTTGCAGGTGCAATGGCATTGGTCGCGGTTGGGTGCATGGAGGTCGTGGGCGAGTCGGTGACCAATCCGCCAGCCTCACCAGTTACGCCCGAGGCGTTCGCGGAATCCGCCTCAGAGGAACCGGTCTCACCGCAACTGGAGGAACCGGCATCGCAGATGCCAGAGGTAGTCGTGTACGGGGAAGAGTTTCCTGAGGTGCTGGCCGTCGACACGTCGGGCACCAGTCCCAGCTGGAATTTCAGCGTGACGCTGTCGAGCCTCTACGACACACCCGAGCGCTACGCCGATGCCTGGCGGGTGCTCGACGCCAACGATGTCGAACTCGGCATTCGAGTACTCGGCCACGACCACGCGAACGAGCAACCGTTCACCCGCTCGGCCACGATCGACATTCCCGAAGGCACGACCACCGTCTGGGTTGAAGGCCGCGACCAAGCCAACGGCTGGTCAGGCCAACGGTTCGAAGTGGCGCTGCCCACTGGCTAAGCCCTTCGGCCCACAGATAGTCGTGGGAAGCAGCTGGGATCGCGCTTACTTGCGGCGGCGGCGTTTGCTGGCGATCTTGACGACTCGGTCGTCGTCTTTGCCGGTGACCCGAATCAGGTTGCGAGCCTCGGCAGCTCGCACGAAGCTGCCAAAGTTGCGGAAGCCCAGCGCTTGCTCTGAGAAGTCTGGCGCCGCCTTGCGCAGCGCGTCTTTGAGCCCGGTGTAGGGAATCGACCCGGCGTCGGTGACCACGGTGACCAGTAGCTCGTTGGCTTGCTCGAGCGCGCCCGAACCCTCCATCGAGACGGTTCGACCTGCGCCACTGCCCTGCAACGTCAACAAGCCTTGCGATGACAAATCGTTGAGTAGGGCGCCAAAGTTGCGGAACCCGAGATCGGTCTCACTAAATGTCGGATCCTTGCGCAACACGGCCCGCTTGAGCGTGGCGGCGGTAACCGAACCCGACGAGCCTTCGAGGCCGGCCAATGTGGTGACCACGATGCGGGCGTCGCTGGTTTGGCGACCACCACGGCTTCGGCTCTCGTCGGGGGTGCTCACCAGATTGTCGTAGAACAGAAACTCGTCACACGCTGGGGGCAGCAGCTTTGAGGTCGAGGCCTTGATGCCAACGCCGATCACTCGCCGGTCGAACTCGCGCAGCTTGTGCACCAGCGGGCTCAGGTCAGAATCGCCAGTGCAGATCACAAACGTCGAGATGTAATCGCGGTCAAGTGCCAACTCAACAGCGTCGATTGCCATCTTGATGTCAGCGGCGTTCTTTCGGCTTCCGCCCATCTTCTGTGGGATATCGATCAGCTCGACCTGGTGGCGGGTAAGCATGCGACGGTCCTTGTCAAAGTACGACCAGTCGGCATAGGCCTTGCGCACTATCACCCGGCCACGCTCGGCCAGTGCGTCAGCAACGTGGGCGAAGTCAAAGGGCGCACCCAGGTTGTCGCGAGCGCCGATAGCAAGATTCTCGTAATCGAGATACACGGCTATCCGAGCCTCAAGCTCTTCAGTAGTCATAGTCAAGCGTCCCACGTTTCGTCGCCACGAGCGCGGCGCACGATAAAACGGACTGTGAATTCGACTTCGGCGACTGTGGCAACGAACCCTCTTGGGCTGGTCTTTACGAACCGGTTCACCCGCGAGCTTCCGGCTGATCCGAACCCTGAGAACGACCGCCGTCAAGTACACGGCGCTTGTTTCAGCCGCGTCGCACCGACTGCCACCGCAGCGCCAGAACTGATTGCCCATTCTCGTGAGGTCGCCGAACTACTCGGTCTGAGCGAAGCCGACGTCAAGACCCAAGCGTTCACCGACATCTTCAACGGCAACCTTGTCACCGAAGATATGGACGCCTTTGCCATGTGTTACGGCGGCCACCAGTTCGGCAACTGGGCCGGCCAGCTCGGTGACGGAAGAGCCATCGCGCTCGGCGAGGTCGCGGCGGCCGACGGCACCCATCAGACGTTGCAACTCAAAGGATCTGGCCCGACACCGTATAGCCGCACGGCCGACGGTCGCGCAGTGCTGCGCTCATCGGTCCGCGAGTTCTTGTGCAGCGAAGCGATGTTTCACCTCGGCGTGCCGACCACGCGGGCGCTCAGCTTGACGAACAGCGGTGACGATGTCATGCGCGACATGTTCTACGACGGCAACGCTGCGTTTGAACCCGGTGCGGTCGTGTGTCGGGTGGCTCCGTCGTTTCTGCGCTTCGGCAACTTCCAGCTCTTCGCGTCGCGCGGTGATGTCGAGAATTTGCGCACGCTCGTCGACTTCACAATCCGCACCGACTTCCCACACTTAGCCACTACCAATGGTGCGCGACACGAACCGCCCGAGGTGATCGGCGCGTGGTTTGGCGAGGTCTGTCGCACGACCGCCGACCTTATGGTGCACTGGATGCGCGTCGGTTTCGTGCACGGTGTCATGAACACCGACAACCTGTCGATCCTCGGTCTTACCATCGACTACGGCCCTTACGGCTGGCTTGAGGGCTTCGACCCCGACTGGACCCCCAATACAACCGACGCAGGCGGGCGCCGCTACCGCTACGGCAACCAGCCAGCGATCGCGAATTGGAACCTCGTGCAGTTGGCCAATGCCATAGCAACCCTTGTGATTCCCAAGGAACTCGACAATCAAAAGGCCGCAGATGAAGATCCGGCGTTCCAGGCGGCGGTCAAGCCTCTGCAAGATGCCATCGACGGATTCGGCGCTCGTTTCAATGACGGCTGGAACGACATGATGGCGCAGCGTCTCGGCTTCGTGGCCTTTGCCGGCGAGGCCGACAACGAGCTCTTCGGTGAACTCGGGCGAGTGCTCCAACTGAGCGAGACCGACATGACGATCTTCCACCGGAGACTCGCTGACGTCGATGTCGCCGCAATCGCTGCGGGCGACGTACCCGATGCCACCGTGGTCGAGCCGATCGCCGACGCGTGGTACGGCGAACCAACCAATGAGCACCGCGCAGAAATGGCGCAGTGGCTGCGCACCTGGGCGGCCCGAGTCCTTGTCGATCAGCAAGATGCCGATCAGCAAGACGTCGATCAGCAAGATGCCGATCAGCAAGATGCCGATCAGCAAGATGCCGATCAGCGAGTTGCGCGGATGAAGGCGGTCAACCCCAAGTACGTGCTGCGAAATTGGATGGCCCAACTTGCAATCGACCGAGCCACCAATGGCGACTACGACGGTGTGACCGAGTTGCTTGACCTGCTGCGCGATCCCTACGGCGAGCAGCCTGAGCACGAAGCAGAGTTCTTCGTCAAGCGCCCCGAGTGGGCCCGAGAGCGCGCTGGCTGCTCGATGCTCAGCTGCAGCTCGTGAGCAGCCAGATTGCAGAAGAGACCGCGCGTCGGCGTACGTTCGCGATCATCTCGCACCCCGACGCGGGCAAGACCACCCTGACCGAGAAGTTCCTGCTGTATTCGGGCGTTCTCACCGCTGGTGCAGGCTCGGTGGCAGCTCGCAAGGGTGGCCGCGCGGCCGCCAGCGACTGGATGGAGATCGAGCAACAGCGCGGTATATCGATCAGCTCGACCGTGATGCGGTTCCCGTATCGAGACTGCCTGCTAAATCTGCTCGACACCCCGGGTCACAAGGACTTCAGCGAAGACACCTTTCGCGTATTGGCCGCCACCGACGCCGCCGTGATGGTGCTCGACGCGGCCAAGGGCATTGAGCCACAGACTCGGCGCTTGTTCGAGGTCTGCCGTGAACGCGACGTGCCGATCGTGACCTTCATCAACAAGTGGGACCGCCCTGGCCGCGACCCGTTCGAGCTGCTCGACGAGATCGAATCTGACCTCATCCTTGAACCAACGCCGGTCACCTGGCCGGTCGGCGACGCTCAGGACTTTGCGGGAGTCATCGACCGCGGCCGCGACGAGTACGTGGCGTTCAGTCGAGTGGCGCACGGCGCGACCATCGCCCCTGAAGAGATTCATGCACTCGACGGTCCCGAGCTCTCAGAGAATGCGTTGGCCACCGAGGCCCTCGAAGGGGTCGAGCTGCTCGACGCCGTCGAGCGCAACTTCGACCGCCCCAAGTTCGAAGCCGGCGACCTGACACCGGTCTTCTTTGGTTCCGCGCTTACGAACTTCGGTGTCGGTCGACTGCTTGACGCGATCGTCGACCTCGTGCCCTCACCCCCCGCGCGCCTTGACATCAATGATGACCCTCGGCCGATCGATGCCCCGTTTGCCGGTCACGTCTTCAAGGTGCAGGCCAATACCGATAAGAACCACCGCGACCGCATCGCATTCCTGCGGGTCGCATCGGGTCGTTTCGAGCGTGGCATGACGATCGTGCATGGACCCACCGAACGCCAGGTCACCACCAAGTATGTGCACTCGGTGCAGGGCCAAGACCGCGAGACTGTCGACGAAGCTTTCCCTGGCGACGTCATTGGCTTGATCAACGCGAACGGCTTCCGCCCCGGCGATGCCGTCTACGTCGATGAACCGGTCAAATGGCGGCCTATGCCCGCCTTTGCCCCAAGTCATTTCATGGTGGCGCGGGTGCTCGATACCGGCAAGTTCAAACAGTTCCGCTCGGGCGTCGCTCAGCTCGACGAAGAAGGCGTCGTGCAGGTGTTGCGAGTGCCCGACGTCGGCGATCAAGCGCCGATCTTTGCCGCAGTCGGGCCGCTGCAGTTCGAGGTCGCTCGCCATCGCCTCGAGAACGAGTTCAACGCCCCCGTCGAGCTCGGAAGCACGAGCTATTCGGTCGCCCGGGCCACCGACGAGGCCTCGCTGCCATCGTTGCGAGGGTTGCGCGGTGTGCAGATCGTCGAACGATCAGACGGCGGCTATTGGGTGCTGTTTGAGTCGGCGTTTCGCGTACGACAGGTATCGGAAGAATTCCCCGACGCCACCTTGGAGCGTCTCATGGCAGACGAAGCCATGGATTCCTTTGGCCGACGCGTCTAGATGGGCATCGCCCGGCTCGTAGTGGGCCGGTTGACCTGGTGGCGCTTGGTACGTCGGGCGCCTTTATACGGTGAGTAGATGTCTACGACACTCGACCGACTCTCTTCGCTGGTCGTATCGCTGGTCATATCGCTGGTCAAAGCAGTCTTGATCGTCAGCGTGGCCGCGGTCACGACGTTCGCCTCGACCGAACCCGCAGCCGCTCAGGCGAGCACCGTCACCATTACCGAGATCCACTACCACCCCCAAGAAGTAGGCGAGAACTACCCCGACTTCGACGACCGCGAAGACACCGAGTTCATTGAGCTGGCCAACCTTGGCACCCAAAGCATCGACGTCGGGGGTTGGTGTTTCAACGCCGGCATCGACTATTGCTTCGCTGCGGGCACATCGATCGCGCCGAACGCCGTTGTCGTTCTGGCACGTGACACCCAGGCGTTTAGCAGCGTGTACAACCGAGCCGCCGACGGTGAATACAGCGGCCGGCTTTCGAACTCGGGCGAGTTCCTTCGCTTGCAGCGCGCCAACGGCACCGTGCAAGCGGTCATCGCCTATGACACTGGCAACAGTTGGCCCGTGACCCCCGACGGTGACGGCCCGAGCCTCGAACTCGTCTCCGAAACCGGGGTACCCGGTGACCCCGCAAACTGGCAAGCCTCAAGCGCCGTGAACGGCACACCTGGCACGGTCAGCTCGTTGCAGAACGGGCCACTTCCGCTCGTGGTGTCACGCACCGCGCCCGAGATCGTTACCGCCGGATCAGCCGTGCCCGTGCGGGTGCAGGCCCGAAACACGACCTCGGCAACCGTTCTCTATCAAATCGATCAGGGCTCCCAGCAACAACAACCGATGACGCTTCAGAACAGCGAGTGGACCGCCACGTTGCCATCGTTAGGTGCCGGTTCGATCGTGCGGTGGCGCGTGCAGTTGTCGGGGCCCAACGGCGTCTCGACCTCGCCCCGCCCTGACGACTCGATCACCAATTGGGCGACCGTCGTGCCATCACAACCCGTGTCGGCGGTGCCAGTTGTTGACCTGTACTTCACAAGCGCCGATTGGATCGACGTCAACAACAATCTCGAGCGCCGACCAGCGGTCGTCGCATTCGACGGGCAGGTATGGACCGACGTCATGGTGAGGCGAGCCGGGTTCACGAGCTTGCAGGCCGACAAAGCCAACCTGCGTCTCGACTTCCCTACCGGCCACCCGTTCGATGCCGGTTTCGCGACCGGGCCGGTCGACGTCGTCACGCTCGACGCGGGCAACACAAATCGCGACCAGCTCATCGAGTCACTGTCGTGGACCCTCGCTGAACAAGCGGGCTTCGCCCCGATCCAGAACCAGCACGTTCGGGTGCATCGCGACGGATCGTTCTACGGATTACACCTGATGCGCGAAGAACAAGACGGTGACTGGCGGGGTCGCTACAACTTCGACCGTGGCTCGTTCTACAAGGCCGAACCGCCCGCCAATTTGTACAGCGTTCCGTCGAATGGCACGGGTCCTGCGAACTTCGGTTTCCGTGGCCACCTGTCAAAGAAGGAAGGCCTCGACCAGTCCGACCAGGCCATTAGCGACTTTCGTGGGTGTCTCGATCAGACCGGGGCCGCGGGGCGCGAGTGTCTGCTCGATCAGGCCGACATCGCCCAACTCGCCAACGAATTCGCAACGATCATGATGGTGCGCCAAGGCGACCAACGCGAGTTCAACTGGTTCATCTACCGCGACGATGCCGAGAACGGCCTGTGGCGCATGCAACCCGACGACCTTGATCGGGTCATGGGATTCTCATCGAACGTGTCGAACTTGGGTGGCTGGAACCGGTGCATCGGCAACGGCACCGAACTAGTCAACGAACCGTGCCGGGCGTTCATGCGGGTTCCCGAGTTCGAAGAAATGTACAACCGCCGTTTGCGCACCCTCGTAGATGAGGTGCTGAGCCAACCCGGCGTGCATATCGAAATCGACCGATTGGCGTCGCTCATCGCTACTGACTGGAACGATGACAACGACAAGTGGGATCGCACCACGACCTCGCTTGAGTCGTTTCGCAGCGGGCTCAACACGTGGGTCGACGCCTATGTTGCTCACCAACGCAGCGGCGGTCATGACGGCAAGGTGCCAGGCGCCCAATCGACGAACCCAACCATCCGCATCACGAGCGTGCAGCCGGGCGGAGGGACCGGCGCATCATGGGTCATCGTGAACAACCCGTCGAGCAGCGAGTCGGTCGACATCTCTGACTGGACTCTGACCGGCTTCGCCCCCATCGCAAAGGGCACCGTTGTGCTACCCGGCGCCAGCATTGCAATTGTGAACGACGACGCAACATTTCGGGCAGCCAACCCCAACTTTGCAGGCATTCGCAGCTACGCCCAGGGCAGCGCGGCTGGCCTCGTCAGCCTCGGGCGCCGCAACGGCACCGTGGCCGACACGTTTGGCGTGCTTCCGTCGTCTGAGCTGATTCTCAACGAATGGAATGCGGTATCGGCCACCAACACACTGGTCGGTAGCGATCCGACCTTCGGCACGGTTCCGGGCAATGGCGGCGACTGGTTCGAACTGGTGGTAACCGCTGACAATCTCGACATTCGTGGCTGGAAGCTTGTGCTCAGCGATAGCGATGGTGGGCCACTCAGAGTTCGCGACAGCTTTGAGTTCTCGAATGACCCGCTGTTGGCGTCGCTGCGGGCCGGCACCATCATCACGATCGCCGAAGAACAGCCCGACGATGCCAGCTATGACCCTGTCCGAGGCGACTGGCACGTCAACTTCCAATCCAACAGTGCCGATGCTGGTAGGTACCTGACCGCCGCGACCCAAGAGAACTTTGCGGTTAATGGCGACGACTGGCGACTCGCAATCTTCGACGATACCGACAATCTGATCTTTGGCCCAGCAGGCGAAGGCATCGGGACCGCGACCGGCATCACGGCCGACGAAGTCGGTGAACTCGAAGCCGACCCCTCGGCGACCATCAATCCTGCCACCGACTTCGGCGACGGCAATGACTCAACCTTTGGTCTGCCCAACGTGTTCAACGGCCAAACCCAAGACTTCGACACGTTGCGCCCAACGCTGGGTCCCCTTGGCGACGTCAACTGCGACGGCGTAGCCAATGTCATCGATGCCCTGTTCGTGAGCCAGTACGACGTCTTCGTGCGCCCACCCGCCCCCAACGGCTGCAGCAACTACGACCCCACCACGATCGCTCTCGAGCACGGTGACACCAACAACGACGGCACCGTAGATGTGATCGACGCCCTCTTCATCAGCCAGTGCGACGCCTTCGTATCAAACGTGCTGTGCCCCGATGTTTAGCGAGTAGCTAGCGGCTTCGGCGATCGGCTATTCGGGCCATGATCATCAGCACGACGCCGAGTAGTACCAAAAACTGGGCCAGCACTAACTGCCAGCCGACGCCGGCACCGGTAAAGGCCAACTCGCCATCGCTGTCGCCATCATCGCTGGCAGTATCTTCGCCGTCTTGGTCTCGGCCGTCTTGGTCTCGGCCGTCTTCGTCTGCGCTGTCGCCGTCATCTTCAACGCCGGTGACCTCGAAGTCGCAGTCTTCGACGGTCGGGCCCTCGCCGGGGGTGGCATCGCCCGCTGCGATGACCGCGTACACGCCGTCTTCGGTCACGCCGAAGGCTTCGTCGTCGTCGAGTTCGGGATACGTGCTAAGCGACGCTGCGACCTCGCCGTCGGCATCGGCGAGCGTGATCGGCTCGCCGCTGCCGCCGAGCTTGAAGTTCGTGTGGAGCTCTTCGCCAGCTTCGCCGGTGTCGGTCTCATCAGCCCACACGATCAAGAAGTCGCCGGGCGCGACTTCGACGCCGTCAGGAAATGTCCAGGCGTCTTTCTCGTCACTGATTTTCCAACCCGAGAGATCGACGGTGTCTTCGCCAACGTTCGTGAGTTCGATCCAGTCGCCAAAGTCGCCGTTGTCGTCTTCGAGTGTCGAATCGTTCTTGGCCATCACCTCGGTGATAGCGATGCAGGTGCCGACGATGGTCACGTCGCCGGGTGCCGCCGAGACGTCTTCTGTGTCTTCGGTTTCCTCTTCTTCGACGGCACCGCCTTCGATGACGAACACACCGTCGGCACTCAAACGGTAGACCTGATCATCTTCGAGCTCGGGGAAGATCACCGCGTCGACACTGCACTCGGGCGAAGAGCCCAGGGTCAGCGTCTCACCGCTGCCAGACAGGCCAAAGCTGGTGTGAAGCGGTTCGTCGGCGCCGCCGCGATCCTTGCCGTCGGCCCAGACCAACAGCGTTTCATCGACGCCGAGTTCGACCCCATCAGGAACAGCCCACAGATCACCGTCGTCGCTGACGGTCCAACCGCTCAGATCAACCGAGTCGGGCGCCTGGTTCGTCAGTTCGAACCAGTCACCAAACTCACCATCTTCGTCGGCCAGAAACGCATCGTTCTTCGACATCAGGGCCGTGATCAGTACCGAGCCGGGTGCGGCGCAGGGGCGCTGGGTCACACCAGGCAACACGATCACTCGTTGGCCGGTCGCACTGAAGCCGTAGGCCTGATCGGCATCGAGGTCGGGATACGTGACCTGCTCGACGATGCACGAACTCGGCTCGGCGAGCGTTAGCTGTTCGCCGCCTGACGACAGCTTGAAGTTGGTGTGCAGTTCGCCCGCCGGACCGGGGAAGTCAGGGTCGAGTACAAAGCCTTTATCGCTGGCCCACAGGATCAACGTCGATTGCGGGGCAATGACGGTGCCGGGCGGGATCACCCAGGTCACAACGTCGTCGCTGATCTGCCACAACGTAAGGTCGATCGCGATGACCCCATAGTTGAGCAGCTCAATGAAGTCGCTCGAGTCGCCGTCGCCGTCGAGTAGCAACTCGTCGTTGCTGGCCACAATGCGGTTCATGCGAATCGACGCATTGCCTGAAGAGAAGCAGACTGGCGGCGGGCCGAGTGGGCCGACGACGCCGTTGGCCTTGCCGGGGGTCTTGAATCCGAGAACGAATACCGCGAATTCGCCCGGCGATGACGAAAGGTCGTCAATGCGGCCGTAGGACTCGTCGTTGTCGAGCGTGCCCGGATACGTCACCGAATCAATGAAGAAGCAGCCGCCGAACGCCGAGCGCAACGTCACGGTTTCACCATCGCCGCTGAGCCGAAAGTTCGTGTGGAACTCACCGGCAGGGCCGGGGAACGCTTCGTCGTCAGGGTCGCCCTTGTCGCTGGCGAACACGACGATGTAGTCACCGGCAGCGATCACGGTGTTGGCCGGGAACGGCCACGAGTTGCCCGAGTCTGAGATGGTCCAACCCGCAATGTCGACCGCGTTGTCACCGGCGTTGTGCAGCTCGATCCAGTCGGTGAAATCGCCATCGCCGTCGGGGAACGTTTCATTGTTGCGAGACGCGATCTCAGTGATGAGCACTGGATCGGGGCACAGCCCACCAGGCCCACCACCAACAGTCGGCGTGGCGGTCGTGGTGGCAGTAGGCGTCGAGGTTGGGCCGCCAGCAGTCGGCGTAGCCGAGGCGGTCGCAGTGGCCGTCGCGGTTGCGGTGGAGGTCGGGGTCACGGTGGAGGTCGGCGTCACGGTGGAGGTAGCCGACGCCGTCGGTGTTGCCGTGGCGGTCGCGGTCGCCGTTGGCGTGTTCGTCGGGCCGCCCGGAGTCGGTGTGGCGGTTGCGGTCGCCGTGGGCGTGTTGGTCGGACCACCTGGCGTTGGTGTTGTCGTCGACGTTGGTGTGATGGTCGGCGTGGTCGTCGGCGTCGCGCTCGCAGTCGGTGTCGCGGTAGCAGTTGCAGTTGCGGTAGGTGTTGCAGAAGCGGTCGGGGTCAGGGTCGGTGGGGGCGAACAGTCGGGCGCAACTTGGCTCGGGTTCAAGCCAGCCGGCGTAACCCCGGCCCCTGACTGGGTGGTGTAGGTGCCATCGGCTTGCAGAGCCAGCGAACTGTCGGCCACAAAGGCAGCTGGCGTCAGCAGTTGACCAATCAGCTGGTTGGTCGCATCGATCAGCAGAACCTGGTCGCCGTCGGTCGACGAGAGCTTGAAGTTGGTGTGCAGCTCACCGGTGGGTCCGGGGAAGTTTGGGTCCGTCGGGTCGCCCTTGCCGCTGGCCCAGAACAGCAACACGTCACCGGGCGCCATGACGGTGCCTGCGGGAATGTCCCAGCCTTCGGTGAGGTCGGCAACCCGCCAACCCGACAGGTCGATCGAGTCACAGGTCGGGTTGAACAGCTCGAACCAGTCTTCGACGTCGCCATCGCCGTCGGTCAAGGTGACCTCGTTAAGGGATTGGGCTTCGTTGATCACGATGCTCGGTGGCCCGACAACCAGCGTTGAGGTCGGCGTCGGCGTGGGCGCCGGATCAGGGTTCGCGGCCAGCGGTGTGACATCGGCAGGGTCGCGTTCGATGTAGGCCCCGGTGCTGTTGGTGCCATAGCTCACGGCCGGATCGAGGGGCGGAAGCACCAGCTGCGCTTCGATCGAGAACGAGCTGTTGATAATGGTGAGCGAGTCGCCGCTCGAAGACAGCTTGAAGTTGGTGTGCAATTCACCAGCGGCCCCAGGGAAGTCGGCATTTGTTGGGTCGCCCTTGTCGCTGGCAAAGATCAGCAGATACCCGTTGGCCGGGATCGTCGTGCCTGCCGGGATCGGCCACGTCGCCGAATCATCAGCGATCTGCCACAGGCCCACATCGACAGGTGTGCCGTTGGGGTTGAACAGCTCGATCCAGTCTTCGCCGTCGCCATCGCCGTCGAGCAACGGCGAATCGTTCGTGACGACTTCGTTGATCACAATCGGGAGCCCCTGCGCACCTGAGGTCGGCACCAGTAGCCCCAGAACCAGGGTCGCGACCGCGGCAGCAAACACGAATGCCGCGACAAGGCGGAGTAACCGTGAATTGTCGGTGAGGGCCACGCGGCATCTCCCTGAGTGCGTGCCTAACCATGGTAGACGTCGGCGACTCCGGCAACTGACCCTCACCATGGTGCGTGGGTCGAGATTTATACTTCCGCAGACACTTCCGCCGACACTTCGCTGCAATTCGGCCCCGTATCCACCCTGTAGCCACCGCGTAGCCACCGCGTAGCCACGCTGTAGCAACCCGGTTCCGATGGGAATGCGACGTGACAAGACCGCTACTGTGGCGCGTATGAGCGACGTAAGCATCGAAGAGTTCCGCACCCGCTGCCGCGAGTTTTTGAGCGAAAACGCGCAGCCGCTGCAACTCGATGGTCCTGATCCACGCGACGATCAGACGGTCGGCCATGCCCGTGCGTTCCAGAAGAAGGTCGCCGACGCCGGACTCGCCGGCCTCATCTACGACACCGAATACGGCGGCGCGGGGCTTGACCGCAGCTACGACCGGGCGTGGCGCGAAGAATACGCCCACTTCCCCGACTGCTCGGGGGCGCTCACGATCAGCCACGGCATGTGCCTGCCGATGATGAACGAATTCGGCAACGAAGAGCAGAAGAAGCAGTTCATGCCTCGCATGATCAGCGGCGAAGACATCTGGTGCCAGATGTTCTCTGAGCCCGGCGCTGGCAGCGACGTGGCCAGCCTGCAGACCAAGGCCGAAAAAGACGGCGACCAGTGGATCATCAACGGCCAAAAGGTCTGGACCACGCTGGCCCATCACTCTGAATACGGCCTGGTCGTGGCCCGCACCGACCCCGAAGTCGTCAAGCACGCCGGCATCTCGATGTTCATCATCGACATGCGTGACCCCGCAGTCGAGATTCGCCCGATCCACCAGATCGACGGCGGCCAGCATTTCAACGAGGTGTTCTTTACCGACCTCGCCATCCCGGCCGACTGGATTCTCGGCGAATACAACGCCGGCTGGAAGCAAGCCACCGCCATGCTCATGTACGAGCGGGTCGCGATCGGTACTGGCAACAAGAGCGGTGTGACGACGCCGATGTTCAACCGCATCCGCAAAGAGGCCACCAAGCTCGGCACGATTCAAGACCCGGTCGTGCGCGACAAGCTCATGAAGCTCTACAGCCAAGAGGTCACCAAGTCGCTGGTGTCGATGCGCACCCGCGCCGAGCTCAAAGCTGGCAAGGCCCCCGGCCCGGGCGGTTCGCTCGGCAAGCTGCACGGTTCGAACATCGGCTGGATGGCCCGCGAGATGGTGCACGAGATGGTCGGCCCTCAGGTCATGGCCTACGACAAGGGCGACACTGTGGCCGAAGACTGGTCGAAGTTCGGGCTGCGCATGTTCATGGGCTCGATCGCCGGTGGCACCGACGAGATTCAGCGCAACATCATCGGCGACCGCGTCTTGGGCTTGCCCCGTGACATCTCGGTCGACCGCGGCGTGCCGTTTAGCGAGCTCAAGGTCGGCACCCAGGCCTGATGCGGCTCGTTACCGCCGACGCGGACCTGGTCGACTGCTACAAGCTGATGACCGGGCTGGTCGTGCCGCGCCCGATCGGCTGGATCGGCTCGTATTCAGCCGACGGCACCGCGAACCTGGCCCCGTATTCGTTCTTTCAGGCCGTGAGCGCCAACCCGCCAACAATCATCGTGTCGAGCGGGGTGCGTCCGGGCCGCAAAGACACCCACGCCAACCTCGAAGACCGTGGCGAGTTCACCGTGAACATCGTGACCGAGGCTCTTGCCGACGCGATGAACATTTCGGCGGCTGAGCTTGGGCCCGGCGAGAGCGAGTTCGACCTGACCGGGCTGACCCCGACACCGGCGAGCGAGGTCAATGCACCCATGGTCGCCGAGTCGCCCGCGGTGTTCGAATGCCGGGTCACCGAACGCATCGAAGTCGGCCCCGACGGTGGGCCAGCGTCAAACGTCGTGTTCTTTGGCCGCATCGACGTGATGCACCTCGACGACGAGATCCTCGACGGCACCCGCATTCGCCACGACGTGCTGCAACCGGTCGGCCGCCTGGCCGGCAACGGCTACGCCACAGTCGCCGACTCGATGTATGACCTGATCCGCCCCGATTAATCCGCCGGCTCATCCGGCCCGACCTGAAACTATCTGACTGCTAGCCAACACTTGAGGTTGTTGGGCACTAGGCTCAAACGCTTGGCGGCACGGGAGACGACGT
>Ga0114956_1002361_pt1 | contig 14817 bp, 14 predicted proteins | sample MaitaG_FD_87304 | JGI IMG/M metagenome (GOLD analysis project Ga0114956, IMG submission 87304) | Marine algal microbial communities from Maine, USA - Maine_Asex2 metaG | ecosystem: Host-associated > Algae > Red algae > Unclassified | place: Maine, USA | collected 2015-01-05 | reverse complement strand
TCGCCCCGCCAGAATATCGCGTCCGCAGCAGAGCAGTTTATTCTCGGACAGCCTTGATAGAAGGATTTAATTTTTCTGGGAAGTAGCGAGAGTCGGCGCGATTGGCGCTGGCTTTCGTAACGACAGATTCCAGCCTTACGAAGAACTACCGTGCACTTTGAGTAATGGCTTGTCCTTGCCAGTCTCCATTACCTCTCCATACAACACGATCTTGTGATCGCTAAGCGAGTAGCCTAGCTCGGTAGCAATCTCTTCCAGGCGCTGCTCAATGATCTCATCCTTGAATTCTGCCACTCTGCCGGTCTTCAGGCACACGATGTGGTCATGGTTGTCTCCCGTGTCCAGCTCAAAAATTGCCTGACCACCATCAAAGTGATGTCGAGTTACCAGGCCGGCAGCTTCGAATTGGGTCAGTACGCGATAAACGGTAGCCAATCCCACCTCGTTGCCGTTGCTCAAGAGCGTCTTGTAGACGTCTTCCGCACTCATATGATGCTGCTCAGCTTCTTCCAGAATTTCCAGAATGCTGATTCGCGGCAACGTGACTTTAAGCCCGGCTTTCTTCAGGTCGCTATTGGCGGAGGTCTTTTTCATAATATCCACATGATTATGGTGGGTAAGCCGATTGCTCGAAGTGTACACAAATATCCCCACGTTTTGAATGGTCTCAAATCACGTATAGGTGGTTAGTGATAAGAATTAACCAGAACCGGCTGAGCAATCCGTGATGCTTTCAATGCATATCGTGGCAGTGGCGGTGTTACCATTTTGGCAGCTATCAAAGGACCTCTAGTGAATCAAGCCTCCATGCCAAAATCCGCCGGAAAGACCTTCATTCTGGAACCCGCCGCAACACTATCCGGAACAGTACGGGTGCCAGGGGACAAGTCGATGTCTCACCGGTCAATCATGTTCGGCGCAATTGCGCATGGCGTAACGGAAGTATCTGGTTTTCTGGAAGGTGAGGACAGTCTGCATACGCTGGACGCCTTTCGAGCCATGGGCGTTCGAATCGAGCGAGGTGGCCCGGGTGAGGTGACCTTGCACGGAAACGGGATTGCTGCCCTAACGCCTCCTCAGAATCCGATCTATCTGGGAAACTCCGGCACAGGAATGCGGCTGCTGACGGGCCTCATGGCCGGTATGAATATTCCGGCTGTGCTAACCGGAGATGAGTCGCTGACCGGGAGACCTATGCGGCGCATAGTCAATCCTCTGGAGCAGATGGGGGCCAGCATTAGCACAGGCGAGGGGGGTACACCGCCCCTCACCATCGCAAAGTCCCCTACTCTTTCTAGCATCGAATACACCTGTCCAATGGCCAGCGCTCAGGTAAAGTCAGCCATACTACTGGCTGGTTTACACGCCAAAGGCACCACCACAGTCCACGAACCCGCGGTAACTCGGGACCATACGGAGAGGATGTTGCGAGGATTTGGTGTAGAGGTCAGCGTTGAAGGGCTGAGTGCCTCAATTACCGGGGGGCAAACGCTGAGCGCAACGACACTGACGGTGCCAGGCGATATTTCTTCCTCTGCATTTTTTCTGGTGGGTGCCAGCATGACGCCGGGTTCTGAACTGATCCTGACCGGGGTCGGTATGAACCCCTCTCGCACAGGCGTTATCGATATCCTCCGATTGATGGGAGCTCAAATTGACGTGATAAATCAACGCATTACCGGTGGAGAGCCCATTGCCGATCTACACGTCACTGGATCTCAATTGCAGGGTATCGAAGTGCCTGAAGAGCTCGTCTCGTTGGCCATTGATGAATTTCCTGCGCTGTTTGTAGCAGCTGCAAGCGCTACCGGCACTACGGTCATCACCGGCGCAGAGGAGCTACGTGTCAAGGAGACGGACCGCATCCAGGTCATGGCTGATGGATTACGTGCGCTGGGTGGCGACATTCAAGATACTCCCGATGGAGCCAGAGTAACGGGCAAGCGGCTGGCAGGAGGCGTAGCCGATAGCTGTGGTGATCACCGTACGGCCATGTCATTCGCCATGGCATCGCTCATCGCAGACGGACCCATAACGGTGCTGGACTGCGCCAATGTAAACACCTCGTTTCCCGGTTTTGCTGCTATTGCCAGAGCGTCGGGTCTCAATATTGAAGAGCGGGACGATAGCCGCGTTGCCGAGCCTGTGAATTGATATGAGTAGCATCCCGGTTATCACAATCGACGGCCCTTCGGGTGCAGGCAAGGGCACGGTCGCTCAGAATCTGGCTACTCACCTTGGTTATCATTTGCTGGATAGTGGTGCTGTATACCGCGCCGCAGCCGTACATGCGCTGGACATGCACGCCGATCTGGATGACGAAAGTTCCGTATTGGCAGCGATAGACAGTATGAAAGCCACGTTTGAACCTCACTCCGATGGGGTGCTCGTTTTTCTGAATGGTCGGGATGTGACCGCTAGTCTACGACTTGAGACCACCGCCTCGGCAGCCTCGAAAGTTGCGGTCATGCCGGCTGTGAGAGCCGCCGTTCTCGACGAGCAGCGTAGTTTTCGCAAAGCGCCCGGACTGGTCGCCGATGGTCGCGACATGGGCACCGTGGTATTCCCTGATGCCACTTTAAAGGTGTTTTTGTGTGCCTCAGCTGAGGTGCGAGCGCAAAGACGCTCTAAGCAGTTGAAAGACAAGGGAATAGAGACTACAATGGCGAACTTGCTGCATGAAATTGGTGCGCGCGACGAAAGAGACAGCACCCGTGAGCATTCGCCACTAGTTGCCGCTCACGATGCGCTCATCATAGATTCCAGTGATTTATCTGTCCACGACGTGGTCGATGCCATACTGTCGGCGCTGCCTCGTCAAAGCACGGTCGAGTAACATCATTCTGGAGTGAGGTTTGCAACAGGGAGGGAGGTCCGTCTTTCGCAGTGCGTCTTGAAGAGCGCCGTGTAATGTCACTAAAGGTACGTCACTGGATTGCCAGTGCATCACCTTGATCAACCTGCATAACGTTTACGCTGAACCATGAAGGTTCGGTTTTTTGTCCACTAACACATCGCCTTGTCACGAAGACACTGCGTCATTCACCTACAGGTTTACTATTTAATGTCAGAATCTTTTGCGGAGCTCTTTGAAGAGAGCATCTCCAAAGCCCAGATGAAAGTCGGCTCCATTCTCACCGGAATGGTTGTTGATATCACGGGCGATTACGTTATCGTTAATGCCGGACTCAAATCCGAAGGCGCAGTGCCTATTGAGGAGTTCGAAGACGAAAACGGCGAAACAGATGTAAAAATCGGCGACAGTGTTGAAGTAGCTCTTGATTCCGTTGAAGACGGATTCGGAGAGACAAAACTGTCACGCGAGAAAGCTCGTCGTGCACGCTCATGGACTGTTCTTGAAAGAGCGCAGGAAAATGACGAAATCATCAAAGGCAACATCACCGGTAAGGTTAAAGGTGGTTTTACCGTCGAAGTTTGCGATATCCGCGCATTCCTGCCAGGCTCACTGGTAGACGTTCGTCCGGTACGCGACACCAGCTACCTCGAAGGCAAAGAGCTTGAATTCAAGGTAATCAAGCTTGATCAGCGTCGTAACAACGTTGTTGTTTCACGTCGTGCCGTTGTTGAGTCCGAGTACAGTGCTGAACGTGAGCAGCTGCTTGAGAATCTTCAAGAAGGTCAGGAAATCATGGGTATCGTCAAGAACCTCACTGACTACGGTGCGTTCCTTGATCTCGGTGGTATCGATGGCCTGTTGCACATCACTGATATGGCCTGGAAGCGCGTTAAGCATCCTTCTGAAGTTGTCGAAGTCGGTCAGGAAATGCAAGTCAAGGTGCTCAAGTTCGATCGTGAGCGCAATCGTGTATCCCTCGGTTTGAAGCAACTGGGTGAAGATCCATGGGTTGATCTGACTCGTCGTTACCCTGAAGGCTCACGCCTGTTTGGTAAGGTCACTAACATCGCCGATTATGGTTGTTTCGTAGAAATCGAAGAAGGCGTTGAAGGTTTGGTTCACGTATCCGAAATGGATTGGACTAACCGTAACGTGAACCCGAACAAGGTTGTTGCACTGGGTGACGAAGTTGAAGTCATGATCCTTGATATCGACCAGGAGCGTCGTCGTATCTCTCTGGGTATCAAGCAATGCAAGCCGAACCCTTGGGAAGATTTCTCTGAGTCGTTCAACAAGGGCGACAAGGTTAGCGGAACCATCAAGTCAATCACTGACTTCGGCATTTTCATCGGCCTCGAAGGCGGCATAGATGGTCTGATTCATCTGTCTGATCTTTCCTGGAACGAAACTGGCGAAGAAGCGGTTCACAACTACAAGAAGGGCGATGAGATCGAAGCAGTTGTATTGGCTGTTGATCCAGAGCGCGAGCGTATCTCTCTGGGTGTAAAGCAGATTGACCGTGATCCTTTTGGTCAGTTCGTGGTCGATAGCCCGAAAGGCAGTATTGTGAAAGGTATCGTTAAGGAAGTTGATACCAAGCACGCCATCATCGATCTGGGTGACGGTGTTGAAGGTGTTCTGCGCGCTAGCGAGATCTCTCGCGAGCGGGTTGAAGACGTCAAGATGCACTTCAAGGAAGGTGATGAGGTCGAAGCTAAATTTATCGGTACTGATCGCAAGTCACGCATGCTGAGCCTGTCTATCAAGGCGAAAGACTACGCAGACGAAGCGGAAGCGATGAATGATTACAATGACACATCAGCTGAACCTGCTGGCACCACGTTGGGTGATTTGATGAAGGAACAGCTGGGCAATCTCGAAAAGTAAGCCCTTAGGGTTGGGGGCAGATATGTGATTTTATTTTGTCTCCAGCCCTTAATGTTCTGAGTAACGGTTCGGACTGCGTGTGAATAAATGTTTTCATGAGCAGCTCGAACCGGGTAGTAAAACAGTAGACAGGTAAGTCTTGAATCAGCTCGAAAGGTTTGTATGTCGAACTTCTGACATGTGGATAGCTCAGAGTTGTCGCTAAAAGGTGAGGTATGAGCGAACGATCTCGCACGGATAACAGTCTGACTAAATCGGATCTTATTGATTCGCTGGCCCGCAACCAGAATCATCTTGCGCCCAAGGATGTTGAACTCGCCGTCAAGAGTTTGCTTGAGAAAATGAGCCAGGAACTCGCTGGTGGCGACCGTATAGAAATTCGCGGATTCGGCAGCTTCAGTCTGCATTTTCGGGGCGCACGTATCGGCCGGAATCCAAAGTCCGGTGATGCAGTAGCATTGCGAGGAAAGCACGTTCCCCACTTCAAGCCTGGCAAGGAGTTGAGAGAGCGAGTTAACAATGGCACCGGCGGTGTCAGCAATTCCCCGGATGATGACCAGGACGATTTGCTCGACGATTGAGGTTATCCCTCCTATCGATCTGTGTCTTATGCGCTATGCTTGTGTGATCACATCGCTCATGAATTTAGGTGGACGCATGAAATATTATCCGTCTGTGACGACACCGCTCGTGTTGTCTTGCTGTCTGGCTCTGGCATCTTGCAATGACTCCAACAACACAGTAGCTTCACAGGGAAGCCTTGAAGACCCCGCTGACCCGGCAACGACGGCTATCGAAGACCCTATAGAGTCCACCCTGTTTTTTAACGGTGAATATCAGGAAGTGCGAGATAGGGGCAATGCTGCGTTGGCTGGATACTCGCTCGAGTCACATTTGCAGCGCGCTGCGGCACTGGTTCCTGAGGGGGCGTTCAACGGTGATCTGGATTCTCTAACGATAGACTGTACAGATCGTGGGTCAGTGGCTGTGGCTCAGACTCTCTCCACCGAACCCAATGCGTTTGTGACAACCCGAACCCACCAGTTTGCAACATGCGAACAAGATGGCAGTGTGTTCAGCGGTAGCCTGACAGTAACCACGGAACAGTTTGGCATCGGTGCTTCCGAACGCGCCACAATCGCTCAAGCATTCAGCCTGGATATCGAGGGTGTCAACGGCGGTCAGGGAATGTTAAGTATGAGCGGCGATCTGACAACTGTTGAACTCAAGGAATTCAATACTCAGTCTTCATGTCCTCCTGCAGACACTGCTCGTCTGGAGATTAATCTTGATAACGGAGGCACTTACAACGATCCTCTGGCGGGTTTGTTGGCAACCTATCAGGCGTTAAGTTTTACCCGTAGTGTTGCAGACCGCCTCACAGAGACGGCTGATGGTTGTGACGTCATGGTTGTCACAGACTACGAGGCAGAAGCACGTGGTAGTTTTGGCAGTATTGCAGCAGCACCAGTTTCTATCAGCAAGAACGGCGTTTATTCCGATGACGCTATCGGGGACGATGACACGCCGGTAGTCTTTCAGATTAAAGCGATCGATTCGCCAAACCGTATCACCGTCACGGCAACTTACGACGCTCCAATGGCAGTGCAAGTGGATATCGTGGATATGGACGTCATTCAGTCATTCGCGGACACCTGGAATTTCACAGACTGATCTGACGGTCCGATTTCCAGGATCAATACTGCGTGGGAACCCCCGATCTTCTGTGGCTACTCTTGCCGGTTGCGGCAGCGGCAGGTTGGCTCGCGGCGCGGCACAGTAGCGCCTCTTCCGACAAAGCCTTTTGGGACTACACCACCGATTTCCATCAAGGTTTGAAGACACTGCTGTCTGAGCAACAGGACAAGTCGACTCCGTTGTTCAATCAGCTGTCCGGTGCAGACCGGGATATTGCCGATACGCACATTGCACTGGGTAATCACTACCGGCGCAGAGGCGATATGGAGCGGGCCGTGTTGATGCATCAGAGTGTCATCAACAATCTGGAGCTCAGCGAGGAGGTGCGGTCGGCGGCGCGGTTTGAATTAGCCTGCGACTATGATTCAGCGGGATTGCTGGATAGATCCGAGACCGAATTTCAAATGCTGATCGAGTCTGGTCATTGCGTAAAAGAAGCCTACCAGAGCCTGTTGCTCTCTCACGAGCGTGAAGGTGACTGGCAGCAGGCAATCACTGTAGCTACGAATTCAGCCCGCGAGACTCACGACGCAACGAGTTGGCGTATTGCTCATTACTATTGTGAGCTAGCTCAACAGGCCATCAAGTCAGGTGATGCCGATAGCGCCAACGATTTGCTCAAAAATGCGACAAAACATGACGAACGCTGCGCACGTGCCTGGATGATGTTGGCGGCTCTGGCCTTGGATACATCAGAATATGTTAGGGCAAATGAGCTTTATGAGCGAGTGGAGAGCTTACGGCCGGAGCTGATGCCTGAGATCATCGACCGTCGATTTGAGATATTACGTGCGGCCGGTGATGATGAAGCGCTGGAAAAATTCTTGCGTCGGATACATTCTCAGCGTAACGCCTACTCTGTCATTCGCAGTGCTCGCAAGATAATTGAAGAGCGACATGATGTGCAACTTGCCGACCGCTTCTTTAAAGACCAGATTCTGAAAAGACCCTCGTTAAAGGGGCTCAGGGACTGGGCTCATGATCAGCTCGCGCTGAGTAAGCCCGGAGAACGCGAGAAGGTTCAGGTCATCTGCGATTTGCTTGATAAGGTTGTTGAAGATAAACCAGCTTATCGGTGCAGCTCATGCGGTTTTCAGGGTAACGTGATGCACTGGCGGTGTCCGCGGTGTGGTCAGTGGGATACTGTTTCAACGATTATTGGGGTAGAAGGCGAATGAACAGAATAATAACCGCGCTGGATTTTTCTGATCCAGAAAAAGCTCGTAGTCTGGTCGAACAGCTTGCACCTGAACTGACGCGACTGAAAATAGGTAATCAGCTGTTCACTTCAGCGGGGCCTGCTTTTGTTGAAGAATGTCAGAGTGCCGGGTTCGATGTATTTCTGGATTTGAAGTACCACGATATCCCCAATACGGTGGCTAGTGCGTTGTCGGCGGCCGTTTCGCTGGGTGTCTGGATGGTTAATGTGCACGCCAGTGGTGGTCCTGAGATGCTCAGTGCGGCACGCGATGCCGTGAAGCAATATGATCGTGCTGCGCTGTCAGGCGGTGGCACGCGAGTGATCGCGGTGACGGTACTGACCAGTCTTGACCGCGCTGACCTCAGTGCCACGGGTCTCGATACGGAGCCCTCAGAGCAGGTTGCCAGACTTGCTCGGATGACACGTCAGGCAGGGCTCGACGGTGTCGTTTGTTCTCCGCATGAGGTAGGTCTTATCCGATCCATCGCCAAGAACAATTTTCTCACGATCACTCCAGGTATACGGCCAGATCAGAGCGGTAACGTACCTATCGGCACTATATCCACGCACGGTGGAAAGCCAGACGACCAGCGCCGTACCTTGACTCCGTTTGATGCCATTCTTGCCGGTAGTGATTATCTGGTGATAGGTCGTCCGGTCACGCAGGCTGATTCACCGGTGACAGTCTTGCATGCGTTACAGGCAGAGGTCCAGATAGCGGCAGCACAGGCGGCGAAAGAACAGGAAATGTGGCAGCCAGCTCCTGTGAAAACCGAACTCAACTGATTTATTTTCATGAGCACTGATCAAAAAATATACATCTCTGCGCAGCAGCTACTTGAGGATTCCCTTGAGCTTGGGCGTCAGATACTAGCCAGTGAGTTCCGGCCCAATTTCATCGTTGGTGTGTGGCGCGGTGGCACACCCGTAGGGATCATGGTGCAGGAGCTACTCGATTTCTATGGCGTGGAGACCGATCACATATCGATCAGAACGTCGTCCTACGACAGCATCAACAAGCGCGCTGGATCGGTGCGAGTGCATGGTTTAACGTATCTGACCCAGAAAATGAATGCCGAGGATTCACTTCTCATCGTGGATGATGTTTTCGACACCGGATTAAGCGTGAAGGCCATTATCGATAAACTGCAGGAACGTGCTCGCCGCAATCTACCGAAGGATGTTCGTGTTGCCACGGCATACTTCAAGCCAACCAGAAACCGCACCGACTTCGAACCCGATTTCTGTGCGCATAAAACGGATGACTGGCTGGTGTTTCCACATGAAATGGAAGGTTTGTCACTGGCTGAAATTCAGACCAACAAGCCTCACCTTGCACCTGTCATGAAGTCACTGGAGGGCGTGATCGATCCTGTCAAGATTCGCAAGGAAGACTGAAGGGCGTATTTTTTATCCCTGATGCTTGTTGTTGAGGCCGAACTTGCCTACACTGCTGCTGCGCTGCCGGAGTGGTGGAATTGGTAGACACGCCGGATTCAAAATCCGGTTCTGGAAACAGAGTGCGAGTTCAAGTCTCGCCTCCGGCACCAACACAAGCGCTTATCCACAGTATCCCTACGCTTGTAATGGCAGAAAATCCTCCAACACCAAAGCCCAGAGCTACAGGCAGCAATGCCTCTTTTCAGCTCAGCGATTTCCATTACGAATTGCCGCAAACCCTGATTGCACAGGCACCTCTTGCCAATCGCAGCGACAGCCGATTACTGGTTCTCGATAACAATCAGCTGCAACACCGCCAAGTGTGCGAACTGCCGCAATTGCTCAAGTCGGGAGATCATCTGGTTTTTAACAACACTCGAGTGGTTCCAGCTCGCCTGATGGGGCAGAAGAGCTCGGGGGGCAAGCTCGAGATGATGCTAGAACGTGTGACTGAAACGGGTCAGGTGCTAGCCAAAATCCGCTGTAGTAAATCGCCGAAGCCCGGATCCATCATTGAACTCTACTCGACGGCGTTAACTGAGCAGTCCAATCAGGCACTGGTTCGCACAGAGGCCAGGGTAGTGGGTCGTCTTGATGATCTGTTTGAACTTGAAGCCACTGGGGAGCATGCATTTTCGCTGGCAGAGTTCATCGAAAAACATGCGCAGATTCCGCTGCCACCCTACATTCAACGTGCGCCCGACGAGAACGATGAGGAACGCTATCAAACTGTTTTCGCCGAAGTGCCTGGTGCGGTAGCCGCGCCAACAGCGGGTCTTCATTTTGATGATGCGCTGTTCAGGCAACTGAAGGAGTCAGGTATTACGCACAGTTTTATCACGCTGCATGTAGGGGCGGGTACATTCCAACCGGTGCGGGTTACCAATCCGGACGAGCATGTCATGCACGCCGAGCGCGTCAGCGTGGAAGACGATACTGTCGAGGCAATTGCGGCGGCAAGAGCGCGTGGTGGTCGAGTCATCGCCGTGGGTACGACGAGTGTGCGGGCACTGGAAGCCAGTGCCGCGCGAAGCGGGCAGGTGCAGTGCTTTCACGGTGAAACGCGATTGTTTTTGACTCCAGGCGCTACATTCCACGTCGTTGATGGCATCTTCACTAATTTTCACTTGCCAGAATCTACGTTACTGATGCTCATTGCAGCCTTTGCCGGCCTGGACAATACACTGGCGGCTTATCGTCAGGCCGTATTGGAGCAGTACCGTTTTTTCAGCTATGGCGACGCCATGCTGGTCTGGCCTGACTCGGGAGTAGGTGCGTGAATTTCAGTTTTGAACTGAACAATACCGATGGTGATGCGCGCCGTGGTCAACTGACATTCGATCGTGGCTCTGTACAAACGCCCGCGTTTATGCCGGTAGGCACCTACGGCACGGTCAAGTCGGTGTCGCCTGAAGAGATACGCAGTGTAGGCGCTGAGATCATTCTCGGTAACACCTTCCATCTATGGTTACGTCCCGGTACAGACATTATCAAGCAGCACGGTGACTTGCACGACTTCATGAACTGGTCCGGGCCAATCCTGACTGATTCCGGTGGTTTCCAAGTGTTCAGTCTTGCCAAGTTGCGAAAAATTGACGAATCGGGTGTGCGATTTCGTTCTCCGGTAGATGGTTCCGAGGTTTTCCTCAGTCCTGAAGAATCCATGCGAATCCAGACCGATCTGGGCTCCAACATTGTCATGGCATTTGACGAATGCACACCGTACCCGGCAACTCATCAGCAAGCCGCAGAATCCATGGAGCTGTCGATGCGCTGGGCGCTGCGTTGTAAAGATTCGTTCGAGTCGCTGGCAAATCCCAACGCTCTATTCGGCATAGTGCAGGGTGGTATGTACGAAGACCTTCGCAAAATATCCTGCGAGGCGCTCGTCGACATCGGATTTCCCGGGTACGCCGTGGGCGGGCTGGCTGTGGGTGAGGAAAAGTCGTTGCGCGACACCGTGCTGGAGCAGACTTTGCCGTATTTGCCGACCGATGCGCCACGATACCTGATGGGTGTGGGTAAGCCTGAGGACATTATTTCCTCAGTAATGCGTGGCATCGACATGTTCGATTGCGTATTGCCCACGCGCAATGCTCGAAACGATTACATCTACACCGCGCGCGGTGATATTCGTTTGCGTAACGCCAGGTTTCGAACGGATACCAACCCGATAGATGCTGAATGCGGCTGTTATACCTGTCAAAGCTATAGCCGAGCCTATCTGTATCACCTGTCCAAGTGCAGTGAAATCCTCGGATCACGTTTGAACACCATCCATAATCTGCACTACTACCAGCAACTCATGCAGGATATTCGAGCCGCGATAGAGCAAAACCGCTTTGCGAGCTACGTGCAGGAATTTTCCGAGCTTCGGGCCAGCGGCTGTTGATCGTTCGAACTATTCGTCCCCTGTGACTGTCTATGGCATAATCGGCCGTTAACTTTCGCCGTCACAGTAAGGAGTATCGAACATGGATTTTTTCATTAGTAATGCATATGCCCAAGGCGCAGGCGCAGGCGGCTCCATCATGGGTATCCTGCCACTGCTTCTCATGCTGCCAGTCTTCTATTTTCTGATGATTCGCCCTCAGCAGAAGCGCATGAAAGAGCACAAGAGCATGGTTGGCGCCTTGAAAAAAGGTGATGAGGTCGTTACCAATGGTGGATTGGGCGGAACCGTAACCAAGGTTGGCGATGCTTATCTGTCCATGCGTGTGTCTGACGATGTTGAAGTCAACGTTCAGAAACAGGCAGTGGCCGCTTTATTGCCTTCTGGAACTCTGAAGAACATTTAAGTCTTAGTTGTCGGCGGTGAAACGCAAGTTTCATGGTCGGTGCGCAGGCTCTCACTCTCACCTCAAGACGTTTTCAGCATGACCAATATCAATCCGCTATGGAAAACGCTGCTACTGGCAGCAGTCTTGATTACGGGAGTGCTTTTTGCGCTGCCTAACCTGTTTGGCAGCGACCCTGCCGTTCAGGTGTCCGGTAGAACTTCAACGCTAACCAGCGCTGACATACAGACCTTTACCAGCACTCTCGATAAGGCAGGTTTTGCCGATGTCGAGATTCGCGAGGAAGAAGGACGTTTCCTCGCATTGTTCACCGATGAAGACCAGCAGATACGAGCTCGCGATGTGCTGTCCGAATCCACCGATCCGAATCAGTATATAACGTCCCTGAACCTGGTAGATGCCAGTCCGGGCTGGCTCCGCAACATCGCAGCTCCCATGTATCTGGGGCTGGATTTGAGGGGTGGCGTCCATTTCCTCATGGAAGTAGACATGGTCGCGGCGCTGACATCAGCCGAAGAACGCTATGTGCCTGACTGGAAGCGTCAGATCCGGACAGCGAAGATTCGCGGTACGTCCATTCAGCATTCTGATGACCAGCTAAGCGCCCGCTTCAGGGATGTTGCCAACCGCGATCGGATGCTCGAGGCATTTCGTGAAAATGGTCAGGATCTCGTCTTTGAAACATCAGAGGAGGGTGAGTACGCCTATATCACGGCGAACCTGAGCGAGCGGGCAGCTGAGGAAGAGCAGCGCAGTGCACTCCAGCAGAACATCACAACGCTGCGCAATCGTATCAATGAGCTGGGTGTCTCCGAGCCGGTGATACAGCAGCAAGGACTAGACAGGATCGTCGTGCAATTGCCTGGCGTACAGGACACCGGTCGTGCCAAGGATATCCTGGGTGCAACGGCCACATTGGAGTACCGTCTGGTATCCACCAGTTCTGACGCTCGCGCCTACACCCGGCGCGAGGATGGCTCCACGATCATGCTCGACAGAGACATTATCGTAACGGGTGATCAGATAAAAGGTGCGTCGTCGGGTATAGATCAGCAAACCGGTACACCGGCAGTTTTCGTTAATCTCGATAACGCCGGTGCAAGGCGTATGCAGGAAGTGACTCAGGATAATGTTGGCAATCTGATGGCCGTGGTTTACATCGAAAACCGCATTGAGAACATCGAAGTCAACGGCGAGATTGTCAAGAAGGTCACCAAAATCGAAGAAGTCATTAATGCTGCCACCATCCGGGATGTGCTCAGTCACCGGTTCCAGACAACGGGCCTGGGTGGGCAGGAAGCGGCTGACCTTGCACTGTTGCTGCGAGCAGGAGCTCTGAAAGCCCCCGTTCAGATTGTCGAGGAACGTACCGTGGGGCCAAGCCTGGGTAAGGACAACATACGACAGGGTTTTCTGTCAGCGGTTGTTGGTCTGATACTGGTGGTGATTTTCATGGCTGTTTATTACCGGGTGTTTGGAATGATCGCCGGTGCCGCGCTGATCACGAATGTAGTGCTGATCATCGCTGTGCTGGGGGCGCTGGGTGCGACACTAACGTTGCCCGGTATCGCTGGTATCGTGCTAACCACCGGTATGGCGGTTGATGCCAATGTGTTGATCTTCGAACGTATCCGCGAGGAACTCAGAGCAGGGACAGCTGTTCAATCGGCTATTTCGTCGGGTTACGACAAAGCTTTCTCTACCATCGCTGATGCTAACGTCACTACACTGATTGCGGCTGTGGTTCTGTTCAGCATGGGTACCGGGCCTATCAAGGGGTTTGCGGTCACGTTGTGTATCGGAATTCTGACGTCCATGTTCACCGCCATTTTTGGTACACGTGTGCTGGTCAACGCGCTATTTGGCGGTAAGCGCCTAAGCAAGCTACCTATATAACGGTTGTGCGCGACATCAATATGATCAACTCATTCAGTAACCGATCACGAGGCAACCTCCTGATCGAGGAATCAGCACATGCGTAATATCATCAGTGACGTTAACTACGATTTCATGGGTAAGCACCGCCTGGCGCTTATCGTGTCAGGGATTCTGCTGGTGGTATCGGTTCTGTCGATCGGTATTCGCGGATTAAATCTTGGTGTCGATTTTACCGGTGGTTTCACGATTGAGGTGGGTTACGATCAGGCTCCCGACCTGAATGAGATTCGTTCAATACTTGCCACAGCCGACTTGCCGGATTCTCAAGTGCAGACCTTCGGTGCGAGCACCGAGGTGCTGATTCGAATGGCCCCTAAAGAGGGTTTCACGGGCGCAAACGTCAGTACAGAGGTGCTCCGTGTTCTCGAGCAGGGCAGCGATAGCGGCATCAGCATGAGAAGAGTGGAGTTCGTTGGTCCTCAAGTAGGCGAGGAGCTTCGCGAGAAAGGTGGGCTGGCCATTCTGGCTGCCTTGTTCGGCATTATCGTGTACATCTGGTTTCGTTTCGAGAAAAAATTCTCGGTCGGATCAGTGCTCGCACTTGTGCATGACGTTGTCATCACCGTAGGATTCTTCGCGTTGTTTCAGATCGAGTTCGATCTGACCATCCTGGCGGCCTTGCTCGCGGTGATAGGCTACTCGCTGAACGACACTATCGTGGTGTTCGACAGGATCCGGGAAAATTTTGTAGCCATGCGCTCCGGAACACCTGCAGCGGTGATGAACGAATCCATTAATCAGACACTGTCCAGAACAGTGATTACCTCGGCAACAACGTTACTGGTTCTGTTGTCACTGTTTATTTTCGGTGGCAAGATCATTCACGGATTTGCTCTGGCGCTTATTCTGGGCGTTATCATCGGGACTTATTCTTCGATCTTCGTCGCCAGTATTACCGTGCTCAAGCTCGGTATCACTCGGGAAGACTTGATGCCTGTTGAGAAAGAAGGTGCAGAGCAGCCGGACTCCATGCCGTAAAGGAGTCTCTCTGTTACTGG
>Ga0114956_1002356_pt1 | contig 14830 bp, 9 predicted proteins | sample MaitaG_FD_87304 | JGI IMG/M metagenome (GOLD analysis project Ga0114956, IMG submission 87304) | Marine algal microbial communities from Maine, USA - Maine_Asex2 metaG | ecosystem: Host-associated > Algae > Red algae > Unclassified | place: Maine, USA | collected 2015-01-05 | reverse complement strand
TAGAGTAGGCGAGGTAGCGCTGAGCGTGAGTGATAGTAAGGGTGCTGACGACAGTCAGCAGTGCGGATATGGAGTGCGCTTTCCGCACTCTATATCCGTACGGAAACGAAGTGTACCCCTGCATAGCACGACCCTACTTGTTGCCTTCTTCGGCAACGAGTAGGGTCACGCCCAAATAAATATCAGGAAGAAAATGCTATTAAAACTTATAACCTATTGAGGCAACCAACCTATTTCTATTTTGAGAGAAGGCAATGCTCTGTCCACCTATATTTAGCGACTCTCCGAGCTTTCCACTATTTGCCTCGTAACGTACATCGACGGTAACATTTTTGAGGTCAAATCCACCTCCGATCTGCCAGCCTACCGTTACCTTATCGGAGAAGGTCTCTGACTGAATCTCTTCCTTGAAGTCAGTAACGCTGTCCAACTGGTAATGACCAACGGGGCCACCTAGTATGCGCAGCGGACCCAGCTTGATCCCTGCAAGCACAGGCATATCTATGGCACGGTACTTTTGATTGAAAATAGTCTGATCTACGCCATCTTTTTCAAAACTGTAATCTACATTATCCGAGTTGAAGACCAATTCTGGTTGCAATAAAACGGGGCCGATTTTAGCACGCAAAAACACGCCAGCGTGAAAACCATATTGGGCCTCCTTAAATGCTACGGTAAAATCCTTTAAGTCACTCTCTAATATTTCATCGTGAAGGTCGAAAGTGTTGACACCTGCTTTGATACCAAAATTAACTTGTGCCATAGCAAAAGTAGCGGCTGCCATAAATGCGAATATAATTAGTAACTTTTTCATCTGCTGGTTATTTAAAGTGTTATTGATTGCTTAGCTAACGGTGGAAAGGTAGGACGTATTATGAAGACTTATCATCTTGGGAGCTGGATTAACTTTACTTTAAGTGCTATGGCCGTTATTTTAAATATTCATTAAGATAATACTTACTTTTACCTTGCGTATCCAATAAATCCAGCACCAATGCCTATAAATACAGCTGACTACTCAGCAAGTTATCCAAATGTTCAAAAATGCCCTACGGCAAACATTCCCGAGTATGCCTTTATAGGGCGTAGCAACGTGGGGAAGTCCTCGCTGATAAATATGCTTTGTGAGCGGAAGAAACTGGCCTTGACTTCTGGTAAGCCTGGTAAGACGCAGATGATCAACTACTTCATTATCAATAAAGAGTGGTATCTAGTCGATCTACCTGGGTACGGATACGCAAAGATTTCGAAGGTCATGCGAGAGCGTTTTCGGAAAATGATAGAGGGCTATTTGCAGCGCAGAACAACTTTGCAATGTACTTTTCTGCTGATCGATAGCAATCTTTCTCCTCAAGAATTGGACATCGAATTTATCAATTGGCTAGGAGAATGTCGCATTCCTTTTGCCATCGTATATACCAAGGCAGATAAGTCTAAGCCAGAGGAAATTGAAGCCAATATTTCTGCTTTCCAGAATACTTTGTTGGAGACTTGGCACGAACTACCAAAGCAGTTTACTACCTCTGCCAACAAGCGGGAAGGGCGCGAGGAGCTGGTAGAATATATTGAAGACCTAAATGAAAAATTTGAGGCATGGAAGAAAAGATAGGCCTCTTAAATAGAAAAAAAGAAGCGCAGGAAAGGTATCATGCTTATCCACCTGTGTTCGAAGATGTACAGGACTGGCCTATATTTAAGGCGAGTGAGTTGCGAGATTCGTTTATCCTACACCTCAATAAGTTTGTCTACGATAGGCTCACCAAGGAGCATCAAGGGAAGCTATATGATCTGCTCGCCAAGACTATCTTTGATGAACGGATAAGAGTGAAAGAGGAACCTTGGAAAGTGGATCCGCCCAACGAGAAAGCGATGTGGAGCAGACTGGAAAGGAGATTGGTCGAAGCTAAAGATGATAAGGATCTGGAAGCACAGTTGACCACCTATCAAGATATACTTAAAGAAATTATTGATCGATACTCAGAAGAAATTGTCAGTACTTTTAAATTGAAGACTTTCAGATTTGCAAGAAAATTTCTGACCTTCTTTTTTAATAAATTACTTAATACTGGTGCTGCGATTAGAAACTTTAGACGTAGTATTTATAAAAAAGGAATGAGTGTCCATGAGCGGCTAAACTGTCTGGGCGCGGTCGATGAGGTGCGGGAGTTGATGAAGAAGGGCACGGTAGTCGTTGTGCCTACACATTTCAGTAACCTTGACTCAATTTTGATTGGGTATGCGATGGACGCGGTAGTCGGGCTGCCCGCATTTACCTACGGTGCAGGCCTCAACTTATACAATGCTGGTTATGCGGCGTACTTTATGAACCGCCTCGGACCATATCGCGTAGATCGTAGAAAGAAGAATTTAGTTTACTTAGAAACGCTAAAAGGGGTAAGTAAATTATCCATAGAATGGGGCGTCAATAATCTATTTTTTCCAGGCGGTACTCGCTCGAGATCTGGTGCGCTGGAAAGTAAATTGAAGATGGGTCTGTTGGGCACGACTATCGAGGCACAACGCTCTTTGCTAGAGCAGAATAAAAATCGAAAAGTATTTATTGTACCCATAGTTTTGGGATATCATTTTGTGCTGGAAGCGCAGTTTTTAATCGAGGAACATCTCCGCAGAGAGGGTCGAGAACTTTATCTCAAAAAGAATGATCAGTCCTATTCTTTTAGTAAAGTGGCTAAATTTGTCTGGCGTTTATTTACACGTAAATCGGACATTACTTTATCGTTCGGTAAGCCGATGGATGTGCTAGGTAACTTTGTTGATAAAGATGGTCAAAGTATTGATCGTCATGGAAATATCCTTGATATCAAAGATTACTTTAGTACAGATGGGAAGGTAGTAGAAAATCTGCAGCGGGAACGAGAGTATACCAAGATGCTGGCAGACAGGGTAGTAGAACGCTATCATAAAGACAATATCGTTATGAGTAGTCATATTGTAGCGTTTGCGGGTTTTCATCTGCTCAAACGGGAGCACCCGAATCTGGATCTTTATGCGCTGTTGCGACTGCCACCGGAGGACTATAGTTTTAAGGCGGACAGTATGCACGAGATTCTTGAAAACCTCAAAACTAGGTTAGTTGAATTGTCTGATAAAGGAAAAGTAAAGCTGGCGCCTCAGATCCTTTTGGATGTCGATGAGTTGCTCAAGCATGGGATACAACAGCTAGGCTCGTTTCATGCTATGCAACCACTAATGATAGATAAAAATTACAATCTTATCGTCAGTCAGAATTTTAAGATTCTATATTTTTATCACAATCGATTGACGGGGTATGGTTTGGATAAATATGTTTGATGTGGAGCATCCTTTGAAATTTGATCTGTGAAAATTTCTCATTGAAAATTGTACATTGATAATTAAAAATTTTTCATTGATTTTTTATTTGGGCGAGTATTATTTGTGGCTGAAAAAGCCACAAATAATACCAGGCTATTCAGGGGTACACTTCGTTTCCGTGCTGCGCACCTGCTCAGAAAATTGAGCAGCCCTTACTATCCTTCTCGCAAGAAAATGGCTATTAGCAGTTGGCTTTTATAAAAACAGCTTGTCGCTTACAGCTTGTCGTCTTCTATACTTTTTTCAAATAAAATCTGCGAACCCGTTCCTACTCCAATAATAGTACGCATAGCATCCTCTGCCTTGATGTCTAGAAACACTAGCTGATCTTTTTTTAGATGAAAAATATAGCCGTTAGTAGGGTTCGGTGCAGTAGGAACAAAAATAGTGAAGTATCCATTTTCATGTTCTTGTGTTACGAATCCAGTCATTTTGGTGTTCATGACATCAGCGAGAACAACCTGTGAAAAACTAGAACCCTTCGAGCTAAAAACCTGCCTAACAGTTTCCTTAATAGTAGTATAAAATGGCAGTTTAGCTAGGGTGGTATCTTCAAAATATAAATATATCTGTTTGCCAGATCTCGTTCGCACAAATAGTCCGACAAAAAAACAGAAGGCGATCACAATGAGAAATGCAATAATTTGCAGCAAGTAAACATTGCTGACACCTTCAATATTGATTAAGTCCACGATAGGCCGTATGACTTTCGATACTTGGTTGAGTAGAAACTTTATCAATAAATAAAACAAGCCGATGGGAAGCAGGACAAGTAGTCCCCCAATCAATGTTGTAATTAAAAATTGCTTAAGATTCTGGATCATATAGGGATAAAATTAATAATTATTGCTGCCAGTCTTCAATGTATCGTACGAATATTTTTGCAGTATTTATAGCATCACTGATAGCCCGATGTGGAATACCCTCAAACTCAAACTCTTCTCTGCCTACAGCCCACTTTAGACCAATTTGTTTTTTTAGCTTATGGATACGTTGATATTGCTTTTTCATATCTATATGTGGGCTGATCCACTCTTCATCGAGATCGTGTAGCGCAGCATTTTCGTAGAGCATTCGTTTGTCAAACTTGCCCCAAGAACAAAGAAGATAATCCTCATTGATGTTAATCCAGTTTTTGAAATCATCAATAACCTCGTCATAGTTTTGAGCTCTATCTATATCTTTCTGCGATATACTCGTCAATTCTTTACAGTACATAGATAAAGTTGGTGCTAGCTTAGGCTTTACAAAGCGACTAAATTCTTTTTCAACCTCTCCATAATCATTGATAAAAAGGGCTCCGATTTCAATAATTTCTTGCATGTCCACTGGGGCATGTCCATTCCAGCAAGTGGCTTCCAAATCAAATACTATATAATTCACAATAATTTTCGTCTTAGCATTCGTTGCAAAAGTAATCATTTTGATATGAATATCTGGTTACGATATATTGTTTAGACAGAAATAGGCAAAAGTATACTATGTCAATATTTACGGACTTATAGTTACATTTGAGCATGAAATCAATTTGGGCATTGATACAAATGGAGTTCACGCTGGAATTGCGCAGGAAGTATGCCATAGGAGGTGCCTTGCTGTATGTATTGTCGACTGTATTTGTTTTGTACACATCCTTAGCGGACTTTGATGAATTGCCGTGGAATGCGCTATTTTGGCTAGTGGCACTTTTTATAGCAGTAAGTGCTACAGCTAAAAGCTTTGCTGTGGGGCAGGATGGCACACAAATTCATCTATACCAGTTAGCTAGCGGGGTAGATATCATTGTAGCTAAAATGATTTATAATGTGTTGCTCATATTTGTTTTGCTTAGCCTCTCCATGTTAGCGTTCCTTCTTTTTTTAGCTATTCCTATTGTGCATATCGGGCTGTTCGTGTTGACGGTGGCCCTTGGCAGTATGGGACTCGGTATAGTGTTGACTATGATATCGGCCATTGCTAATAAAACGGACAGCAGTGCAGTATTTACAGCCATTTTAGGCTTTCCTGTTTTATTGCCAGTATTGTTGAGTTTAATAAAGTTAACAGCAGCTTGTTTTATGCTAGAAGATATTCCTGTACTAAACGATATAATAATATTACTGGCGATAGATGCTATATTAATTGGATTGATTCTAATATTGTTTCCAATATTATGGAAAGACTAACATTTTACCTTAGTTTTGAGATATACCTGTAAAAGTATAAATGCATGAAAAAAAATTGGTGGAAATATTTAGGCGCATTGCTTGTATTATATGCTATCATCATAGGTATTTATAGACCGTTAAATCCTGGGATTCTTAAGATTTCGAATTATAATGTCATAGCAGGTGGGACGTACGATTTAGATATTTCTACTTACAATACTGATTTTCAATCTGGTGATGATATTGATGCGTTTATTAAAATTAACGATACGTTTGGTATTCAGAGCAGTAAAGTAGAAGTGATTGATTTCAATTTTATCAAAGCGACTTTTGATATTCCTGCAAAACTTCCGAATATAGTTAATAGAGATGCTTACAGCCTAATTATATCAGCATCTGGTGTTGGCAGCTTTGTGCGTCCAGGGGGCATTTTTATCACACAGAAAGTTATTGATTTGGAAGGCGCAATAGCTGCCTGGCCAAAGAGTAACTTCGGTGACTTTAAAAAAGCGGCCAAGAAAAATTTTCCTTTTAGAGCTATACTTTACGAGTCACTAAGAAACTTATTTTATCATGTACCCATGTGGTTTGGAATGACCTTTATGTTGATAGGGAGCTTAGTGTATGGGGTACTTTATCTAATAAAAAATGAAATGAAGTTTGACATTTATTCTAAATGTTTAACAAAAGTAGCGGTATTATATGGAGTGTTGGGATGCGCAACTGGTTCTATCTGGGCGAAAGGTACTTGGGGAACTTGGTGGACATTTCAAGAAATCAAATTGAATGTAAGTCTAGCAGCACTTTTACTGTATTTTGCCTATTTTTTGCTGCGCTCAGCCATTGACGATGAGATGATTAGAGCAAAAGTGAGTTCTATTTTTAGCATCATTGCTTTTGTAGCGACAATATTGCTTTTGTTTGTAATTCCTAGAATAGTAACGGATAGTTTACATCCTGGCAATGGAGGCAATCCTGGCTTTGGAGGGGAGGATTTAGACAGTACATTGAGGACTGTTTTTTACCCAGCCGTGATAGGTTGGACATTGCTTGGTTTTTGGATAGCACAATTAAGTTGGAGAACCGAACTTTTGCAAGATTATTTATTAGAAAAGTTTGATTAAAACTCTAAGTAAGTTGTACCTTCACCCTTGACAAAAGATCACCCATTTTATTAATGGTATGAAATTAAATATTCTTTCCTGCTTACTTTTCCTCTTCCTCTTTTCGGGACAGCTCCTGGCTAATGACCCCATTGAGGTAGCGCTACACAGCTCTGGAAAAATCTATCTCGTAATAGGTACCCTAGCAATAATCTTTGTAGGAATAATAATCTATTTATTTTCTATAGATTCACATCTCACTAAAATTGAAAATCAAATAAAGGATAATGAGTAACTTCTTAGAAAGTGTAAATCAAAATTTTGATAAGGCCGCAAAGCACACTGGCTTGAACAAGGGTTTGCTAGAACAAATAAAAGTTTGCAACTCTGTTTATCAAATGCGTTTCCCTGTAAAGGTCGGAAAGGAGTATCAAGTAATTGAGGCTTATCGTGCGCAACACAGTCATCACAGACTACCAACTAAAGGTGGAATTAGATTTAGCCAGAAGGTAAATCAAGATGAAGTAGTTGCACTAGCAACGTTGATGACTTACAAATGTGCTATTGTAGATGTCCCTTTCGGAGGTGCTAAGGGTGGCGTTACTATTAGTGCAAGAGACTACACTGAAAAAGAACTAGAGAATATTACTAGAAGATATACGATGGAGCTTATCCGTAAGAATTTCATTGGGCCTGGTGTCGATGTTCCAGCTCCAGATTACGGAACAGGCTCTAGGGAGATGGCTTGGATCTTAGATACTTATCTTACCATGAAAGGAGGCGATATAGATGCTGCTGCATGTGTTACAGGTAAGCCAGTTCATCAATATGGTATCCAAGGCAGAACGGAAGCTACGGGAAGAGGTGTTTTTTATTCTCTGAAAGAAGCCTGTTCTTATGAGGATGATATGGAGAAACTTGGCCTTACTAAGGGTATCGAAGGGAAAACTATGGCTGTCCAAGGTTTGGGTAACGTAGGATATTATGCGGCAACTATTTCACAGAACGAAGGTGGTGTGAAAATTATTTGTGTCGCTGAATATGAAGGTGCTATCTTCAGCGAAGATGGTATCAATGTAGAGAAGTTGATGAAGTTCAGAAAGAAGACCGGTTCTATTATGGGTTTTCCCGGAACTAAGAAAATGAAATCTAGAAAAGATGTTCTTACTGTGGATTGTGATATTTTAGTGCCATCGGCATTGGAAAATCAAATCACAAAGGAGAATATGAAAAAAGTGAAAGCAAAGATTATTGCTGAAGCAGCAAACGGGCCTGTTACGGCTACTGCGAGTGAGCATTTGCTAAAGAAAGGAGTAATGATTATACCTGATATGTACTGTAATGCAGGTGGTGTGACCGTATCTTACTTTGAGTGGTTAAAAAATCTTTCTCACATGCGTTTTGGTAGAATGGAAAAGCGTTTTGATCAAAGCAAGTATGGTAACATGGTGAATCTAGTTGAAAGATTGACTGGAAAGACTATAGGTATCAAAGAAAGGAAGCTGATCACGAGTGGTGCTGATGAAATCGATCTTGTAAGATCTGGTTTGGAAGAGACGATGATCACTTCTTACACAGAGATAAGAGCTATTATGAAGCGCAAGAAAGGGATTACAGATCTTAGAACTGCTGCGTTCGTAAGTGCGATCAATAAAATTAGTTCAGATTATTTGTCTTTAGGTATCTGGCCATAAGCTAAGCCTAAATGACATCTCTGAGTATGAAGGGCTTTCTTTACCTAATGAAGAGAGCCCTTTGTTATTTTAGGTTCTTCTATTATTGAACACCATGGTGCAATATGCTGTTATAAGTCCGTTAAGCATAAAAATGAAGAGGCATATTTGTTCTTAGGGAGAAGGATAGTAAGGGCTCCGATTTTTTTATCGGTGGTGTAGTGGGTAGAGGTACGAAAGCCACTATACGGTAGCGAAGCGAACCCCTGAATAGCCTGGTGGCGATGCGCAAAGACTGGTAGAGTAGCAAAAATCGACACTCCCCCAAGCAATAAAAATCACATAACTAAAAATAGTCTTATTTGGCTATAGTTAAAACTTAAAGATCTAAACGAATTTGACTATATGAAAACAGTACTTGTACGAAATCTATTTTATCTATTCCTTTTTGCATTTGCACTTCAGTCCTGTGCAAATTTTAAACTCAACTATGATAAGTCAGTCAGAAACTGGATGGATATAAAGCCTGATCCATCTGAAGAAGTTGAACATACTTTATTCTTGATAGGGGATTGTGGAAATTCGGAAATTGATAATGAAATTCCGCTCTTTGATATTGCTAAAAAAGATATGGACAGGGCCTCGGAACAGAGTTCTTTAATTTTTTTGGGGGACAATATCTACCCTTATGGTATGCCTACAAAGGCTAATGAAAAAAGTAGGAAAAGAGCAGAGCATAAGTTGGATGTGCAGATAGATATGGTCAAAGACTTCAAGGGGAAAATAATGTTCATTCCAGGAAATCATGACTGGATGGTGCATGGATTAAAAGGGCTAAATCGTCAACAAAAATATATAGAGAAGCGTCTGAACACCATTAGAAATGGCACAGACGATGATGATGATGATGCATGGGAGGACTATTTTTTTCCGAGTGATGGCTGCGGAGATCCAAAGCTTATAGACATAAATGAAAAGTTAGTTTATATATTGATAGATAGTGAATGGTATATCCATAATTGGAATTCGGATCAATCTATCAACGAGGGATGTGATATAAAAAGTAGAGAAATCTGGTCTGATAATCTAGAGTCGTTAATACGTAAGAATCGTAGAAAAAATGTGGTTATAGCTATGCATCATCCGCTATATTCTAATGGCCCTCATGGCGGATATTTTGGAGCGAAAGAACATCTTTTTCCATTGCGTTCATTGAACAAAAAACTATGGTTGCCACTGCCCGGATTAGGCTCTATAATTGCTTTTTTTAGAGGAGCGATTGGGGTACCACAAGATATAGCGAATCCAAAATATCGGGATCTTAAAAGAGCAATATTGCCAGGCGCAGCAAAAAGTGGAGAAAATATATTTGTTTCAGGGCACGAACATACGCTGCAATATTTAGAAGATAAAAATCAACACTTCATAGTGAGTGGAGCTGGATCTAAACAAAATTCTTGTAGAGCAGGTGGTCATGGTATGTTTGGATATGGAAGAATCGGCTATGCTAAAATCGATTTTTATAAAGATGGCAGTGCATGGTCAAGTTTTTATGCGCTTACAGATGATGAGAAATCAACAGAACTCGTATTTAGAATTAAAATTAAAGGGCCTCTAGAAACTGACATTGATGAGGTGCCAGAAGAATTCCCAGAGTATGAAAAAGAACTCACTACCATAAATAGAACTCCAAATAACGCTATACCAAAAGAAATTGGTGGTTTAAGAAAATTTCTCCTAGGAGGTCATTACGCTAAACTTTATCGCACAAAGTTTGATTTTGAAGTATTAGATTTGTCTACCCACTTAGGAGGTCTAAAGACAGTAAAGAGAGGTGGTGGAATGCAGACCAATTCACTGCGCCTTGAAGCCAAGGACGAACGTGAATATGTGCTGCGTAGCTTAACTAAAGACGCAACCAGAATATTACCTTATCCGCTGAATCAGATGCAGGGAGTACAAAATATCTTGTTGGATAACTTTATGGCTGCGCATCCTTTTGCTGCGTTAGCTATACCCCCAATGGCGGATGCAGTTAATGTATATCATACAAATCCTAAATTGTATTATGTACCAAAACAGCCTGCCTTAGATTTTCATAATGATATATTTGGAAGTGATATTTACTTGTTTGAAGAGCGTCCCGATGACAATTGGAAAGAATTAGATAGTTTTGGAAATTCTAAAAAGATCATCAGCACCTCAGATGTCTTAGGTAAATTACAAAAAAGTAAAAAGCATAGAATTGACCAAGAATGGACACTGAGAAGTAGATTATTCGATATTGTAATTCAAGATTGGGATCGCCATGAGGATCAATGGCGTTGGGCACGATTTAAAGAAGATAAAGGTTATTATTATAGACCGATACCACGAGATAGAGATCAGGCATTTGCAAAATATGATGGGTTTATTATGAAAGTAATTCATCTAGTTGATCCATTTATGAGGTCCTTAAAAACTCCATCTGGTGATATCAAAAACATTAAATACGAAAGTTTTAACTCAAAATACTTTGATCAAAACTTTATTAATGAACTTGCCTGGGAAGATTGGAAGAAAGAGGCGGAGTACATTAAGACAAATTTAACGGACGAGGTAATCGAAGCGGCCTTTAATGAAATGCCAGAAGGCGCTAGAGATGAAGAGTGGCTACAATTAATAGAGTTTACGAAAATTCGAAGAGATAAAATAGTTGAATTTGCCCGCCGACAATACGAGTATCTTTCAGAAAAGGTAGATGTAATTGGAACAGAAGATGAGGATTACTTTGTAGTAAGACGGATCAGTGATGAAGAAACGGAGGTGTTGGTATATGACTCTAATAAGGAGGGAGAAAAGAACGAACTGCTTTATCAAAGAGTATTCGACAATAAACTGACCAAAGAAATTCACTTATACGGATTAGAAGAAACTGATATTTTTGATGTAGAAGGGGATGTTAATACAAGTATCAAGCTTAGGATTATTGGAGGGGAAGGAAAAGACACGTTTAATGAAAATTCGAAAGTTAAATTGGGCGGAAAAAAGACGCTGGTTTACGACTCTTCCGAAATGAAAAATAAATTGAACTTAGGTTCAGAAGGACGGGATAAAACCTCCAATAAAGTGTTGTTCAATACCTACAATCGCAAGAGCAACTATTATGATCCAGATTACTTTATTCCTTTACCAGTGCTAAAATATGCAAATGATGATAAATTGCAAATAGGAGTTGATATCTCCTTTATCAAATATAAGTTTAAGAAGAAACCCTATGGTGAAAAGCACAGGCTGATAGTGGATTATACAACCGCTTTTAAAGCTTTTAGAGCTAGATATGAAGGGGAGTTTATAGGAGTTGTAGGTAATTTTGATTTGCTTACCAATGTTCAAAAACAGGGTGATAGATTCGCCTTTAATTATTTTGGGACTGGGAATGAAACAATCCTACAGGAGATGGATGATTTAGACTTTAACAGAGTAATGCAAGACGTCTTATTAACAGAAGTATTACTTAGAAAAACCTTTGCCTTTTCGACTGGATCGTTTGCACTTGGTGGAGTTTATGAACGATCAGAAATTGACGAGACACCTGGAAGATTTATTGTAAGTAATGATGCGGATTTAGAAACTGATGCTTATGAAGATAAAGAGTATGTTGGAGCAGTATTTCGTTTTGATTATTCAGGGTTGGATGAAACTACAGACCCACATCGTGGATTTACGCTAAATGTAGCGTATAATCTCGAAGCAAGAACAGATGACTTTACCAGACCACTCCGAAAGTTCTCTGTTGCGATGACAAATTATATACCACTTGACAAAGACGCTAGAATTGTGCTAGCCTCAAGACTTATGTATGAAACTATCAATGGTAGGTATGATTTCTTTAAAGCGCCTACTATAGGCGGTATTGGGAGTGTACGTGGATTTAGGAATTTTAGATTTAGAGGCGATAAAGCATTTAGTCATACAATCGATTTGAGGTACTGTATAAAGAATACTATCAATAAAGTTACGCCATTCACGTTAGGGATTCACGGAGGATTTGATTACGGTAGAGTCTGGGAAAAAGAAATAAAATCTGACAAATGGCACACCTCTTATGGCGGTGGAATTTGGATTTCTCCAATAAATGTAATCGTATTTTCAGCTGGAGCATATTTTACGGATGAAGATTTTAGGTTTGTTTTTAGAGTGGGGCATCAGTTTTAATGCTATGATACCTTTAATACGGTCAATCATAATTATATGGTATTGAAAGAAAGTATTCTGATCAAGTATGCAATTTGTATTTTGCTGGGTGCGTTTTTTGTCCCGATGCATGCGCAGGAAGACTTTAATGCTTACTCACTTCATGAGGTGTATACTTTTGGTAACTATATAGACCTTAAAGAGCCAACTTCTTTCTTGACTTCGTTAAGAACGGAGTTGGATAAAAATACATCTACTTTTACAATTCTTATCACGGGAGATATTGTTAACAAAAAATATAACTCCTCCTTTGCTGATGTACAGCTAAACCAATTTACTGCGTTAATTGATCTGATAGCTAAATATTCAAACGGAAAATTAGTATTTGTCCCAGGAGATAGAGACTGGGCTAATGGTAAGAAACAGGGATTGAAGAGCATCAAAGAAATTGAAGTTTCACTTAAAAAATATTGTGCATTAAAGGGCATTTCCAATTTTCACTGGATTGTAAAAAATGGATGTCCTGGACCATTCTCACTTAGTTTAGATGAGCATGTGGAGCTGATAGGAGTCAACTCTCAATGGTGGAATCACACAAAAGATAAACCTATTCCTCAAGATGCTGCCTGTCGTTTTATTACCGATAAAGATATAAGAGAAGAGCTGTTTGACATAATTGATGAAAATATAAATAAAAATATTCTGATTGCTGGTCATCATCCTATTCAATCATTAGGAAACTATGGTGGCAGATTTTCTGTTGGTCAGCATCTTCTTCCTCTTCCAATAGTGGGGTCCATTAGGAACTACTACAAGGCTAATGTAGGCGGTGATAAAGATATTTCTAATCCGCGTTTACAGGAATACGGCGAGATTATGGAGAACGTCATTCTGTCAAATAACAATATTATTTATGCTACGAGCCATGAGGCAAACCAACAGATATATAAAGTCGAGGATAATATTTACATTAATAGCGGTGCGCTTTCAAACCCAAGATATGCAGGTTTTTCAAGGGATGCATTACTAAGTGAGAAAGCAAATGGCATCATTAAAATTACGTATTATAAGGATGGTAAAGTAACGTCTTCTTTGCTCAGGTTTAATGCCACCACTAAACGCCTCAACGAAGATGCGGGCTTAGATTTATTTTATTCAGCCTGTAATATTGAGGCTCATAGCAAGGATGCTAGTGAGAATCTAAATTATTTACCCTGTAGTTTTGAGAACGCATATAGATCTACAGAGGAGACAACGGACAAAGAAATAAAAAATGTGTTGCGCTTATCGGCAAGTACAAGATATAAAAAGGGTAAATGGAATGCTTTCTGGTTTGGTAAACACTATCGCGACGATTGGGCTGCTGAAATAGAAACAAATTACCTCAATATAGATACAGCAACTGATGGACTTATAGTCAAAGAAAGAGGTGGTGGTAGTGAAACAAAATCGCTTAAATTTAAAACCCAGGATGGAACGGTCTATACTTTCAGATCTGTGGATAAAGATCCAAATAGAAAACTAAACTACAGTTTAAGAGCAACGATCATCAGTAAAATTTTTCGGGATCAAACAAGTTCACAGCAGCCATACGGTGCCCTGATTATACCGTCTTTACTTTCGGAAATTGATGTCTTACACGTTGAACCAAAATTGTATGTCTTGCCGAATATACCAGCATTAGGTCCGTTCCAAAAGCAGTATGGAGACTTGCTTGGAATGCTAGAAGAACTGCCAGGGAAGAGAAATATGGAGGGTAAATTATTTGCCGAAGCGGATGATATTGTAAAGACTAATAAACTCATCAGGAGATTGTATGAGGATAAGTCTAACGCTGTGAGGCAGACCGATTACCTACGTGCTAGACTGTTCGATGTCCTCGTTGGAGATTGGAGTCGACAAGAGGATAATTGGAAGTGGGCTGCATTTGAGCGTGACGGTCGCACGGAGTATCTTCCTATTCCGAGAGATCGTGATGCTGCTTTTTCTAAATGGGATGGCATTTTGCCCACCATTGCTGACATGTCCTTTGGTTTTCCTGTTGTAGAAGGCTTTGATTATAAGGTAAAAGGATTTAGAAGCTTAGTTTTTTACGCAAGACACTTAGACAGGTTTTTATTGACAAGTCTGAGTAAGGAGGATTACACAAAGGAGGCGCAATTCATTATCGACAATATTTCTGATCAAGATATAATAGAAGCGGTAAATAAATTACCTCAACCCATCCATAATTTATCAGGTATAGAAATATCAGAGAAGTTGATTCAGCGCAAAAAGGATCTATTAACATACGCCTCATCATATTACAAATGGCTCAATAAAGAGGTTGAATTACTAGGATCTAAGGGTAGAGATAAGTTCTTAATAGAATCTCTAG
>Ga0114956_1002354_pt1 | contig 14832 bp, 12 predicted proteins | sample MaitaG_FD_87304 | JGI IMG/M metagenome (GOLD analysis project Ga0114956, IMG submission 87304) | Marine algal microbial communities from Maine, USA - Maine_Asex2 metaG | ecosystem: Host-associated > Algae > Red algae > Unclassified | place: Maine, USA | collected 2015-01-05 | reverse complement strand
TGGCATTTTTAAGCAGCAGGTAATTGGTTAAAATTGAAACTACAATACCTAAAATAAATATTGCAACTGTTGTAAATATTAGGGATTCCAAAAACTTAAATTGATGTAGATGCTAAGTTATAAAGTTTGAAATATATGAAGCGCGATATACAAGCTTTATTTAAAGATGGCATCCGTTTACTATTTAAATAAAACAAGGAGGTAACTGCACCTTGTAGTTTTTTATTCACGCTATCTTCTTTGCGTAATAACTTTTCATTACATTGAGTATCAATGGTGACGAATGATTATATAATCTTTGCCTTGTATGCAATAGGAGCATTTATTTTGGCATTTATATTTTTTAGAAAGCAAGTAAGGTGGCAAAGAAATTTATTGCTATTGGCTTTGTTGATGAAAATTGTTGTAACCTATGCTTACTGTTACTTGTACACCTATCATTATCAAGAAGGGGATGCACGATCTTATTATGCACATGGAGAGCGAATTAGAGAAAAATTTATTGAAAATCCCAAAGAGGGAATTGCAATGTTTTTGGAGAAAGGCTCTCTTAATATGCCAGCAGATGTGCACAAAAGTCAATATGTATATTGGGCCGATAGAGCTTGTTTTACCGTTGTAAGAAGCTCATTTTTAGTAGGACTTACTTCTTTTAGATCGTTTTTAGTGGGTAGCTTAATGTATTCTTTATTTGCCTTTATTGGTTTGTATGCAATATTTCGGCTTTATTTAAAGTATTTCCCCAAGTCGTTTATTCCAATATACATTGCTTGCTTAGCTATTCCTTCAGTGCTTTTTTGGAGTTCGGGAATTTCAAAGGATGCCCTGGTTTTAGGCAGTTTAGGCCTATTTATATTTTTTGTAGAAATAATTTTTGTGCAAAATAAAAAGAAGGTATTAGGGTTAACAATTGTTGTATTGGCTGCCATATTAATTTTACTCGTTAAGCCATATGTATTGCTATTACTTATGGCTCCTTTAAGCTATTTCTTAATAGTTCACGTCAAAAATAAATTTGCATTATCTGGTGTTAAGGTTGGCTTAGCTTTGGGTTGTTGCATATTGTTGCTTTCAATTTCGTTGTTGGTTGCAGCGCAATTTAATGACCGCTTTGCAATAAACAATTATATAACCGAAATTGCTGATTTGCAAAGGGGGAATTATGATAATTCCAAGGATGAAGGTTCAGCATATTATTTGGGCAAAATAGAACCTACCTTGAAGTCAGTTGTTAAAAAAATCCCAGGATCAGCAGTGGTTAGCTTATTTAGACCATTCATATGGGAAGCAAAAAACGCGTTAATGCTTGTAACATCTTTCGAGACTTTTAGTTTTACCATTTTATTGCTGTGCTCTTTAACAATGGTTAAAATGAAAATAGTTGTTAAGTATTTATTTCATCCTTTAATAATGGCTATGTTTATTTATGGGCTATTATATTTTGTGTTGGTTGGTTTAACAAGTTATAATTTTGGAGCGCTTTCAAGATTTAAAGTGCAAGCTTATCCAATGATTTATATTGTTCCGTTAATTATACTTTTCGATAAATTTAAACCCAAGTTGCAATCGCTTTTTCATAAAATTTGAAAACGATATTCTGGTCAAATTTTTCTTCCAATAATTGCCTTCCATTTTCACCCATTTTAGCTCGTTGTTGGTCGTTAAGTAAGAGCATTTTCTCCATTTTATCAGCAAGGTCTTGTGCATTTTTGGTTTGGCATAAAAAGCCGTTGTGTTGGTCAACTACAATATCATTGCATCCTTCAATATTAGTTGCAATGATTGGTATTTGTAGTGCTGCAGCTTCCATTAAACTCATTGGTACACCTTCACTATAAGAAGGTAAAACTACGCAATGCACTTTTTCAATTTCAGATTTTATATCATCAGTACTTCCTAAATATTTCGCATAATTTGCTGCTTCCCATTTTAGTATTTGCTCTTTGCTAATGGAACTAGGATTATCCCAATCTAAAAATCCTAATAGGTGAACTTGAAATTTTATATTGGTTTGTTTTTTAAGAATATTTTGGGCATCAATTAATTCTTTAAGCCCTTTAACCCAAAGCATTCTTCCGAAATATAAAAATGTGAAGATTTCATTTTTTGTCTGGCTAGATTTTTCAAAACCTTTTAGGTCAATACCTTCTCCAGGAATTACCAATGATTTTGAATGTTGGATAATGTTTGCATTTACAAATCTTTCTCTATCATGCTCATTCAAAAACCAAACTTGCAAGCTTCCTTCTAATGCTTTTTTGTATAGTCTTTTCGCAATTTTTGAAATTAAGTTATTTTTTATAAAAACGTATCCCAAGCCTGTTGTAACAGCAATGCTCTTTACGTTTGCTTTCTTGGCGGCCAGTCCTCCCCAAATAATTGGCTTAATGGTATAATGAAAAACTAAATCGGGTTTAACGTCTTGGTAAATTTTTAACAACCTTTTATATAGTCTCGCATCTTCAATGGGGTTGGTGCTTTTACTGCTTACTTTACAAGCAACAAATTTGCAACCGGCTTCTATAATGTACTTTGTATGTTCTTCTTTAGGAGCTATTACGGTAACATCATGACCTAACTTTATCAAATGCTTTGCAAGATTTAGCCTAAATCTGTAAATGGTCCATGAGTAATTCGAAACCAATGCAATATGTTTTTTTTGCATTTGACAAATATATGTATCATTTAATTCGTTTGTCCATGTAATGGCTATAATAGGTAAATTTGCTATATGTTAGGTTTAAAGGATTTAATAGTTACACCGGTCTATATTTTCCTTTTATATACATTGGCATTCTGGATTAAAAGTAGGTTTTTCAAAAATGATCAACGTGGCACTTTTTTAATTCATGGTTTATCTATAAAAATAATAGGTGCCTTAGCATTCTGTTTGGTTTATTCATTTATTTATGATGGTGGAGATACTTCTGCATATTACAAAGGGTCAACAGTTATGTTTGAGTCTGCTAGGGAAGGGTGGCACGTTCCTTTTGAAATTTTATTTTCCCATGCACACAATCATAGCTTTGAATATGCCTCCTATACGAGTCAAATTTACGCTAATGCTGAAACCACTTTTATGGTTATTAGGTTTGCCTTTGTTTTTGGTTTAATAACCTTTAATACGTTTACTGCTACTGCAATTCTATTTTCTGTTTTTTCGTTAAGTGGCTTATGGGCTCTTTTTAGCACATTTAGGCAATACTTTCCAACGTATGAAAAAGTAATTTTTTACAGCATTCTATTGGTTCCTTCTATGGTTTTTTGGGGGTCTGGAATAATGAAGGACACATTAATTCTCGGTTTTGTTGGCTGGTTAGTGTATGCCTTGAATAACATTTTTCAAAGAAAAAAAGTCATTGTTAATTTTATTTTATTGGCTGTTGCTGCCTTTATGATTGTAAGAATTAAAGCGTATGTATTCTTGGCAATTATACCATCATTGGGAGTGTGGAGTTTGTTTAATTTTATTAGAGGAATTGGGGATAAGAAATTGAGATTAGTAGCGATTCCTATCGTATTTGCCTTGGTAATTGGAGCAACTTTAGTGGCTAGTAGTCAAATAGTCAAGATGTCTCAAAAATTTGCAATAGAAAACATTTCTCAAACTATTGGAAGTATTCAATGGTATCATTCATATCTATCAGAAAAAAATGATGGCTCGGGTTATACATTGGGAGAATTTGAACCTAATCTTTTAAATTTTTTACTAAAAGCACCAAAGGCCATTAACGTAACGCTATTTAGGCCTTATTTATGGGAGGCTAGAAAACCAATTATGGTTTTTTCGGCTATTGAAGCTTTTTTGTTTTTAATTTTCACCTTGTTTGTGGTGTTGCGCTCGGGGGCGCTCAACGTTATTCGAATAATTTACAATAGCAATGTGCTTTTAATGTCTTTTATATTCGCGCTAGTTTTAAGTTTAGCGGTAGGTCTTACAAGTTATAATTTTGGCGCCCTAGTTAGATATAAAATTCCTGTACTTCCTTTTTATGTTGTGCCCTTGATTATTGCCTATTTAGAAGTAAATAGAGCTAAAAAAAGAGGAGTTACAGCTTCTTTAGAGTAAATTTCTTTTACTTTTTTACGGCCAGCAGGTCCAATTCTTCTACGCAATTCATAATTCGTTAAAATTTCATTTAAGGCACTAGCCCAACTTTGCTCTTCTAGCAATAGTATTGCATTTTTATCTGCATCTCCTATTTCTTTATTTACGGCAACTGCACTAGCAATGGCGGGTATGCCAAGTGCCATATATTGAATTAGTTTAAAACCACATTTATACTTAGTCCAATTGTTATTCGGTAATGGCATAATTCCAATATCAAAATTTAACAAATCTGTTATTTCGTTTTCTGCATTCCATTGTATAAACTCGAGCTCAGGAAATGAAAATTGGGGAGCTCTATCACATATTACAACCAGTTTAAAAGGGTTTTTTGAATAGGCTTCCAATAACTGAGGTTGAATTTCCGCTAGGTATGTTAGTGTTGAGTGGCTGCCTGTCCAACCAACAACATATTTTAATTTTTCAATAATTTGTATTTGCTGATTGTGATGTTTTTTTAAATCAACAACCGTTGGAATGAGTTTGCAATTAGCATTTAAACTTTGGCAATAACTTAAAATATTGGGAGAACCAGCAGCTACCATATTTGCCCATTTTATTATATTATTTACTTTGTTAGGAAACTTTAAAAAACGGGTAATTCTGTTGGAAGTGTTTTCATTTATCTGCCAAATTCCATCATCCAAATCATAAATTACGTGCTTATTAAACAACTTGGTAATTATCCATTCAAAAAACGGTGGCCCTAGTGGAGTAGCTTCACGAGCTATAAATACAAAGTCATATTTGCCAATAGAAAATAAGCTCAGTACTCGGTTTATAAAGCCTAATGCTGTATAATGTGCTTTTTTAAAAAAATGCCCACTGCTATAAATCGTAAGCCAAGCTTTTTTTTTGAAGAAAGGTGCAATTTTTATTTGGTAACCTTCTTTTACTAATTCATCATAAAAATGCTCGCACCTAAATCTTTGAGAAGGATTTAAACCTATTTCAAATGGAGTGATGAACAAGATTTTTTTCAAATTAAAATCTTTTATTTAGGTTTGGTGGCAAAGTGCTGGTAGGTTTGTTTTAAACCATTTTTAAAGCTTACTAAAGGTTCATAGCCCAGCAAATTGTGCGCTTTGCTAATGTCTGCTAAAGAGTGTTTTATGTCTCCTTTTCTGCCTTCTACATGATTTATTGTTGCTTTTTTATTGGTAATCTCTTCCAACAATGCTACTACCTTGTTAATGGTAAATGCTTGGCCAACAGCAATGTTAAATACTTCACCACCTAAACTGCTTTTAGTTTGCAGTGCCAGCATATTGGCGCTAACGGCATTTGTTACATAAGTAAAATCCCTACTTTGCTCTCCATCACCATGCACGGTAATAGGCTTATTATTTTGCAAAGCATCTATAAAAATGGGTATTGCCGCAGCATAAGGTCCTTTGGGGCTTTGTTTAGGGCCGAAAATATTAAAATACCTTAAACCAATCATATTTAAAGAATATAATTGGCTAAAAACTTTAGAATATAGCTCGTTGGTATACTTGGTTATGGCGTATGGACTAAGTTGATTACCAATTTTATCTTCAACTTTGGGTAAGGTGGTTTCATCTCCAAAAACTGATGAAGAAGATGCATATACAAACTTTTTTATACCTTCTTCTTTAGCTGCGAAAGCCATATTAATAAAACCACTTACATTGCTTTCAGAGGTTTTCATTGGATTTTCAATAGAGCGTGGAATTGACCCTAATGCTGCTTGATGATTTACAAAATCAATACCTTTTACAGCTTTTTTACAAATATCGTAGTTGGCTATATCGCCCTCTACAAATTCAAAATTTGGTAGTTTAGAAAACTCTTCAATATTGGCTTTAAAACCTGTGCTTAAGTTATCCAAAACTCGAACTAACTTAGCTTTATTCAAAACTAAATATTCTACAATGTTGGAGCCTACAAAACCCGCACCGCCCGTAATAAGAAAGGAACTATCCTTTATATTCATTTGTCATCAATTTCAATTACAAATTTAGATATTTGTGTCGCAAGTTGTTTAATTTAATTATTTATGAATAAGCATAAGGATTGTTTGGTATGTAAATCTGGTGAGCTTAGGCCCTTACCCAAGTACACAAAACACGGTTTGGTTAAATGTAAGGTTTGTGGATTTGTTTTTTGTGGTGAAATACCATCCGATCAAACATTAAATGAACACTACAAGAACTATTCTTATACCAAAGAAATTACTTGCTCACCACTAACCAAGTTAAGTTACCAAAACTTACTTAAAGAGCTTGAGCCCTATCGTAAAAACAATACAATATTAGATGTTGGTTGTGGAAGAGGGTTTTTTTTAGAAACAGCACGTGAGATGGGATGGGAAGTTTATGGTACGGAATTTTCAGCAAAAGCATGTCAACTGCTACGAGATAAAAACATAACAATAGCTGAAGGTGTTTTGAGTACCAATTCGTTTAACAATATTCAATTTGATGTTATAACTTCTTTTGAAGTAATTGAACACATTAACAATTCTATTGAAGAAGTTGAAAAATTTTATGAGATACTAAGGCCAAATGGTTTGCTGTATATTACCACTCCTAACTTTAATAGCTACTTGCGTTACATTTTAAAAGCGGAATACAATGTTATTACCTACCCCGAGCATTTATCTTATTACACAAAGAAAACTTTGGGTAAATTGCTTGTTAAGAGTAGGTTTAAAAAGAAAAAAATATTAACCACTGGGGTAAGCCTAAGCAGGTTTGCAAATAGTTCGGGCAAGGTTAAGAAGGAACTTAGTAATTCATCAAAAGATGAAAAATTACGAAACACCATGAATGCCAATTTTTTACTAAAGGCTGTTAAGAAGCTAGTTAATATCATATTGTCTATAACAGGCTTGGGAATGACTCTTAAAGGATATTTCGTAAAAAAATAAAAATAATCGATTTGGGTCTGGAAATTCTGTTGGTAGTACTTTATGTAGCTTTATTTGCAGCGCTCATCTACAAATGCAAGTGGTTTAAGTTAAACGTGTTTTCGGTTAATTATGTTCTTTTATTTTTTGTGTTAAAGGTAGCAGGGGCGTTGGCTTACGGTCTAGTTTTTGAGTTTCACTATAATAGGCAAGGTGATTCTTGGGGGTACTATTACCAAGGCATTGTTTTAAGGGAGCTTATTCATACTGATTTTTCCGCGTGGCTTAAAATTAATTTTGGACTGGCCAGAGGTTATGGAATACCAGAAGAATACAAAGAATATTTTTATGATGCCGTGTATTGGAATAACTCCGGTTCAAATATGATGGTAAGATTTACTTCTTTAGCGAGTTGGTTAGCATTTGGTAAGTTTTATGTTTTATCCGTTTTTTCAGCTTTCATATCGTTTTTAGGATGTATTCTTACAGTTAAAAGTGTGGAGTATTTAGTCCCACAAAAAATTAAGATTTTAACAATACTAATTTTCTTATTTCCCAGCGTATGTTTCTGGGGCTCAGGCTTACACAAGGAGCCTTGGGTAATTTTAGGTTTAGGTTTGATTTTATATTCACTCTTTAAGCTAAATGCTTCCTTTAGTGCAAAAAAGCTTATAACGTTGATTCTGGGTGTATTGCTTCTTTTGCTTTTCAGAAATTACTTTTTATTCATTCTAATTCCAGGATTAATAGCGTTTGGAGTTTGCAAATTTTATCCAAAATATAGCCCAATTAAGTATGTTGCCATCTATTTAATTGTAATATTTTTAGGTGTAACTGTTTTACCCAAAGTTAGCAATACAATGAATCCTATGGCATTGTTGTTTATAAAACACAGTCAATTTCAAATTTTTAAAGGAGGTGCCAATTTTGAGGCTACACCACTTAAACCTACACTTAAAAGCTTTATAGTTAATAGTCCAAAGGCTTTTTACAATGTATTTTTTAGGCCGCTAAAAAAGGAAGTACGAAAAAAAATGCAATGGCTCTCGTATGCTGAAGCCCGTTTTATATTTCTGTTTTTTCTGTTCGCCTTATTCTTTTTAAGCTGGAAAAAAATTAAAGACAAAAACCTTTTCTTACTACTTCTATTTTACTCGGCTTCAATTTTATGGACAATTGGAATGATTGTGCCAAATTTTGGAACAATTGCACGATATAAATCGGCTGTTTTACCAGTAATTCTTTGTCTTATTGTTATGGCTATAGATGATGAAAAAGTAATGCGAATTTTAAGAAAGATAAGGCCTAGTAAGCAAATTAAATAAATTTATGACGCTACTATTTCTGTATATATCGCCTCAAGTTTTGTCACACCAGCTTCTAATGAATAATATTCAAATGCGCGCTTTCTCAATTCACTTGGATTTGAGCTAAAAGCCAAAACCTCAGTTGCAATAGCTTCAAACTGTTCATCCGAAAAATTATCGAAAGCAATTCCACCTTTTAGTTGTGCAATTATTGTTTTTAAATCACCAATATTGTCATTACAAATAACGGGCACTCCCATAGCTAGTGCCTCTCCTATTTTTGTTGGCGAACTAGCTAGCTTGGCATAAGTGGGTTTTACAAAGCAAAGTAAATAATCAAAAACCGACATTAACGCAGGGACTTCATCCCGTTGAGCCGAAACAAAAAAGATAGCAGATTTGGGAATATTCATTTTCTCAACTAGCTTAAAAAATTCGCTCTTGCTAGATTTTGATATTACTAAAAATATTGAGTTTGAATGACTGTTTTTAATAGCCGCAAACATCTTTAAAAGTTCATTTGGAAGATATGTGCTTTCCAAATTGCCTAGGTAACCAATAATGAGTTGCTTTTTTGGAATATTTAGTGCGCTTAAAATGTTTGGATGATCATAATCTGTTTTAACTTTAAAATGCTCAAAATCTGAACAGGTGGGAATCACTGAAATTTTAACAGGATTACTTTTATAGCCTTGCCAATTATGTATTTCATCTTTACCAACCTCAGTTAAGCTAATTATATGGTTAGCATTAGCAACTAGTTCTTGCTCAATTTTTTTAAATCGTTTATAAATTAATCGGTAGTACCATTTTTTTTGATCCCAGTTTCCTGAGTCAACCCTTTCATCAACCCAAAAACCTCTCATATCAAAGAGGTAAGGTATATTAAGTCGTTTTTTTACATGCAATGCTGCAATTGCAGCAACGTATGAACGACAATGTAAGAGTTTAACACTTTCAGTCTTACAAATTTTTTTTACTATACTATTAAATTTTCTTTGATTCCAAATTTTCGATAATATTGGAATGGCTGAATAGAAAGTTAGTTTAGACCATTTAATCTGATACTTGTCTAACTTTTTTTGAATTACGTGCTCCAGTTCTTTTAATTTATCGGCTTTTTCAAAGCTAACAATATGCATATTATAACCCGCTTTGGCCAGTCCAATCACATATGGCAAAACTTGCGATTGTCCTAGTGGATCAGTCATACCGTCATAAGATAAATAAAGAATTTTAGACATTAATTTTACTTAAAAGTATTTTTAACCATTGCCAAAGTAGTTCTACTAAAAATTTTAATGGGCGATTTTAATATTCCTTTAAAATAGGTTTTCCAGCCTAATGCTTTTTGATTCATATTTACATAGGTTATTCCTAAATAAGTTAGATAGCTCCCATGCACCTGGTTAATACCCGATTTTCCAAAGGTTTTTAAAAAGTGTTGGTCATTGTTTAGGGTTTCTAAAATCACATCTATTCTTTTTATCAATGAATCGGCCATTAAAGTATTCATGCTTCTATCCTCATGTTCAACCATTGAGCAGGTAACGTCTTTTTTAATCGTTACATCATGTCTGGCTAAAAGCTGCAGCCAGAGTAAATAATCCTCTGAGCCGGCACCGTTTCTATTTTCAACAAATTTTACCGCTTCAAAAGCAGTGCGTTTAACAAACATTGCATCAATAGAAAATGGATTGCCATTAAGGTATTTAGCTTTGTTATTTTTTATTGTTGCTGTAATATTGGGCTTAAGCACGTGGTTGTTTGAGTCGATAAATCTATAACCAACTTGCAGCAGGTCAATCTTAGTGTCTTCTTGTAAATATTTAGCGGCTGTTTCTAAATGATTAACGTCCATTAAATCATCACTGTCAAAAAAAAGTAAATAATCTCCAGAGGAATTAGCTGCTCCATGGTTTCGGGCATATCCTCTTTCAGAATTGGTTATAGAATAAACCGAAATTTTCTGCCCATATTTTTGGATTAAAAATTCAGCCGTTCCATCTGTGCTGCCATCATCAACAACAATAATTTCATAATTTTTATAGGTCTGCTTCAAAATCGACTCCACAGCTAAATCAATAAACTGTAATCTATTGTATGTAGGAAGTATTACGGAGAATTTTAGGTTAGACATACAAGTCAGCTGTTTTAGTTATAAAATTGTTAAAATCAAACTGCTCAATAGATTTAAATCCATTTTCAACTAGTTGATTTTTATACGTTTTGTCAGTTAAAATTTTCAAAATTCCGGAGTAAATTTCTTCCGAATTTTCGTAATCTACTACATAGGCGTTGTAATTATGAATAACAAATTCGTTAGCAACACCAGATTTAGTGAAAATGGAGGGTATTTTACTCATTAATGCTTCAACATAAATTTGTCCAAACGCCTCAATGTCTTTGTTTATAGGTACATGAATAAACAAATCAAAACATTGGTATAAAGTGGCTACATCATTTTCAAATTCAATTAAAGTATAATCTTGTGCATTCAATGCTTCATTTAAATAATTGATAACCTCATTTTTATATGGCCCAATTGCATTAGCTAAAACCAAATGTAGATTTGGAAATTTAGTTTTAGCTTTTCTAAAAGCTTCAATAATATACTTGTGCCCTTTTAAATGAAGCATACGGGAAATGCAGCCAACCACTTTTTTGTTATGCGGAATAGCGTATTTCGATTTCATTACATCTATTTTATTCTTGTCTATCTGCTCAAACTCAGAAACCTCAAAGCCATGATAAATCGATTGTACTTTTTCAGGTTTAACTCCTTCCAAATTAACGAGTGTGTCTTTTACCACTTTCGAAATGGCAATAATTTTAGTACTTAACCTATTTACTATCTTATCTATAAATACCGATTTAGGATGATATTGGTGGTTGTAAGTTGAATAATGCCTAGTATAAATTCTATGCTTAATTCCCATAATTTTGGCCATAGGAATACCCAATAAATTGGCATTTCTAATATGGCAATGAATTGCATTGGGTTTTTCCTCTCTAAAAATTTTTAAAATTTTGATTGCGGTATTTATATAGCTTTTTTTTCCGCCATAAGTTAAGTGATAACATGAAACGCTATGGGCATCTAAAAAATTAGATAAATAGGAGTCTTGGCTGTTTATTAAAACAAAAATTAATTCTATCTCTTTATGGTTTAGCTTTTTTACAAGCCACTCAAATGGAAGAGATTTGGTAATACCGTCCAAAACGTATATTACTTTAATTGTATTCACTATGGCTTCTGAATTTTGGTAATCAATGCGCCTAACTTGGTATTGCTAAGTTTAGTTTGGTTCAGTATTTCTTTAACAGTTTCTTTATCTGTTAAATTGAAACGTAAAATATAAACATAAACAACAGTAGCAAAAATAACGAAAGCAGCAATTAATGAAACTTCTGTTCCTATTAGTGTATGAACATAAAAAATTGCTAAACCTGCAATTGCTGAAACAATTAGGATGTGAGCAGCTTTTTTTAAATCATAAACTTGAGAAAATGAGCTCTTCAGTAATCTCATTCCTTTAACTAGTAAGATGCATGACATTAATATGCCAGAAATTACCGTGGAAAGTGCGGCACCAACAATGCCAAATTGTTTTATTAGAAAAAAGTTTAAAATTAAATTGAACAAAAAAGTGGAAAGACTTACCCATAAAATGAAACTTGTGTTTTTTACCAATACAAAAACGTCAAAGTAATTATTTATCCGGGTAATTAATATGACATTGAAAACCATAAAAACCAATCCACTTGCAGCATATTTCTTTGAAAATGCTAAAATGACTAAATCCTGATGAAAAATTATAGCGAAAATCATTATCGGATATACCAATAACATTGTAAGCGTAATTGCTTTTTTCTTTAAGCGCACAATTTCAGTAAAATCTTTTTTTACATAAAGTTGAGAAAGTGAGGGCAATAGTATAGCTGCAATGGAACCGAATATAGTGCCAATAACAGGTAAAATAAACGCACCATTTTTGTAAATGGCAAACTCTTTTGTAGTGAGCATAATGTTTATCATTACACTATCACTCAATCCTAAAAGAAAGATTATTAACCCTGTAACACCAATAGGTATTCCAATTTTTAAAAGACCTTTTACTAAGCTTGGGTTTAATTTTCCATTCTTCTTTACATTAACTGGTAAGAAAAAATATAATCCGAAACACATGAACATAGAAACAAAAATTGCACTATAGAATAAGAGAGTTAACGATTTAAAATATTGGATAACAACCACAAAAAGCGCCACTCTAATTAGGTTGCCAATAATATGAATTACAACAGATTCTTTTATTTTATCATAATACACAAGCAGCCCATTAAATAAGCCGGAAGCCAATTGAAAGACAATGCTAAAGGCGTATATTCTTATAAAAGGAATAACCTTCTGGTTTTCGAAAAGCTTTGCTATTACCGGAGCTGAACTAAATGCTAAGAAAGTGGCTATTACACCTAAAAAAAGTGCGACCCTTAAGCTATTTCGTAAAATGGTAGAAGGGGTAAATTTTTTCTCTGAAAGGTAGATGTTAATTGAGCTGCCTAAACCAATTGAAAAAAAAGCAGTCGCAATTGCAACGATAAGAATTGTTTGGCCATAGGTGCCATAATCATTGTAATCTAATGAGCGCGCCAAATAGGGTAAGGCAATAAAATTAATAATTGCATTAAGACCTTGTCCAATAAGTAAAACTCCAACTTTGCCAGTTCGGCTTTGTACCATAGCGTTAAAGTAAAAAAATATAATTACTCAAATGAATAAACAAGCGTTATGATTTGTTATGAAAGCTTACTTCCAATCATTAAATCTTAATTTTGTCTTATTGAAATCCTTACCTACAATTGCCATTTTCGCTTCAGGTGCTGCTAGCAATGCCGCTAATATTGTGGCTCAATTGCATAATGTTTCAGCCGAAATTGTGCTCTTAATTTCGAACAATTCCCAATCAGGTATTTTTAATATTGGCCAAAAGAACAATATCAATTCAAAACTAATTGACCACAAAAATGAAGTTGAGTTACTCAAAATATTAGAAGAAGCAAAAGTGAATTACATCATATTGGCAGGATATTTAAAACTAATACCTCAGAAAATTATTCAAAATTTTGAAAACAAGATTTTGAATATACATCCTGCTTTATTGCCAAATTATGGAGGTAAAGGCATGTACGGCATGCATGTGCACAATGCTGTCTTTCAAAATAATGAGCCTAAAACCGGCATTACCATTCATATTGTAAATGAAGAATTTGATAAAGGAAAAATACTTTTTCAAAAAGAAGTTGCCATTGAAGATTGTAAAAGTGCAGCAGAAATTGCAACCAAAGTTCAACAATTGGAGCATGAATTTTATCCCAAAGTCATAAAGCAATTTGTTAGCACTTCTTAACATAAAAATGTTTGCAAAACGTGCATCAAACAAGGGGTTTTAAGTAACTTTGCAACGCTCCAAATTCCCAAAGGACTTACCAATGTTAAAGAAAATAAATTCGGCACTTATTTCAGTTTACCATAAAGCTGGACTAGAAGATGTAATTGAGTTGTTAAAAGATTTAGGTGTTACCATTTATTCAACAGGTGGTACTGCAAAATTTATTGAAGAACAAGGTGCTCAGGTAAAACAAGTTGAAAGCTTAACAAGCTATCCTTCAATTTTAGGAGGCAGAGTTAAAACATTGCATCCAAAAGTTTTTGGTGGAATATTGGCTCGGAGAAATGATAAAGGCGACATTGCTCAATTAGATGAATATGAAATACCGCAAATCGATTTGGTAATTGTTGACTTATATCCTTTTGAAGAAACAGTCGCATCAACCAATGATGAGGCTTCAATAATTGAGAAAATTGATATTGGTGGAATAGCCCTAATAAGAGCAACAGCTAAAAATTATAAAGATACTTTGATTGTAAGCCACCAAGGGCAGTACCAAAATTTTGTTGAGTTGTTAAAGCAAAAGCAAGGTTTTAGTGATATAGAAGATCGACAACAATATGCCAAAGATGCTTTCAACGTATCATCACATTACGATACTGCCATTTATAAATTTTTTAATGGTGAAAAAGAAGACTTAACCTTCAAACAAAGCAGTTTTCAAAACGGTAAAACATTGCGTTATGGAGAAAATCCACATCAGCAAGCGGTATACTATGGTGAGCTGTGCGAAATGCTAAAGCAACTGCATGGCAAACAAATTAGCTACAACAATTTAGTTGATATGGATGCTGCAGTAAATATAATTGCCGAATTTGATGAGCCAACAGTAGCAGTTTTAAAACACACCAACACTTGTGGTTTGGCAACAAGGCCAACTTTAATTGAAGCTTGGAATGATGCTTTGGCAGGAGATCCAGTTTCAGCATTTGGCGGAGTGCTAATTACCAATCAAACAATTGATTTAGATACAGCTCAAGAAATTGATAAACTGTTTTATGAAGTTTTAATTGCACCCAAGTTTAATGATGATGCTTTGGAATTGTTAAAGCAAAAAAAGAATAGAATACTTTGCGAGCAGGTTTCAAAAGAGCT
>Ga0114956_1002352_pt1 | contig 14842 bp, 13 predicted proteins | sample MaitaG_FD_87304 | JGI IMG/M metagenome (GOLD analysis project Ga0114956, IMG submission 87304) | Marine algal microbial communities from Maine, USA - Maine_Asex2 metaG | ecosystem: Host-associated > Algae > Red algae > Unclassified | place: Maine, USA | collected 2015-01-05 | reverse complement strand
GGCAGGTGAATAAGATAGTCAAACACGCCATAGCCTAGAATTTTCAGAGCGAACATGGTGGACCCGAAAACCATAAAGAATATAAGCAGACTAAAAGACAATACCATGTTGATGTTGCTTAACCATTTTATACCTTTGCCTACGCCAGACAGTGCAGATAACGTAGAGCAAACCATTACGACTGCCAGCGCTAACAACATAGAGCCCGTGCTGGGAACCAGAACGCCGTCCGCGTTAGTAGTCATTAGCGCTTCAATTCCAGTGATGTTATAGAGACCTGCAGAGAATGAATCCAGCCCAAGGCCAATGGTTTGGCTGATGCCCAGAATAGTTGCAACAACTGCGGTTATGTCAATGATGTGTCCAATGGGACCCGATAAAGTTCGGCCAAACAAAGGCGCTAGAGTTGAGCGAATGGTTAAAGGCAAATTCCGTGAGTAGGAAAAAAAAGCCAATGATATCCCCACCATTGCATAGCATGCCCAGGCACCAAGACCCCAGTGCAAGAACGAATAGCGATACGTAGACACTATCGCTGATTCTGTTTTGGCAACCACCATATCAGGTATGGCTGTGATAGTGCCTGCTGCTACTTGTGCCGTGTAGGTGGCCATTGCTGTGCTGCCTTCAGCAACAGCAATACCGGCGGCATCGAGTGCTGCCTTGGCATCCATGGCGCTCATTCGGATTAGCGGATTATCACCTATGTGCCACATCGGTTCGCCCGTTGCATAGCCGAGCATACCAATACCAATGCCTGCTCCAAACATCATGGAAAACCACGAGAAATTGGTAAATTCTGGTTCGCCACCATCACCCAGAATGATTTTCCCCCAGCGTGGATGCAGCGCAATAACCAAGCATACAATGATAAAAAACGCTACAGCCCATGTGTAGTAATAGTTGAGATTATCGAATGACCAGGTTTTCATTGCGCCAAGTGCTGCACCGGCTTTTTCAGGAAACAGTGCCGCCCAAAGGACAATAAGAGCAATCGCTATTTTTGATACTAGAGAGACTATTTTGTTAAAGTTTGCGTAGAATCCATTTTCCGTCGTGGCAATGGATAACTCTTGCATTGGTGGTTGTATCGCCATTGGTTTACCTCTGGTTGACAATGTTCAGGTTCGCATTCGGTCTTTAACCTCAGCTTTTTTGCTGATGGTAACAGTCATAGTGTCGTTTGTTGTGGGGTTGCTGATAATCCGTGTAGCAACGGTAGTGCTGATAGTCTTGTGGGCTAATCCAATCAATATGTAAGTGTCAAGATAATTTTTTTGATTCGTACTTTTAATCTGGAAATAGAAGGCTAATCTGTTACTCAAATCTGTTACTCAAAGATTGCTAACAAGATATTACCAACACGCGCGATCCAGCTAACTTCTGTGAGGTCTTGCGCTGGAGGGGTTATAGGTAACAGTGGCAGTTCTCAATGTAGCTACTGTGTACTAGAAAACGCTTCCAGTATCCATCGTTTGAATATCAGTAACAGCAGCATTGGTGGAATAATTGTGACCATTAGCAGAGCCATTCCCGGGCCAGACTCCTGACCCATAAAGCGAACTCCCCTAACCAGCGTGAATAGAGATTCGTCGCTTGTTACCATGAGTGGCCACAAATATTGGTTCCAGCCAATGATGAACGAGACTATAAAGATGGCTATTAATCTGGGTAGCGACAGCGGTAATACGATATCAATCATGAATTTCGTTGGACCAGCACCGTCGAGCATGGCAGCTTCAATCAGGTGTTTAGGTAAGCTGAGGAAATGTTGTCTAAAGAACAAAGTACCCAGTGCGGTACTGAGCACGGGCAGTATGATTCCAAGATGGGTATTTACTAGACCAAGGGAGGTAGCTACTTCATAAGTATTAATGAATCTGGCCTCTAACGGAAAAAGCAGTGTGGCCATAGTGATAGAAAAAAGTACTCCTGCATACCTTAGTCTGCAGAAAACCAGTGCGTAGGCGAAGAGCCATGAAAATACGGTGGTCAATAATGCAGCGCCAACTGAAACGATCAGCGAATTCTTTAACATGGCTATTGCAGTGATAGCATTGGATGCGCCGGCCTCAAGCGAAAAAACTGATCGATAGTTGTTCAGCAGAGAAGTACTTGGCCACCACTGCAATCCTTCTTTTTGAAGTGTGGCTGTGGTGTGTGTAGATGAGCAGAACACCATCCAGATTGGCGCGAACAGAAAAACTATACCGCACAGTAAAATCAGGTGATTTACCAAACTTCCTGCTCTAGTGCGTTGCAATGCTGCTATTTCTGAATTAGGCAAAATCGGCTCTTACGCAACTGCTTACTAGTGTGGACTTGCTTGGTTAATTGAGCGATTCAAGTTTTTCAAATCTAGACCAGGCGTTTACCGCTTTCACGTTCAAAGATCATTGCCTTGTTCGTATCAAAAGCCAGTGATAATTCCGTTTCCAAATCAGGAATGAGCTCTTGCCCGGCTTTAAGACAGATCTCCATAGGTTCGTTTTCCACAGACGATCCACAGCCCAGAGCCTCTCCGTAAATGAGATTGTCTGCGCCGTGTTGTTCAACCAGGTCGACACGTAAGCTTAGCGCGCCGTTATTGTCTATTCGCAAGTCATCGGGGCGAATTCCCAGTACCAGGTCGGTTGATTCTGGAAGATTCGAAAACCCATTTAGTTGTACGTTACCCGTATTCAAATAATGTCCATCAAAGTGCACTGGTAATAAATTGATTTGCGGGGAGCCGATAAACGAGGCTACAAACAGTGTAGATGGGTTGTTGTAAAGCTCTATCGGTGCGCCCATTTGCTCTATTTGACCATCGTTTATCACAGCAAGTCTATCTGCCAGAGTCATTGCTTCTGTTTGATCGTGGGTGACGTAGATACTGGTGACATCCATCCGCCGTTGCAGACGCTTTATCTCTATGCGCATTTGTACCCGAAGCTTTGCGTCAAGGTTTGATAGTGGTTCATCAAACAGAAATACTTTTGGCTCACGTACAATGGCCCGGCCCATTGCTACCCGTTGCCGTTGACCACCTGAAAGCTCATGTGGCTGGCGATCAAGGAAATCAAAAATACGCAGCATCTTTGCCGCTTCATCTACTTTGCCGGCAATGTCTTTCTTATTCATCCCGCGATTTTTTAGCCCGTAGCTCATGTTGCCTCTTACGGTCATGTGGGGGTAGAGAGCATAGTTCTGAAATACCATGGCTACATCGCGCTCGGCAGGTGTCACGCCATTGATCAGTGTGTCATCTATCAGTACATCACCCTCGGTGACCGACTCCAAACCTGCAATCATGCGAAGCAGCGTAGATTTACCGCAACCCGATGGCCCAACGTATACAATAAACTCGCCATGTTTGATTGTCATGTCAACGCCTTTTACGGCTTCAGCTCCGTTCCCGTAGGTTTTGCGAACGTTTTTTAATTCAACTTTAGCCATTATTTTTCGCTCTCTACCAGACCTTTTACAAACCAGTTTTGAAATATCAGCACAACCAACACCGGTGGCAGCGTTGCAAGAATAGTGAGTGCAAATGCCTTTTGATACTGAGGTAACTCACCACCTTCTGCCAGCACCTGATAAATCTGTTTAATACCAATAACGAGGGTATAGTTCTCTTCTTTTGTGGTCATTATCAATGGCCATAGATACTGGTTCCAGCCAACCACAAACATAATGATAAGAATTGCTGCGATCATGGTTTTTGATAGTGGAACCAGAATGTCAATAAAAAATCCCCATGGCGTTGCACCATCTAGCTTGGCTGCTTCCAGTAACTCATCGGGCACTGATCTGAAAAATTGCCGGAAGAAAAATGTACCTGTTGCAGAGGCGATCAATGGAACAATGAGCCCTGTATGGGTATCGAGCAAACCAAGACTTGCGACCACTTCGAATGACGGGATAATTCTGACCTCTAATGGTAATAGCAATGTCATGAAGATGATCCAGAACAGGAAGTTTGCAAGCCGAAATCGAAAATACACAATGGCATAGGCTGCTAACATTGAAATGATTACTTTACCGATAGCAAAGCCAAGCCCCAGAATAAGGCTGTTCTTCAACATCGTAGTGCCCAACACGGCCTTCATTACACCGCCTTCTACAAAGAGCACTTCATTATAGGTTTTGAGAAAATCAGTACCTGGCCAAAACTGAAGACCGTTTCTAATGATGTTTTCAGCAGAGTGCGTAGAGGTAGCAAAGGCCACCCAGACCGGCAAACTCATGAAGATGACGCCGATAATCAATATGACGTGTGTGCTGACTAATGACCAGTTTATGTTTTTCATTGCATCAGCCCCTAATAATGCACTTTTCTTTCGATAAATCGAAATTGAACAATAGTGAGTGCCAGCACAATCAGCATTAGCACTACTGATTGGGCTGATGAGCCACCAAGGTCTGCACCCCTGAACCCGTCTTGGAAAACTTTAAACACAAGCGTGTTGGTCGCGCCGCCCGGTGCGCCACGTGTGGTGGTATCGATAATGCCGAACGTTTCGAAAAACGCGTAGGTAATATTGATCACCATTAGAAAGAATGTGGTTGGTGCAAGCAGTGGAAAAGTGATAGTCCAAAAACGCCTTATAGGGCTTTTGCAGTCCATCATTGCAGCTTCCGATACAGAATTTGGAATGCCTTGCAAACCAGACAGGAAAAAGATGAAGTTCACGCTCACCTGTTTCCACACGGCAATCAGAATAACCACAAAGCTTGCGTCAAAAGAATCCAGTTTGTGGTCAAAGTCCCAACCGATTGAATTGAGGAACTTGTACAGATCGCCGATAAGTGGGTTGAACATGAGATTACCCATAAGCCCGGCTACCGGCGGTGCAATCGCGTATGCCCACATTAATGTGGTTTTATACGTGCGTGCACCTTGTATCACTTGATTTGCCTTCACAGCTAACAACAGAGCAATGCTGAGAGACAGGAAAGTCACAATGGCAGAAAAAACCATAGTGAAACCAGCTGCTTGCAGCCAGGATGCACTTAGTATGGTGTCGGTGTAGTTTCGAAACCAGACAAACTGCGAGGAAAGGCCAAATGCATCTTCGAGTAAGAACGACTGATATATAGCTTGAGCCGCAGGCCAGAGAAAAAAGACGAATATTATAATTATTTGAGGCGCAACAAATAGATAGGGGATTGAACTGTGTTGAAACTGTACGCGCTTCATCAATGCTCCTGGAACTATTCTATTGCTTAAAATGCCAAAGGGCGCTAACCGAAGTTAGCACCCTGTTTTATTACGTTACCTTAAATATAAAGCTACGCTTGTTTATTTGTAGGTATCGCTAAACCGTTTAAGCAATGCATTCGACTCAGTTTCCATTGCTGCAAATGCATCTTCTACACTCGCCTTGCCTGAAAAGATATCGTCATAGTGCTTATACATAACTTCCCGAATTTGCACGTAGTATCCGAGGCGGTACCCTTTAGTCCATTCACCACCGGGCAGGCTAAGTTGTAGTATGCCAATCTCTGCATCAGGAGTTGACTCGTAGTAACCATCCTTCTTGGCCATGTCGTAAGCGGCTTCAGTAATTGGCACGTAGCCAGTTTCTTTGTGCCAGAACACTTGGTTCTCAGAACTAGTCAGATACTTGAAAAAATCGGTTACACCTGCATAGGCTTCATCATCGTGTCCAGCCATTGCAAAAAGAGCTGCTCCACCAATGAACGTGCCTTTTGGTTCCTTAGTGATGCTCTCCCAATAGGGAAGGAATGTGGTACCAAATTCGAATTCAGCAGAATTGGTTAGTCCACCGAAAGAACCTGATGAACCCAGCCACATAGCGACTTCCTGTTGTACGAAAGCATCCTGATTGTCACCCCATGCACGGCCATAGAAACCGTAGTAGCCCGCATCCAACCATTCTTTTACTTTTGACCAGTGCATTTTCATGTGATCGTTGTTGTAAAGTATTTTGACATCAGTGGTGTCGTAGCCGTTGTTACCGGTTGCCAGTTGGATGTTGTGTCGACTGTGGAAGTTCTCGGAAAAAATCCATGGACTATGGCTTTGCGCGAGCGCAGTGTATCCGGCTTCTTTAAGCTTGGGTGCAATTGTCTCAAACTCTTCCCATGTTTTCGGTGGGTTTTCAATTCCGGCTTTTTCAAATGCAGCTTTGTTGTAGTACAAAAGCGGTGTTGAAGAATTGAATGGCAGTCCGATCATTTTTCCGTCGGAGTCTGCATAGAAATAGCGCACTCCAGCAATGTAATCTTCGATGTTGAAATCTTTGATCAATTCTTGTACCGGAACTGTCGCACCTTTTGCATTGATGATGGTTGCAGCACCGGCATCAAAAATTTGAATGATGTGTGGCTGCTCTTTAGCACGGAAAGCGGCAATACCAGCTGTCATTGTATCTTCGTAGCCGCCTTTATAAGTGGCTACCAAGTTGTATTCAGATTGACTGGCGTTGTAATTTTCAGCGATTTTTGCGACCGTTTCGCCCAGACCACCGGAGTGTGCATGCCACCACTGGATATCGGTAGCGGACAATGCCTGGCCGGCGGTTGCAAGGGTGGCAAGCCCGATCGAACTTGCCATTACTAACTTTCTTAAGCTCATATTTTTTTCCTAGTGTAGCGGTAAATAACCCTAAATATTCAAGGTTTAATTATTGTCCAGATGTTGGGTGTTGTACCTGACAGGCTGGATCATATTAGATATTGGTATGACTACGTGGGTATGACACGTGCTACAAAATAAACAGGCGTTCTAGTCGCAACGCTGCGGATAGACTAGAGTATTACATGTTCGAATTGCAACGCTTAATTTCGTTTGTTAGTCAATATGGCTTAGTAACGTAACGAAGAACCACGCGTTTGTATGATGTCGGTTACGGTGAATTATTAAAGTAAAACTTTAAGTAGACATAATAAAACGCTGAAAGGTGCTGATTGGTGCCTTTGTTCGGCTAACCGGTCAGTACGACTAAGGTATGCCCATACAGTTTGCATAGTATGTAGAGCTTGCAGGCCAATCGCTAAATACACCTTGAACCCCTACTTGTGTGTGCAGGGTGTCCAACACACGAAGCACATCGCTATCGTTGCTAATGGCAGGTTTAACGGTTTGGTAGTACCAGCCACCACCGTTAGCTAACGGGCCTGAACGTTCAAGTGTCCACGCAATTAAGTTGAGTCCGGCATCGTTGGCAGCCTGTGCATAGGCTGAACTCTGCAATTCGTTTTCGTCGTCGAGCGCTAGCAGCATCCACAATGGTGGTGCCAAAGTTGTGACTCCCTTGTTCACTAATTCTGCCATGGTCGGTTTCCAGCTATCAGGCTTAGTTATATTGAAGCTCTTATCGCGATACCTGCTGTCGAGCCAGGCCGCTTGCTTAGCGAACTCGGGATAGTGCTTTATCCAGTGCTCAACATCGTCCAGATTGAAACTTTGCAGATAGATATCTTCTGGTGCAACGTTGGCTGCCTGGTACTCCCTGACAAGGGCGTCGGCATAATCTGCCTGCGTAAAACCGCCGTTGAAAGGCATAGTGACTTGTGGTTCTTTCAGTTCCGGAGTCATCTTTACATCAAGCGATTTGAACAGCTCAATGCTTTCAGCATGGGTTAGTAGTTCACCACTGAGTGAGGCAGAATCAGCGTCTTTGAACATGAATTCTTCCAAAGATTTAGCCTTTTTATTACCGTAATCCTTTTTCCCTTTCAGGCTTTTATACTCTGCTACGGTCAAATCGCTGGTACAGCATTTAACATCGGAATAGGGACTTTTTGAGGAATCATCTGGTGGGTTACTGCATTTCGCTGCAAGCGAGGTGGTAAGGATGTTTGTCGTGGTTGCCAGATCACACTGGGAGTGGCGACATACAAGGGTTTTGTCTTTGGTAAACGTGACATCGCATTCGATTATGCCTGCGCCCATTTCTGCTGCTGCTATATATCCTTCTTTGGTGTGTTCGGGGAATTCCAGCGGCGCACCTCTATGTCCGATAGAAAATAGAGTGGGCTTGAGTGGCTGCGTCAGGCAGCTGGAAAGCGTTGTTTTGAGTTCGCTTTCATTGAGCGCATCAACTAAGTTACTTAGCCGTTCGTTTGTAGTATCGGTATTCGACAAAGCGGAAGACGTAGCCATGGCAATACCCACACCGCAAATCCAGAGTACACTTGTTTTTAGTGCATTTTTTTTGGAGCTCTCTTCATTGGTGACGCTGACACTGAGCGCTGCCGATAATATTGTCATGTTTGAGTACCTCTATATACTGTGAAGTCACTATCCAGTCGGTCAACAGTGCCATGCATTGTCATGCAAAGCAACGTTGAGCAAAATGGCGGTTAGCGTTGCAGTTTCCTTATTTCCGGTTAACAAGACCTTCCAATGATCAAATTAAATGTAAATGGCGTTGAGTATAATCTCGACATCGAGCCTGAAATGCCGTTGCTATGGGCATTGCGTGAAGAAGCTGCTCTGCGCGGTACCAAGTTTGGATGCGGCATTGGCATGTGTGGCGCTTGTACAGTGCATATTGATGGCGCACCCATTCGGTCTTGCTCGTATCCGGTTAGCGCGGCGGTCGGCAAGCAGATTAAAACAATTGAATCAATCGGAACCAGTGACACCCCTCACGCAGTTCAGCAAGCCTGGATTGCTCATCAAGTACCGCAGTGTGGCTATTGTCAGTCCGGTATGCAGATGGCTGCAATAGCAATGTTAAACAATAATCCACAACCCAGTGATGATGATATCGATAGGGCGATGACCAACTTGTGTCGCTGCGGTACCTATGATCGCATTCGGGCAGCGATCAAGACTGCAGCTAAGGAGCTGGTGTGATGGGTATCACCAGGCGCATTTTTATGGTTACCGGTGCGACATTGGGTGGAGGACTATTGTTAGGAATTGGTGGTGTTGGTGCACACCTGCTTACCCATGATCGTTTAAAATTTCAGCGTGAGGGTTCTGAAGCAAATGGCGCAGCACTTATAAATTTGTGGATCCGCATAACACCGGACAACAAAATTGTTGTTATCAATCCACACTCAGATATGGGGCAAGGTAGTAGCACAGGTTTAATGCAAATCGTTGCAGATGAGCTGGACGCAGACTGGTCGCAAATGCATGTGGAGCAAGCACCGGCAGATTCAGCCTATTCGAATGGGAAAGTGTTCGAGGGTTTTGTGCGCGAAACGATAACACCACCTGTCTGGGCTAGCACGTTACTTGAAAACGGTTTTTACCGCATGGGTGACTTGATGAAAATGCAAATGACTGGTGGTAGTTCAGCGGTACGGTTTACCGGTTGGGAATCGATGCGACATGCTGCTGCCTCTGCTCGTCAGATGCTGGTTACAGCGGCAGCTGAACATCTCGACGTATCAACAGAATCACTTGTTACAGTGAATGGCACGGTTGCACATAGCGACTCCGGGCGATCACTTACTTATGGTGAGCTTGCATCCGCAGCGGCTGTTCTGGATAACCCTGAACAAGTGCAACTCAAATCCCCCGATCAATATCGATACGTTGGCCAACCGTTAGCACGCACTGATGTACCTGCCAAAGTTATAGCTAATGCTGACTACGGCATCGATGCTGATGTGCCCGACATGCATTACGCAGCTGTTGTTACCAGCGGTGTTTTCGGTGCGCAGGTTAAGTCGATCGATAATCTTTCGGAGGTGAAAGCGGCTCGTGGTGTTAGTGATGTCATTATTGTGCCCGATGGCGTAGCTGTTGTAGCGGACAACCCCTGGCGAGCTGAAAAAGCGGTGCGTGAAATAAAATTTACACGCGAGCCGCATACCAATGACATGCTCAGTACTGAATCTCTCGTAGCGGATCAGCGTAAGGCTCTGGCAGATGAATTAGAAACTGCAATGACTACCGGTAAGCCTGACGATATAACTGCGACTGTTTCTGCTGAGTATCTCGTGCCTTATCTGGCACACGCAAGCCTTGAACCCATGAACGCGACGGTTTGGCAGCAAGACCACAAACTACATGTTGTTTGCGGTACGCAAAATCCGCTGAATGCAAAGTCACGGGTGGCGAAAGAGGCTGGAGTGGGCATTGACAATATTGTATTTCATGCACGTCAGATGGGTGGTGGCTTTGGTCGACGTGTGGCTTTTGGTTCGTCTGGAGATGAGCCACTTAACTGGTTAATACAAGCAGTGCGCGTGGCGCTTGATTCCGGTAAACCTGTGAAAACAACCTGGTCTCGAGAAACTGATACACGCAGCGACGTTTATCGACCGATGGTTATGGCGCAATTTGAAGGTGGACTTGATGGAAATGGTAATCCGGCTCTATGGCGTTCGCGTAGTTTTGGCAAAGAGATGAATATCAAAGCGGTGGCGCCTTTATATCAAATTCCAAATGTAGCAGTAAGCTTTGCGGATAAGTCTCACTCAGTACCTACAGGTTTTTGGCGCAGCGTAGAGCATTCACAGCATGGTTTTTTCGTCGAGAGTTTTATAGACGAACTGGCTGTTGCTGCAGGTGTTGACCCCCTGCAATACCGTCTAAATTTATTGGCTGAGAAGTCACCTGCTGCAAAAGTACTCGATAAGGTTGCACAGATGTCAGGTTGGCGTAGTGGCATTGATGATCAGGGTCGTGCAATGGGCGTGGCTTTGGTTAATAGCTTTGGTTCAAGCGTTGCGCAAGTTGTGGAGGCATCAATGACCCCAGCCGGTCCCAAGGCGCATCGCGTTTGGTGTGCAGTGGATTGTGGCGTAGCGATTAACCCGCAGGCTATAGAAGCACAAGTGCAGGGGGCGGTCAACTTTGCCTTGTCCGCAGCGTTGTATGGAAAGTGTGACATCAAAGACGGCGGGGTTGTGCAAAGTAATTTTCATGATTATCGTGTGGTAAGCATGGCGCAAGCACCGCGTGTAGAAGTTGAGTTACTTGCACTGGGTAGCCCGATAGGTGGTGTAGGTGAAATAGGCGTGCCGCCGTTGGCACCAGCATTAACGAACGCACTTGCGGTTGTTGATGGTGAGCGTAGACGAGTTTTGCCGTTGGTTTAATTAATACGTCCGGAAATTTGACATGCTAAACATGAGGTTCTTATTCAGTGGCAATTAGCGCTACGGTTTTTAAGGTTGCAATGAACATTGCAGACATGAACCGACAATATTATCAACAACATGAGCTTACCGTTGCTCAACATCCGTCTGAGAATGATTTCAGATTCATGGTGCGTTTAGTTGCATTCGCACTCAACGCTGGTGAAGGCCTCACATTTACCAAAGGGCTATCGGTAGATGATGAACCAGAATTGTGGCAAAAATCATTAACCGATGAAATCCTGTTGTGGATTGATTTTGGGCAGGTAGATGAGAAGCGCATACGAAAAGCCTGTGGTAAAGCCCATGAGGTCAGGGTTTATACCTACAGCGACCGGAAATCAACGGTATGGTGGAAGCAGAATCAACAGAAATTCAGTCGTTATAAAAATTTGAAGGTGTATCACTTACACGCAGATGGCTGTGAAGTGTTGATTAATCGCAAAATGGACTTGCAATGTAATATTGATGAAGATGCCGTGCAACTTAGTGATGAGAAAAACAGTATTGATGTCAGTGTCAGGAAATTGGAGACAAGTGCTGAACCGTAGATTGAATTGTGTCTAAATAGCTAAATAAGCTTTCTGGCAGAAAGAATACCAGACTTATCGGTAATTTTGCCAACCTGCCGCCAGGCAATAATTCTAAACTTATGGTTCATCTATTCAAGGAAAAACCCTGATGCGCCGTTTATCTATTGCGATGCTGTTTAGTATCACTTTTATATTCTCATCTGCCAATGCTGCCTTGCTGCCAGATGTTGAAAACATTCAAACTAATGCTCAAACATTGAGTTGGGATGAGCAGCCCGGCGCAACCGGTTACAATATAGTATTCAACGGTGGTTACTACGATACTGTTAGAGGAGCGTTGAGCTACGAGTTAAACGAGTCTGGATCGTACACCGTAATTGCGTTCAATGATTCAGGTGATTACGGTTCTGACTATACATCAGAGCGATTGGAGTTTGTGGCTGGTACTACCGATGCATCTGTGAGCTACAACTACCAGTACAATGTTTTGTTTGTATATAAGACTTGTAAAGATGTCGGTCCAGGTGAATCGTGTATTGCGGCTTGCCCAAGTAACTATACCCCGGACTTCAATCAAACCAAATACATTGCTTATATGTCGGGCGGTGCATGTTCTACTTCGGATATTGTGGAAGCGGACTCATATGTATCTCCTAACTCTTACAAATGTACGGTTCCAACATATTCTGGTGAAGTTGTGGCTCAGGCTATTTGTCCATTTAGATAAAACAAAGTGCTTGTCTGAGTAATAGATTGTGCATCGTCCAACAACCACGGACGATGCACGTTTGCCCAAATGCTGTGAAGATTTCAGTTACCTCCAATTTGGGGAATACGCGAATTCTTTCAAAACGGGCCAGGACATATCGCGTGCATTTTCTCGCCCGATGCAGGGTGAACAAACTCTATGCTTGTAGCGTGTAGCAATAATCTGTCTGCCAGACTTTGGCTATTTTTCGTGTTATAGAGATCACAACCAAGTATTGGGTGTCCAACGGCGTGCGCATGAATTCTTAACTGATGCGTTCGACCGGTTTCTGGTTTAAAAATCACAGTAGTTCTTGGCGGTGTGTCCAGTCGTTCTTCTACTTGATAGTGAGTAAGAGCAGGTTTTCCCGATGACAGACAAATTTTTGAACGCGGAAAAATAGCATTGTCTTTCGCAATGGGCATATCGATTACGCCCTGATCCTCATTCATGTGGCCAAGTAATATAGCTTTATAGTGTTTAACAACAATACGTTGTTGAAACTGTATTGTAAGATGTTTATTCACTTGTTTGTCAAGCGCCACAATCATAATGCCCGAGGTACCAAAATCCAGTCGATGAACGAGAGTGGCCGTTGGGAATTCAGTTATCAGGCGAAAATGAACAGAATCTTTATTGACCGGATTTTTACCTGACAGACTCAGCAGACCACTGGGCTTTGAAATCAGCAGTAAAGATTTATCCTCGTGTAGCAATTCAATTTCTTGATGACAAGGAGGTGCAATAAAGGTGTCGACAATATCTGTCACGTGTAATTGTCTAAAAAACTTTGTCTTGGATGATGACCCATGTTGCCAGGTTTGTCATCAAGATCCGGTTTTCATCAGCACAAACCCGCTAAGAATTGGCTGTCTTGGCAATTAATGCATCTGGGTAGAGCCGAGCATTGGAAAATGACCGCAAGCCATTGCTGCTTTACTTGCTGTGATCGCTGAGCGCTGTCAGAATGGTGACATTCCACACTTAGAAGCGAAACGACAAACAACATGACTGAATCTGATAACAATCAAGAGTCCGACGCTGATCGACACTTTCGAAAAATGGCTGATCGGTTTATTGATACCGCTAATCGACAACTAAGCGATACAGAGCCATCAACCGTAAATTCCGCCTTCCTATACGGTGCTTCCCGTTTCAGCGCATTTGTGACTGTCCAAAAGGCGGGGTCATTGGAGCGATTCGATGAGATTCATGAAGAGGCAGTCAATTATTACACTGAGGAGTTTAAGAAAATGTTCATCCAAAACCTGGGGCACTACCGTAAAGCGCTGGAACGAGAAGCAACCGCAGATGCCTCCACTACGAATGGGCAATGAGTAGAAGCCAGATTGAAGATTTGATCATAGGACTGCTAACTCGCAATTCGTTGAATGAGTATTTAAATCGTGGAGTAGTGCCATCTTTGGGCTCCGGTCATATGCGTTATTGCTTAAAATAATTTAAATTGTCGATTTCACCATTTCTCAAACGTCTAATGGGTAAGGCACTGTATTGATGCCTGCAATAATGATCACCCTTACTTATAGAGAAATTGGAGAATATCATGACAATCGAATTGAGCTTACTACTCGCAACCACTGTTCTACTCACCTTGCTTTGGATTCCGTACGTGGCAGGTATTGTTAAAAGTGGTGGAGAACTCACACCGGATACGTATCGTACTTTACAACTACCAGCCGATATGCCGCACTGGGCACATCGAGCAAATCGGGCACATCAGAATCTGGTAGAGCAGTTCGGCGCATTTGCTGCGGTGATTCTGATCGCACATGTTGCAGGGGTCTCAACTTGGATTACGGTTATAGCGTCGGCAACTTATTTTATCGCGCGTCTAATCCATGCCGTGGTTATGCTCGGTGGCTATTCGATATTAAAAGCCCGAACCCGATCCTTTTTTGTTGCGATGCTATCCATTCTGGCCATCATTGTAGAAATAATTCGAGTTTCAATTTGAAACAACATTGACTTGCGGGTGCACGACGAATATCGATGACCCGCGAGTAAGTTGAGCTATTTCGTAAAATAGAACGCGCTCGAATTAAACTCATATGTTTTGTCTAGTCACCTGTTAGTAAGCACAAACTGCTTGCGCGACTGTGGACTGACGATAAAGTGATCGCATTCTTGGCATGATAACTGTGCGATACCTTTGAATCGGGTGGTTGTCAATATCTCGGTTCCATCGTTGGCATCCAGAATATCCAGCCGGTCTTGCTCTGACCATGCGTACCAATGCTTTTGCGCCTGAGAAGTAACGCGAAACATTGGAGGCTTGATAATGAATAGCCGACCAGATTCGACCAGTGCTTTGTAGTAGAGGGCAAAGAACGACAGTACTAAGGAACTGGAATGCACACCATCGATATCCGGGTCCATGACAATTAATACGCCTGAATAAGTCATGCTGTTCGCATCGTATGTTTCTTCAAATCCACAGCCTAATGTGGCTATGAGCTGTTGACACTCGAGATTGGCAAGCACCGTGTCG
>Ga0114956_1002349_pt1 | contig 14847 bp, 18 predicted proteins | sample MaitaG_FD_87304 | JGI IMG/M metagenome (GOLD analysis project Ga0114956, IMG submission 87304) | Marine algal microbial communities from Maine, USA - Maine_Asex2 metaG | ecosystem: Host-associated > Algae > Red algae > Unclassified | place: Maine, USA | collected 2015-01-05 | reverse complement strand
CGGATCCCGAACTATGCCGAACGCCGCCGAGCAGGCGAACCAATCTCATCAGCCACCGCCGAAAGCGCCGTCAACCAGATCATCTCCAAACGCATGGTCAAAAAACAACAAATGCGCTGGTCACCCCACGGCGCCCACCGCCTCCTCCAAGTCAGAACCCGAGTCCTCGACCACCAACTCGACCACGACATCCACCGATGGCACACCACCACGCCACTGACCATCGCCGCCTGACCTCCCCCGAAAAGTAACGCTCTCGCTGCTTGGACCCAAGAACCGCAAGAACCGGCGCACCACCACCGCCGAGAAACAAGCTCGGCCAATCAGCTACGACGAACTCGACGCCCTCTGGTCCAACGACATCCACGACCGGCGGGACGCTGCTACTGGGTGATGCTCTATGACACCGCAGCCCGAGCCAACGAACTGCTCCTCCTCGACATCGAAGACCTCGACCTTGCCAACAAAGAAGCCGTCATCACCGGCAAAGGCGGCAACGCAGAACACATCCACTGGTCAAGCCTCACCGCCGGCCGACTACCCGGCATCATCGCCAAACGAAGCTCCGGGCCGCTGTTCATCGCCAACCGCAAACCAACCCGCGCGCCCGCCGCCGGTGATCTCTGCGCGACAACCGGGAAGGCGCGCCTGTCATATCGGCGAGCCGCCGAGCTATTCAAAACTGCGACCACGCGACCCGACGGGACGCACCACACGCTGCGTCAGCTGCGCCACTCCCGGCTCACGCACCTCGCTGCCGACGGCGAATCAGCACCGATGCTCAAAGCCAAGAGCAGGCACAGCTCATTGCGATCGTTGGAGCCGTATGTCAACCCGTCACGTCAAGACATCAAAGACATGACCAACCGCCACGACCCAAACAGGAGGCGCAAATGAACGACGAAGAAGCCTCAAGACTGGAGGGCCATCGGGTCCGTGCCCACATCGTTGAAGGGCTGATCCGGGCTTTCGAGTCAGGCGGTGAACTCCTCGACGTGGTTCACTCCAGCGCCGACAGAGCCGAAGCCCGGCAAGCACTCATGGCTCCTCCCTGGCAATTCACCGACATCGTTGCGTCATACATTCTGGACGCACCGTACGGCCGGACCACTCGACTGGGAAGAGCTGACCTCGCCGAAGAACTCGTCCAGCTTCGGCAGATAATCGGTGACAGCCAATGACTCCCGAAGAGGTGATGACGGTCCTTCGGATGCGCGGCTTCGTTGCAGATTCCGGGACCGCTGGCGTGACAGCCCAGATACTGAGCAGTGCTAGGCCCACCGACCCTGTATCCGTTCAGGCACGCAACCAGCTACTCAACTCGTGGCGACTCGATCCGCTGCTCGAAGCAAGCATCATCGTCGAGGATTGGCGCTACAACACGGACAGGCCACGCTCGGCCCACGGTGACTTCACCCCAACCGACTTCGCCGCAATCCACAAACAGATCATCAACCCACAGCCCCATGCCAACTGGACCACGAAACGGGTCCTCCTCGGGGCCACAACACAGGGCGGAAGCTGATGGCGATACCCGGTCCTACATCAAACAATTCGAAACCGAAATCGCCGACTTCGACGCCCTAGCCACGGCCGAAACCATCGCCATCGACAGCATCGCCGACATCGGCCTCGCCCTCATCCGGGCCCGAGTCGCATCGGGACTCACCCAAGCCCAACTCGCCGAACGCGTGGGCCTGCACACCGCAGCCATCAACCGCTACGAAACCAACAACTACCGCACAGCAAACCTCACCCGCCTCAACGAAATCGCTGACAGCCTCGACTTCGACCTCGCCGCCACCCTCCAACGCCGCAAAACAATCGCGTTCGACGAGGTCCATGCCGAGATGGACGGCTTCTGAAACGCCCGACCGGCGATTCGAACGACCCTGAGCGCGGCGAACTTAGCCGTAGGCGTTGTCGAAGGCCGCATGGGCGGCTCGGTCAGGGAACGAGTAGGTCGAATACAGAGGACCACACGGTGTCGACGCGAGACTGACCGACAAGTCGAACAGATCGATCCGGTTGTTCGCAAGGTGGGCCTCGGCGAGATAGGCGAACTCGTTCATCGCCCAATCACGCTTCGATTCGCGGTCTTGGCCCAGGTGACCTGCTCCATCGCTCCCGCTTCTCTGATCGCTGCATCGATATCGATCCCGATCGCCTCGAGTACCCGACCAACCTGAGGCCCGATCCGGTCGCCGATTTCTTTGGCCGGGGCCAGGGGGACAAAGACGGGGAGCCGGGTGAGCTCGTTGACGAACAACGTTGCCTGGGGTCGCCACATCAACGCAGTCCCATACCAGTTGCCCAGCACCGTGTCTGGCTCAGCCAACGGATCCGCAAGTGCAGGTTTCACGCGGTCGAGCAGCTTCTTGGTCCCATGAACCGTGAACACGAATCCTTCTTCCTAGAGGAAGCCGTCCTGGCATTCGGTACGGCTTCAACCATCCGAGTAGCACTGCGCCCGGATCTCAAACACGTGAGGCACTCGCCCGACCAGCCGAAACTAGCCAACAGCGGGTTCAACTGCGACAACATCAACACCGCCGGCGAGCCTTTCACCCAAAATTACTCAGCAGTCTCGTCGTTGCGGAGAAAGTGCGCGCCGGGTCCTTGTTCGGCCGCGACGTCGCCGGGATTGAATACGTCGCAGCTATCCAGCGATTGGCAACCGCAGCCGATGCAGCCGGCGAGTCGATCACCAATGACATGGTCGAGGCGGTGGTGATCGACAGGCTTGAGGCGGCCCCTGATGACGCGACGCATTGGTCAACGCGTTCGCGCCACAGCCACCTGATGGTGAACGTCAGACTGCTCATCAAGCCGCACCGCGACGCGGCCTTTCGAAAGCACTGTTAGCCGACCTTGAACAACTGGTGAAGAGCTTCCTCAGAGTGCCGTGCTACTTCTCGTTGGCCCTGGACTACAGCGGCGACACGCACATCCACAAACCGGCTCGACCCCAGTTAGCTTGCGTTCGGTAGGTCTCAGCGGCCACCAAACAACGAGCGAACCCAGTCCATCAAACGACCGACGAGAGAGCGATCGGTGGCACCAGAGCCAGTCGATTCCGTGCCCTGAGTCGGCGCTGGCGTCGTTACCGGCGGCATGACGTCCACGGGCTTCTCAACAGGCGCAACGTCGGGCGTCGTCATCCCGGAAGACGTCGATGCTCGCTCCGTGTCGTCGCGGCGCGGCGGAGGTTGCTCGATGTTCGGCGGCCGAATATCGATCACGGGTTCTGACATCGCCGGTCCGGCGTTCACCTCCGTCGACGGTGCCAGTGCAGCTCCCCCGCTGCTGCCGACCGCTGCAGCACGAACGGCCGCCCGCGTTGCGTCGACCGAGGGTCGACCGCCGGGCGCGGCGCGCGTCGTCAGATCGACGATCGCTTCCGCCGATTCATCTGCCTCGTTCGCGTCAACCACCGACTCCGCCTCAACGACCCGCTCGGCCGGCGGCGGCGGCATCTCGGCCGGTGGCGGCGGTGGCACCTCGGCCAACGCGGGCGCCGCCAGAGCCGACGAGGTCATGGTGGTCGCGGCAATGCCGACCGTCGCCGTCACGACTCCGTCGACTGGCAGCCCAGCTGTCGCCTGGAACCGCCGCGTCGCAGCATCGGTGCCGGGGCCGAACAATCCGTCGACATCGTCGGCGGCAAGAAAGCCGAGATCAGCGAGTATCTGTTGCCAGTCGACGACATCGGTGCCTCGGAGCAAGCGTTGGCCGCCCGGGAGCAGGCGAAGCACGCGTGGCTCATCGAGATCGCCTAGGTACCGGAGCAAGGTGTCGATGCGGAATCGACCGGGATCCCAGTGGGTGTTGAAGGGAACGTGCTGGTGGCCGACAATTCCATGGGCGTCGTTCCATTGCGCTGCCGACATACGTAGCGGGCTCGTTGTCGTTGCGAGCGGCCCGGTCGGGTCAAGCTCATCGGCGTACACAAGGGCGCGCGTCGTCGGCCCTCCGACCAACGTTACGCCGTACGTTTCGCGACAGAACCGGTCGAGGGGCCGAACGACATCCTGGGCGATGTTTGCGTAGTACTCGTCGGGCCACGATCTCGTGTCGCGTGCGAAACCTTCGAGTTCTACCTGGAGGCATGGCCCGCGGTTATTCGTCTCAGGAGTTCCCGCCGGATGCCGAAGCGCAAAAGCGGGACCAGACATGTCGACGGTCTGAAACAGCTCGCGACGCGACGGCGAGTACCACAAGTGCGGCGGATTCTCATGCCGACGGGCCACGTCATACGACAGGGACCCCTCGATGGTGTGAAGCACAAGCAGCGGGCGCCGCAGGGGCCCACGGTACCGGTACCGGCCCGGTCCATACCGACGCCCGGTTGTGACCTGTACTGCGCTGCTGAGCTGACCCACGGCGATTCTCCCGTTGTGTGTGCTGCCTGCCCGCAGTGCCTCCAACCATAGGCCGGGGGTCTGACGATCAGCGAGGGCCCGCCGGACGATCGATCGACCCTCGCTGACCGCCATCGTTACGCATTCAGCAACAGCCAGAGGCCGAGCACGCTGTACACAACCATCACGAAAAGCATGGCCAGTTGGCTACGCGTGGCGTTCTGACTGTCGAACCGCTCGATCGCCCGATCGTGGGCGACGACGACTGCGGCGACGTGACCGAGCACGATGCCGACCACCTGCAACCAGGCGATCGCATCGACGCTGACAAGGTTGAAGTTGATCCGATTCCCAGCCATACCGAACAGGTCCCAGCCAAACCCAAACGGGTCCGACAACCGGAACGTGAATGTCTGCGTCTCGTCGATCAGCAGTTGGGCGTAGTGCGCAACCGTGTAGCCGAACGCAATCGGAACAAGTGACGGCGCAAAGTCCGCAATCGCCGACGACCAACTCGTACCCGTCGATGACGCGCTGAACCGCGTTGCTATCAAAAACAAAGCTGCGATCACGACGATCGATACGAGCAGACCGACGAACTTGAACGACGCCAGACCCCATTTATCGGATCCATCGAATAACCCTCGACCGACCTCACTTTCGGAGAATCCGTCGAAGGTCGTACCACCCAGCACGACAAGTAGGACCGCAGTCATCGCCGGCGTCATGACGAGGCTGGCGAGTCCGACGAGCGGCAATCGCAGCCGCAGCGAACCAGTTTCATCACGACCGATCGGGGCCATGGCTCCGAGCAGCGCAAACAACGCGGCGAACAGATCGTTTGAGCGCAACCAACCGCGTCCCCAGAGCCAGGTGCCAGTTACCATCACGGCGGTGTAGATCGTCGCCGCTATCCCGATCAGTCGCGGCGACTCGCCAACCGGATGAACCAACTCGAGCGTCAGGAACATCACGCCCATAAACGGTGCCGTCCACGATGCCCATGACGGGATGTCGACGGCAGCGCGAGCGCCTCGGGCCTTTTCGATTCCCGAGGCGATCCATTCGAACGGGCTGATGGTGGGCCAGATATCGCCGACGAGCGCTGCAGCGATGGCAACGCCAACCCAGAGCACGACGTAGACGGCAACCGGCGCGATGTTTTGATCGGCTCGATCTTCGCCGAACAGGCCGGCCCCGAGCACGAGCACAAACAACGCGAACGAGATCGCTCCGAGCAGCCAGCCAACTGGCTTGAGCGCCGCTGCGCCCGGCAGTGGACGGCCATCGGCGAGCGCGGCCAACCGCGGTTGGGTCCACAATGCGCCGAGCGCGACAAACGAGATCGCGAGGGCCGCGACGGCGGCCCACGCGAACTGCCAGAGCGGGAGCGGCAGATCGCCGCGCGACCCGACCCCGTGAGCGATGATCGGGATCATCGCACTGCGAGTTCAACCAGCAGGGTGCCCGCGCCTTCGAGCTCGACTTCGAACAGACCGGGAATGTCGGCCGTAAAGGTGAACATCGCGTCTTGGTCGGCGTTGACGTCGGCGAAGACGTCGTAGCCGTGCACGTGAATCTGTTCGGTTATGTCTGCGTCAACCACGATGCCGACAGTACTGCCAAGCTCGACGTCGACCCGGCCCGTGTCACCGGAGACGGCGCCATCGGCGACGGCGAGTGAGATCACGGTGTCGGCGCCCTCGATCGCGCTCATGTCGGCCATCTCCGCCATCTCGGCATCGCCATGATCGCCGTGACCACCATCGTCGTGGCCACCATCGTCGTCGCCATGGCCGTCATCGTCAGACATCGCCATCGCTTCGACACCGTCGACCTGGGTGATCGTTGTTGAAGCTTCGACGATCGCGCCGTCGACGCTCAGGGGCAGGTGATTGTTCGCCGAGAGTTCGACACGGATCGTGTGGTCGCCATCGGTCTGATCGGCAAGGTGATACCACTCGCCGTAGAGCCGCGTGATGCGGGTATCGCCGACATAGAGATGCATGTGGCCCTCACCCTCGACGGCATCGGTCGACGCGGCGAGCGCATTCAGCTCATGGTTCGTCGGAACGGCATGCACGTTCCAGCCGCTCTTCGGGTCTTCGAACACTTCGATCGAAACCGAGGGCGTCGGCGCGTCAGCGGCAACTTCGTACGTGCCGTCGCCGTGATGGTGACCGCCCTCCGCGGCTCCCTCTTCGACGGTGACCGTGTCGTTGATGACTTCTCCATCGATCGCCAGCGCCGAATGGTTATTCGCCGACAGCTCGACGGTGATCTCGTGGGTTCCTTCGCCGAGCGCGGGAACTTGGACCCACTCGTTGTAGATGCGGCCAATTCGTTCGCCGTCGACGAAGAGGTGCATGTGGCCTTCGCCATCGACTGCGTCGGTCGACGCGTTCTCCGGAGCGATGCGGTGATTCGTCGGCATTGCGTGAACGATCCAACCGCCGCGTGGGTCGGCGGTGGCTTCAACCGTTACCGACGGCGTGGGCAGGCCTTCGGCAACTTCCATCGGTCCGCCATGCCCATGTTTGCCATCGTGCATGGCGTCATCGTCCATCGCCATGCCGTCATCGTCCATCGCCATGGCATCAGGGTCTTCGTCATCCATCGCCATGGCATCGCCGTCGTCGTCCATTGCCATGGCGGCATCGGCGGTTTCGCCGGCGTCGGCATCTTCGTCCACGGCCATCGCGGCATCGGCGGTTTCGCCGGCGTCGGCAACAGCATCGGTGGTGCCCGTTGCGATATCGGTGGTCGAGCTACCGCAGGCTGCGGCGAAGAGGGCGAGGGCGGCGCACATGGCTACAAGCGCTCGGGTTGAGCGCGAAAAAGGACTGGTCATCAGTTCTCTCCATTCAGTTGTCGTTGAGGTTTCGTCGTTGGGCGCTACGGCCGAACGGGAGGACCTCGACGCTGAACGGAGTGGTCGAGTAGGTGCGAGGCAACGGCGAAGACCACCGCTGGCCGAGCAATCTGCGGGGCTGCGCCCGGGAGCCACGGCCCCTGGGTCGACGACAGAACCGCGCGAAGAACTTCAGCTGTCGCTTCCACGGCGCGACAAAGCAGATACGCGACCGGGACAACCAGCAGGAGGCCGATCCAGATAACGCCCGCGGCTGCAGCCTCGGACAGGCTGGTTCCGGCCACGAGACGCTCGCCGAATTCGAGGGCGAGATAACCGGTGCCGATGCACGCACTGAGCGTCCGGGCATCAAGGTGCAACTCGCCGAACGTTCGCACTTTCCGTATGCCAATGATCGAACAGCCGATACCGGCCAAGGGGCCGACGATCGCCCATAACAGCGCGAGGTAGCCGTGGCGCGGCTCGCCGGCCGAGACGCCGCTGAAGATCGTGACCAGCGAGTAGGCAAATTCGTGGGTGACGAGCACCCCGGCCGCCGACAGCAACGCTGTGGCCAACCGGCGATCAAACTTCACGGCGATAACCGTAGTGGGCTCACCTACGCGACCGAGCGCGCAACCGACAATGAATTAGACGGCTAGGTCTTTCGCCCCGCATCGGTCAAACAACCGTTCCACCGGCGAGCTTCGCGCCACGGGCCAGCGCATCGTCGAGATCGGCGACGAACCACCACCAGTTGTTCAGCGGCTGCCCTTGATAGCTCAGGCCATTGTTGGCTCCTGGCAGGTTCTGCATCCAGTACGTGAACCAATGCAGGCTGTCGGCGTTCCAACGCCGGCAGTCGAGCACCGACCGGGTGCCACCATCGGGCGACCAATTCTCGATATCGGTCAGTACCTGCGTTGTATTTGCCCAGTCATAGTCTCGAGTTCCGTTCGGCGGGAAGTGAGCCCAGCCGCAACGACCGCCCCCGTTTCGACCGACGAAACGATCCCAGAACAGGCCGTGATCGAGATGGCGAAACAGCGCTTCGATTTGGTGCATGTGGTCTTCGACGGCTTCGGAAGGGCCCCGGCCGTAGTTGTAGTGATAGACGGTGTAGGTCCGATCAAAGACCGGCAGGTCGGTCGGGTCGCGATCGCTGTTCGAAATGTCGCCGTGCGGTCCGGCCATGTTCGATTCCCACAGATCGATGACGCCGCCGTGATATCCCCAAATCCAGACCTGCTTCACGCCTCGATCCAGCCACGACTTGATATCGATGCGGTCCATGATCGCGTTGTAGTCGGTCATTGGCACCTTGTGGCCGGGCTTGTTCCACGTCGGCAGCGGCTCCAGGAACTCGATACGGCCGATGGTCTCGTATCGAATGTTCGGCACCGGGTTCTGATTTTTGTAGTGATGCGAGGCGCTGCCTGCTTCGAGTGCCGTGCGCGCCTGCTCGCTGGTCCGGGCAACGTGGGCCTGCACGTCAGCAAGCGAGCCACCAACGTCACCGGTCGCTCGTTGATCGATTCGGTCGCCGGTGGTCGGGAAGTACGCGACCTCCAGCACGGGAACCTCCCACCGGGCCTGCGATCGATCGATCGCTCCCCCGGTCACGGGCGCCGGAGCGACGAAGGATCCTGGGCCCTCAGGCCGGCCGAGTAAACGATCTACAAGTCCCATACTTCGAGGGTACGGGGCATCGTTCGCCATGCCCGCGCCGCAGCTGCGAGCGTCTGACAGATTTGGGCCGATCCGCTGAATCAGGCTCGACGCAACCGCACGCGCTCAACGGCATGATCGGCGCCTTTGGTGAGTACGAGGTCGGCCCGATCGCGAGTGGGCAGAATATTCTCGGTCAGGTTCGGGCCATTGATGCGGTCCCAAATGTCCTCGGCAGTCCGGCGGGCCTCACCATCATCGAGGCTTGCATACCGCGTGAAGAATGACCGCGGATCACTGAACGCGCTCTCGCGCAGCGCGAAGAAGCGCTGGACATACCACTCGCGGATCGTCGCTTCTTCAGCATCGACATAGATCTTGAAATCGAAGTAGTCGCTGACAAACACCGACCCGCCGCCGGACGGCGACGATCCGCTCTGCAGAACGTTCAACCCTTCAACGATCACGATGTCCGGTTGCTCGATGCGACCAACTTCGTCGTCGAGCACGTCATACACGAGGTGCGAATACAGCGGCACCTCGACGACGGCTTGGCCCGACTTGATCGCGGCGACAACCTCGATCAACTTGCGAACGTCGTAGGCCTCCGGGAAGCCCTTGCGCTCCATCAGACGGCGTTCCTCGAGCACGGCGTTCGGGAAAAGGAACCCATCGGTCGTGATGATCTCGACGCGCGGATGATTCGGCCATCGAGCGAGCAGCGCTTGCAACACGCGCGAGGTCGTGCTCTTCCCCACCGCGACACTGCCGGCAATACCGATCACGTACGGCACCCGCTCGTGCAACTCGCCGAGGAACAGGTCTGTCGCACGCGCCAGGTCCTGACTCGAACCGACGTGCAGGTTCAGCAGACGCGAGACCGACAGATAGATGCGTTCGATCTCGTCGATCGACACGTTCTCGTTCGTACCTCGAAGCCGTTCGACCTCGTCCTGGGTGAGTGTCATAGGCGTCGCAGCCCGCAACGCAGACCACGCCGCGGCGTCGAACGTCAGAAACGGACTGGGAGGTTGTTCGCGGTCGTCGATCACAGCGCCTGATCCTAGGTCGGACCACGGTGGCCAAACGTCGTTCCCCTAATCCGCGCCGATGTCGCGGTGAATGACCCTTCTTCTCGCGCTACCCGCTAGATCTTGAGCGCCATGACTTCACGAATAGATCTCGAACTCACCAGCTCACGCGACGACGGAAATTGGACCTGGCGCGCAGCTGGTGCGAAGAACCCCAAGGGCACGGTTGCGGGCGTACTGCTCCCCGAGGGAGCCAAGGTCGGCGATGTCCTTCGAGCCGATGCCGAATTCGAGATCGAAGGCATCGAAGTGGTTCGAGTGTTCGCTCCGAAATCAGCACGCTCGGAACCCGAGCTTCTCGAACTCATCGGCTCCGGAAACGAGCAGCCGCTCGTCACGACGCAGCTCGTCAAGGGCAGCAAGGGTGGCCGCGGTGAACGCCGCGGCGGCGGTCGTGGCCGCGATCGCGATGGTGGCTCCGGCGACAACCGAAGCGGCGGCGGTCGTGGTGGCGGCGGACGCGGTGGCGGCCGTGACGGCGGAGGCCGTGGTCGCGACGGCGGTGGCCGTGACAGCCGCGAGCGAAAGCCACGCGCCCAGCGCCTTCGGCCCCAACGCAAACATCGCGATGCCTGGCTATCCTCACTCCCCGACGAGCAGCGCCCGGTCGCTGAACAGCTGATGGCTGGCGGCGTCCCTGCCGTTCGCTCCGCGCTCGAAAAGCAGAACGAAGAGGCCCGAGCTGCCGGCCAACCCGAGATCGGCAGTGACGCGGTTGTCAGCTTGGCCGAATCGATGCAGCCCGCATTCACCGCCGCCGACTGGCGCGATCGTGCCGAGGCAGCCCTTGCCGGCGTCAGCGATGTCGACCTGCGCGACCTTCGCTCCGTTGTCGGCGCGGCCGAGGCGGGCGCCCGAGACGAAGAATCCCGTGCGCTCGCCGACGAGCTCCGCACCAAGGTGAACGCTCGGATCGACACCGAACATGAGAGCTGGCTTTCTGAGCTCAAGCAGGCCATCAACCAAGATCGAATCGTCCGGGCCCTCCGCCAGAGCGCTCGCCCGGTGAAGCTCGGCAGTCCCCTTCCCGATGCGCTCGTGCAGCTGTTGGTCGAAGGTGCAAACAAGGCTCTCGCCGACGACATCGAGCCCGATCGTTGGGCAACCGTTCTTGACGCCGTGGCGTTCTCGCCCGTGCGTCAGCTCGTCGTACCGAGTGGCACACCCGACGAAGACGATGCCGAGGTCACCGCGACGGTGAAGAAGCTCGCAAACCGCGTGCCGCAGATCGCCGCCCTCTTCGGCATCGAGGTCACCGAGAAACCCCGCAACCGCAAAGGCGGCGGCAAGGACAAAGGCAAGCCACCTGCCGACAAGACGCCGGCAGCCGAGGCTCCAGCAGCCGAAGCACCAGCACCTGAGGCTCCAGCAGCCGAAGCACCAGCACCTGAGGCTCCAGCAGCCGCGACGGAACCGGCAGCGGCAGCGAGCGAAGAAGAATAGTCAGCGGAAAGTCGGCGGCCGAGCGCCGCCGTTCCTTCCCGCGCCCGGCTAGGCCCAGCCGTCGATGATTCGGTGATCGCTGAGAAAGCCGGCCAGGCCGTCGACCAACGGCAGTTCCAACAACTCGACGATTGGCACCCATCGTGCGGCCGTCGCGTCGGTGCCCGACACCGGTGCGTCGGCCGACATCGGCGTAACCCAGAAGTCAGCGATCACGAAGTGATGGTCGTCACTGATCCGTTCGACCCAGTCGATCAGATCGCCGCACACGACGTCGACTCCGGTTTCCTCGCGCACTTCGCGCACGAGTGCCTCAGCGAGAAGCTCACCTCGCTCAACTCGTCCGCCGGGTAGTGACCATTGCCCTAGCCCGGGCTCAGTGGCGCGCTGCACCATCAGCAATGCGTCGTCAGAGATCGCCACCGCGCCAACGCAGAGCTCCGGTCGGTCCGACATCGTTTCAGTCGTCGGCCGGGCCGAGCGCCGTGCTCACCCGCAAAACGCGCGTGACCATGGCCGCCCGCTCGAAGAAGTTCTTGCCATGGCGGTTGCCGGGCAGCACCGAGCCCTCAAGACGCTCACACCCGCGCTCTCGCGCCCAGTCCATGATGACGTCGAGCATGAACTCGCCGATGCCGACACCACGAGCATCGGGCAAGACGTAGATCTCTTGAATCTCGGCAAGTTGTGCGCCATCGCGTAGCTCGCAATGCGACACGGTCGCGAAGGCGACGATGGAAGCGTCGATGAGGCCGACGACGACCGCACCGCGCTCATCGGACGCTTGCGCCTCGAACGACTCGAGATAGGGCAAGGCTCGGCCCTCGCGGCGCAAGTACATCGGCCCGCCCTTGGACGCTTCGATCTCGGCCCGAGCCTCAGCTGCTAGCAGAGCGACCGTCGGCAGTTCGTCGTCCGCAGCGAGTCGCGCGGACTCGATCATCCGAGCAGCTGCTCGATGCGATTCAGCACGGTCGTGCGCTGGCGATTTTCGCCTTCATGGGCAGCCACGATGCGAAGCTGGGCTGGGTTCAGGCCATCGAGGCGTCCGACGATGTTACGAGCCGTGAGCGTCTCATAGGTCGGGAGGACTGCATCGATATCGGCGTCGGCTGATGCCGTAGCGTCGGCCTTCTTCGCCGCCGGTTTCTTGGCCGCCGCCTTCTTCGCCGGAGCCTTCTTGGCCGCCGCCTTCTTCGCCGGAGCCTTCTTGGCCGCCGCCTTCTTCGCCGGAGCCTTCTTGGCCGCCGCCTTCTTCGCCTCCGGTAGCTTGGCCTCAGACGTTGGCTCGGCGTCGGAGGAAGCGGGCGACGGTGACGGTTTGGCTCGCGCCTCGGTTGCGCTGCGGGTCCGGTCAGCCTGCGCGACCAGCCCGCCCAGCGCGAGTTTGCCAACGCTGCGGGCGAAACCAAGTTGGCGCCGGCCTCGTTCGGCCAGCTCCGGCAGCAGAGTGCGGTACTCGAGCGCCAGACCGAGCGGCGCATAGATGAGAAGATCGATCAGCTGTTCAGCCGAGTCCTTCTCGTGGTCGCTCATCGATCTAGATCTTCGAAAGTGATGGACAGTCCGATTCGCCCGACGGGCAATTCGGCGACTTCGACGACCCGAACTGACGGCGGCTCACGATCAAGAAACAGCCCTCGCAGGTCCACTCATCATCGCGTTTCGGCGCAACATCACCGACCGCAGCCGGGCTCTTCTTTGCTGTCGCAGCTGCTGCGACAGCTTCGTCGTCTTCATCTTCTTCGTCGTCGTCATCATCGGCCGCCGTGACGCGGTCCTTCAGAATCGCGGCAAGATCTTCCTCGACATCGTCGGGATCGGGCTCGTCGTCGTCATCGTCGGCGGCGCGGGCCGGAGCAGCTTCGTCTTCGTCGTCCTCGTCGTCATCGAGCGCCGCGTCATCAACGACGGCCTCGACATCGCCATCGAGTTCGTCGACGTCGAGATCCTCGTCATCAAGCTCGTCTTCGTCGACGTCGGGAGCATCAAGCTCGTCGCCGTCTTCGTCAAGTTCGGATTCGTAAAGTTCGTCTTCGTCGGCCATGCGGTTTTCTTATAGTGAGGGTGTCGGCGGGACTATAGACACTCTGGGAGCCTTCGGGGCGAATCTGACCCGGTTTGGCCGATTTGTCAACCTGGGTGATTGCCAGAAGCGAAGGTCTCGGCGTTTGCGAGAACGTTCGCGATGTAGCGTTTCGTGTCTTCGCGTTGCCCGTTGTTCTTCACCGACGTGAACCCCTGGTAGTACGACGCGATCATGTTGTTCGTGTCGCCGTTCGACAATTCGAACAGATACGCAAGGTACGCCGCACTCATGTGAATGTTGTCTTCGGCGTCGTGACGGTCTAGGTCGGGCTGGCCAAGAAGGTCATCCGCGATGTACTCGGCCGTGTAGGGCATGATCTGGCCGATACCGACGGCTCCGGCGTAGGACAGTGCATCTTCTTGCCATCCAGACTCGTGCCAGGTGAGACCCTTAAAGAGGTTTGCCTCGATGCCGAACTCTTCGGCTCGCCGGTCGAGCATCGCGACCATGCGCTCGCGTTCGTTGCGCGGAGTGACATCGGGAATCGTCAGGACGTCGCCCGCCTCGATTGCGTCCGGGTTCACCAGACCGTTCACCCGCATGATCGTGGCCACGCCAACGTCGTAGTTCTCGGCGATTATCGAGAGCGACTGGCCATCCTCGACCTGGTGCTGAACATCGATCACGGTGGCGTCGCCCTTGTCGACGCGGATCTCAGGAATCTGCAGCTCGTCGCCGACCCGAATCAGGTTGACATCATCGATGTCGTTCAAGGACAACAAGTCGGCAAACGAGACGCCGTACAGCTCGGCGATGGTGCCGAGAGCTTCGCCGGGAGCGACCGCGTGGGTGATGACTGGACCTTCGTATGGCGGATCGGGAATCTCAAGCCGATCGCCCGGGCTCAGCAGGTTCGGGTCATCAATGCTGTTCTTCTCGATGAGATCATCGATCGACACGCCATAGGTGACGGCAATGGCCGACAGCGTCTCACCGGGTAGAATCTCGTGTTCAGTGGCGCCGGCGGCCGACGGCAGGAAACCAAGGCTGGCGACGGTCAGGGCGAGTGCCGCCAGAATGCGGCGCGACGGTCGGGCAGCTTTGGCGGCCTGGATGATTCCGGGCCGCTCAAATGCTGCTACCCGTTCAGTTTCCACGGGGGCCGGCCCCCACACGTCGATGTGGAAGAAACGGGATTCGCACAGAGCGGTATAGCTTTCGCCACCGTCGCTCTGCCTGCCTGCGCTCGGCGTGTACTCAGCGAACAACTCTTCATCAACAGCAAGCTCATCAATCAACAACGAGATCAATTCTTTCTTTGGCTCCGTTGCACACTTGTGCAACAAGGGTCACACCCTACATGTCGGTCGCGTTACGAAACAAATCCGTTCTGTAACAAAACTG
>Ga0114956_1002344_pt1 | contig 14868 bp, 13 predicted proteins | sample MaitaG_FD_87304 | JGI IMG/M metagenome (GOLD analysis project Ga0114956, IMG submission 87304) | Marine algal microbial communities from Maine, USA - Maine_Asex2 metaG | ecosystem: Host-associated > Algae > Red algae > Unclassified | place: Maine, USA | collected 2015-01-05 | reverse complement strand
GTCGACCTGCTGATCGCTGCCGTCGCTTGCTCTCGCGAACTACCCATCTACACCCGCAACGGCGCCGACTTCAAACACCTCGACGGCCTGATCGAAGTGTTCGAGATCTGATCTCCATCCACAGTCGAGTTCAGTCGCATGAGCATGAACGGCTGGAGCGATGCCATAGCGTCGGCAGCACCGGCTACGACCGATGACATGAACTTTGCGGTCACTCTGGTGAACGACATGTTTGTGTAAGGGATGGGAATCCCCAAACGTACGCGTGGTTACACGATCGCAAAGTTGTTTGGACAACATCACGCGCTCACCACTCCCACCCCGTAAGTCGGATCCATCGGCTCGGTTGCAGCCCATAATCACTGGCCTAGAAGCGCGGTGAAATAGCAAACCGACGCGGATTGCCCGGGTACCAGCCCTACCTCGTGGCGTTGCAATCACACCGACTGCCTGCTCCGTGACCGCGCTCACGATCACGTCGGTGCGCTGTGCGCAGTGATTGCGAAGGCTGGCAGAGGCTCAATGTGGACGCGGTGTCGGCGGCAGGCCTCGCTGTCGGTGCCGCTCGTCTCATGCAAGACAACGGTCCAAGCCCGATCGAGGCAGCAGTTGCCATTGAGGAGGAGTCCAGGGTCGGCGGATGGGTCGCTTCCTGATCAAGTTGTTGGTATGCACTGCCGCACACGTTGGCCGCCAGCGCATCGAGTCGGCGCACTTGCCAGCTATTGAGAGCTGACTTGCCCTGTCGGTGAACCGGGGACTACGGGGGTGGAGCGCCGGGGGAACTCGGCGATCCACCCCCCAAATCGGTTGCTCGGCTGCAGATCACTCATTCAACGGGTTTCCAGGCCAGCACTTCGGCAAGCTTCTGCGCCCAAGATGGTCGGGTGGCAATCGGGCTCTGCCTCTTGCGCACGAACTGGGCCGGCAGGGTCACAGGCTGAGACCCAAGTCGGTTAGTCGCGGTTCTAACAACCTGGGAGCGAAAGTGGGGCGCTTCGCTCAACAGGGTTGCGAACTCGCGCGGATGCATGACATAGACCGTCGAATCGCTGTTGGCGACGACTGAGGCGTTGCGTTGTCGACCAGTCAACAGTGCCAGCTCACCAGTAACTTCGCCGACGCCAATTGTTGTCGCTACGTCGGGGCCGTCGACATCGAACTCGCCGTCGACAATGACGAAGCACTCACGACCAGGTGTTGCCTGTTTGATGATTGTTTGACCTTCGGCCACATCGAGAATTGTCGCGATCTGGTCGAGTTGACGCAATTCGGCCTTTGGCAGGGACCGGGTGAACTCGCTCTTTTGTAGGTGGGTGGGTAGTGGTGATTTGTTGAGGAACGACATGTTTGCAACTCCTGTATGGGGTCGTTGGGGATGTTGTACTCGTCGCAGATTGCGGGAATACGCGCGATCAGTTACAGGCACATGAACTAGCCATGTACAGGTGTGACAGGGGTAACCAACAGGGCATTCAACCCAGCTGACCTCATTAATGTGGCGCTAGAGGAACTGGTCAAAGCCCGTTACGAACTCCCCGGCTACAGCACCCTTGATCGGGCAGCCACGACGACTCGCACCAAGGTCAACCAGGCACTGTTCGCCGAGATTGAACAGCGTGTCGAGGCTTCAGCTCGTGACGAGCTACTCGGTTTGCTGCATGTGGATGCGGGGGCGAGGCGTAGCCCATTCGACGAGCTGAAATGGTCAGCTCGACGGCCGTCTCTGTCACGGCTCAAAGAGCACACGCAGACACTGATACGACTGGACGAGATTGGTGCCACTGACCAGTGGCTCGGCGATCTTGCACCCGTGAAGGCATCGCACTTCGCAGGTGAAGCCCGGGTCTTGGACGCGTCAGACATGCGCAAGATCAGCGAAACCAAACGGCTCGCCCTTCTCGTCTGTTTGGTGCATCAGGCCCGGATCCGTGGCCGAGACGAACTCGCCGAAATGGTGTGCAGGCGCATGGCCACAATCCACAAACGCGGACGTGATGACCTAGCTGACATCCGTGACCGCCAACGCAACGACACCAAACGCCTCTGGAGCGTTTTCGGTGACGTTCTCTCAGCAGCCCGCCAAGCAACAGCCTCGACCGCAGACGACGAAACCGACGACAACGCCGCCAGTGCAACCGGACTCGACGATGAGGCCGTCAAGCGGGCAGGTGCACTCATGCTGGAGTCACTGGCCGCAGGAGGCGGACTCGACCGGCTGACGCGAGAGCACTCGTACATCTCAGCGCACCACGGCAACAACTACATGCCACTGCTCGCTCGCCGCTTCCGATCACATCGCAAAGCTCTCTTCGATGTGTGCTGCTAGCGAATCTGCAGTTGACACGCGGCTCAGACCCGCTGGTGCTCAGCATGGCCCGCGAGATCCTCAACGTGCAGTCCTATGAGATAGGACTGATGCGAATGCGGCTCGGCACCTGGGGCTTTCCTTCAGGTGAACGCACCCAGACCCCAATGGCCTGGATGGCCATGGCAGTACCAGGCGCTGCAGCGATGCCCGGCATGGCAAGCCAAGACGAACTGGCTGCGCTAAGAGCGGCCTCTGGCCGTAGCTTCGGGAGTTCAGGGCCTACTCGGTGAGATTCTTGGCGAGTTTTACGTTGGCGATGTTCTCGGGGGCCGCCAGGGCTTGCATAGCGACTTCGTAGTCGGGCAGGGACCACACGGCCCCGTCGTCGTTGATCATCACGAAGCGGTCCAAGCCTTCGAGGAAGGTGCGGTCGTGACTCACGGCGATAACCGTGCCGACGAAGTTGTCGAGTGCGTGTTCGAGAGCCTCGGAGGATTCAATATCGAGATTGTCGGTTGGTTCGTCGAGCAGCAACACGTTGTGCCCCTCAAGCTCAATACACAAGATCTCAAGACGAGCTTTCTGGCCACCCGACAATGTCTCGAATTCTTGGCGGGCATGGTGAGCGAGCCCATAGCGGCCCAGAGCCTTCATGGCTTTTTCTTCTTCGGTGACCCGTTCGCGAATAATGTCCACGGCCTCGCGGCCCAGAAAGTCGGGCCGATCGTTGATCTGGGTGAACGTACCGATCGACGTGCGCGGCCCTAGCCCAATCGATCCTTCGTCGGGTTCTAGCTCACCAGCCAGCGCTCGCAACAAATGCGTCTTGCCGGTGCCGTTGGGGCCAATGAGTCCTAGCCGTTCACCGAAGTGAACCTCGTCTGAGAACGGGAAGAACAGATCCCCGATGGATACGTCGATCAGGTTGAGTACTCGGCGCGCCGAATCCGCGCCGCGCAGGCCAACCGTGATCTGCTGATCGGCAACTGGAGGGGGTGGTGGACCCTTGGCCACAAACTTCTCCCACCGGGTTTCGGCGGCGTTGGCCTTGGTCGCATTCTTGAAGTTCGAGGCGGCGCGCTGTTTCATGATCTTCATGTGTCGAAACAGCCGCCGTTCTTCGTCGTTCCACCGTTTAACAGCATCGCCGAGCTGGGCTTGACGCTTCTCTCGGGCCTCGGGGAACGTTGCGTAGTTACCGCCATGAACCCAGCACCCGGCGCCTTCGAGAACAACGATTTTTGTTGCGACTCGTTCCAGCAGTGAACGATCGTGACTGACCATCAAGATGGTGCTCGGGCACTGGATGATCTGCTCTTCCAGCCAGACCCGGGTTGGGATGTCGAGATAGTTGTCCGGCTCATCCAGGAGCAACACGTCGGCGCCAGACGAGAGCAGGAGATCAAGCACCAGCCGTTTGCGTTCGCCGCCTGAGAGTTCGCTGACCTTGCGCGTAGAAAAGTCGTCGACCGGAGTTTTTACACTGCGTTCAGCAGCCGCCGCCCACCGGGCTTCGAGTTCGTAGCCACCTAAGTCACCCCACCGGGTGATTGCTTCGGCGAATTGCATGCCGTCGTCGGAACCGTCGGCCATTGCCGCTTCGGTTCTCACCAGCTCTTTACCGGCGACTCGCAACGCTGGCTCGGCAACTTCGAGCAGCATGTCTCGCAGGGTTGCATCCGGGTTGCTCATGCCGACGTCTTGGCTCATGGTCAAGAAGCTTCCGCCAATGGAGACTTCGCCTCCGTCGGCTTCGAGTTCGCCGGACAAGATCTTGAGGACCGTGCTCTTGCCCACTCCGTTCGGGCCAACAATTGCGGCATGGTCGCCGGGGCTTACGCCGAAGCTGACTTCGAAGAAGAGGGAGTCAGCCGCCGGCGGCGCATAGTCGAGTTCGGAGACAACGATGGCGCTCATCCCGTGACCCTACGCTGAGGGCGTGCGAGGTACTACACCATGACGGAGTCCCCGACATCGATTGAACTGGTCCGGCCAATCCCCGCCTACGGGAAGCTGGGGAAGTTGACAGTGGGGTCGCGGTCGAGTTGTTCGACGAGGGCGATTTCCCACGTCAGATAGTCGCGCATGTGTTGTTCGACTTCGGCGGGTGGGTGGTCATAGGGCTTGTACCAGACATCGTTGGCTTCGGTCGTAGCTCGGTCAAAGCCGGTTGTCATCTCCAAGCCGGCGTGGCGCCAGCCCTTGTTGCCCGAAGCGAGCGCAACGACTTCGGCCTCGGGCCAGAGCGCCTGGGCTTCGGGAACGGCCAACTTGGCGAGCTGGCCATCGGTCGAGGCCAGGACCAAGAAAGCGGTGTCGCCAATAACTTGACGCGCGTCGTCGAGTCGGCTGCGCACACCCCACCACGCCCCAGGGATATGGCCCCGGTTGCGATACTTGAGGCTCGAACCCAAGTCGAGGATCGTGGTGTTCTCTAGGTCTTCGGCCAGTCGCTTCTGCAGGTCAGCAACGTTGATGATGGGAGCCGATGGCACGGGCTGGCGGCCACCCGGACCGCTGCGTAGTTCATGCCCGGCTTCCTCGGCAGCCCCAATACCGCCCGCAAGCACGACCGTGTCATGCCAGCCGAGTTGGCGTAGCCACGAAGCCGTCATAGTGGCGCGCACGCTGTTGTCGTCGACCAGGATCAGGCGGGCGTTGCGGGTCGCTACGTACTCGTCGGTGGCTTGCACCAGCTGCCCGCCAGGTGCACTTGTACTGCCGACCACATGCCCGTCGTTGAACTCTTCGGGCGTGCGAACGTCGAGCAGGAAGGTTGTACGAGTGGGGTCGGCTTGCCACTCGGTTGCTTGTTCATAGGTGACTTGGTGCACGCCGAACCGCTCGGCAACCGCTTTGGCTGCGAGCGTTGACCAGGTCTGACTCTCGGCACCCGGGTCAGGCGCATGGGATTCGTGTCCACTTGCGCATTCGAATCCGGCGAGTTCCCAACCCATCGTGCCGTTCTCAAGGGCAACAACTCGGTTTTCGAGTCCAGCGTTGATCAGGGACTGACTCCCAATAATGCTTCGTGTCCGGCCTGCGCAGTTCACGACCACCAGCGTGTCGGGATCTGGCGCAACTTCTTTGACCCGATGCACAAGTTCGGCGCCGGCGCAGTCAATGCCCGTCGGGATGCTCATGCGCCGGAACTCGCGCATTGGTCGCGAGTCCAGAATGACCATGTTGGCGTTGCTGTCGATCAGGGCCTTGAGTTCGGCGGCCGGCATACGAGGCGTGTCATAGGTGTGTTCGACGTGCTCCCCGAATGCTTTCGACGGCACATTTACGCCGGCGTAGAGCTCGCCGCCATGTGCGGTCCATCCGGCGATTCCGTCTTCGAGGACTTCGCAGTTCGTCCAGCCAAGTGAGGCTGCCTTGGCCGCAGCCCGCTCGGCTAAGTCCGGTTGGGCGCTTTCGGGTCCGCCGTCGCACCACACCACTCGGGTGTCGGTGCGGGGCACGAGACCCGGCATCGCCAGCTCAAGAGACGAAAGTGGAATGCAGGCCGCGTGAAAGAGGTGACCTTGGAAGTACACGCCTTGTTCGCGTGCGTCGAGCACGGCAAGCTCGTGGCCGTCGAGGATCCATTCAGTAAGCGTCGCAGCCGAAACCACAGCGGTCAGCAGTTCTGAAGATCGCGCGCTTCGCGAATGCCGCTTACGCTGGTGAAGATCTTCCACTTATCTTCGGTCTTGTTGTAGTACTCGCGCTCGTCGAGTCGTTCAAGGGCTAGCCCATAGCAGTGAAAGTTGAGGGCGGGGCCATCGATATGGATGGAGTGCAGGTCATCGGGCAGCATCGCTACGCCAGTGCCGGCCTGCACCATGTGATCGTCGACCTGGGTCACGCCGTCGTCGCTGCGGGCAAAGAAGCGATTGTGTTCTTGCCCGCTGAAGCCAACAACACAGGCCCAGGTAGTGTGATTATGCACGGGTGTGTCGACCTGGCCCCTGCTCGCCTGGGCGTACAGCGCAAATCTGTCGTCGCTGTCCTGGGCGAGCCGGTACATGAAACTTTTCTGGTCATCGTCGGCCCCCGGTGCCGGGAAGTCTTCGAGTGGGAACAGCTCGCGATTGCTGCTGAGTTGCACCAGTCGGTCACGAATTGCTTCGACACCTTCTCGCGTAACGCCCAACTCAGCTTCGATCTGGCGAATATCGTCGATGGCCGCATTCACTGCCTCGGTGCGGGTTTGCATCAGGTGTCCTCTCGGATGGAAAGCGGCGCTAGGCCGGTAGTTCGATGATCGTGACTTGTCCGGTGTCGCCGCTGACCTCGATGAGCGCCCCATCGGGGATGCGCTTGGTTGCGTCGGTTGCCGACACCACACACGGGATACCCAGTTCACGGCTCACGATAATGGCGTGACTCAGCGGAGCGCCAACGTCGACGACCACGGCGGCTGCGGGCACGAACAGCGGTGTCCACGATGGGTCGGTGATCGGAGCAACAAGAATGTCGCCCGGTTCGAGCGCAGTGGGGTCAAAGGAATCGAGCACCACCCGGGCGACACCGCGAGCGTTGCCCGGACAGCCAGGAACCCCTTGGAGTACTTCCGATGTCGTCATGTCAATGGTCTCAACGGCATCACGGCGGGGCATGTCATCGATCGAACCGGGGTCTGCGACAAACAGAAATGGCTCCTGGAGCGCCGACATCTCCTCCATGTGCTCTTCTCGAGCCGCCAAGATGTCATGGAATCCGGTCGGGTCATCAAGGAACTGGAATTGTTCTTCCTTGGTGAGCATGCCGTAGCTGTTGACCTTGGGGAAGGTGCCAGCAGCCACGCAGCGGCGACCCCACTCCTGGAGTGCCACGCGTACCTCATGAACGAGCTTGATGTTGTTGGTTTTTGTGCGCTCACGACCGGGCATGAACACCGTTGCAGAATGCAACGCAGCCATGAACTGGCCATGGGTCTCGGGGTCACCCTCGACCATGGCGGCGATCTCGGCGCCGAGCGACTCGCGCTCGGCGGCGCGCTCATCGTTGCGGAGCTGGGGTGCTGCATCGCCGGGCGACAGGCGCATGCGGTCGATCGCTGCAAGTGCAAGATCGGGTGCGGTCTCCCAAGTTGGCGAGCGGACTTCCCACTCGTTCGGACCCCGGCACCCGTAACTGAACAAGAACGTTTCAAACGCAGCGTTGAATTCTGCGGCGTCGTCGCTGGCTGCGAGCTTGTCGGCGAGCCCGGTGCTTCCCTGGTCGAAGAGCGCGTTGAGTGGGCCCGACGCGGCGACGATGCGACCAAGCTTCCACATTTCCATAGAGGGCGCAGCTGACTCGACATCGCCAAGACCAGCGAGCAGCTTGAGCGTTGCTTCGGGCTTGCCCACCGCAGTGCAAACTGCGGTGATGATGCCAATTGGCAGTGTGGCCAGAAAGCTCACGAAGATGTGCTCGGTGAACAGGCGGGCGAAATGTTCACCCAGAATCGACCACGTCCAGTCGACAAGTTCACGGTCCGACATGGCGGCGAAATCGAGTCGGTTCTTGCGAAGATCGTTCATGATCTTCTCGTCGGAAAGCGCGTTTGGTATTTCGGTGGTGGTGAGCACCCAGCCGAAGGTCTCGCCGATTTTTTCGGTCAGCTCCGGGCGATCGTCGCCGGGGCCAGGATTGAAGTCGGGGACACCGGGAGCGTCGCCAAAGAACGAGTCGTCGATGTCTTGGTAGGTCATGCCTGGTGCGCGATGGCCGAGCATACGCAGTGCCGAGGCGTTCAGGTAGGCATAACCATTGCTCACGCCGAGGAAGACGGCCCGGTCAGCAGGGAGCTCATCAGGCGTCATGACGCCGATTCGGTAGTACGCCTCGCGGAAGCCAATCTCGCTGCCGCCGATTGTGCCGTCGGTTTCGAACCACGTGAACGACATGGGCGCAACCGGATCGGGGAAGACTTCGCCCACATTGGCACGGGTGTAGAAGTTGTACTTCTCGTGCGGCGTCGTCGAAACAATCCACGGTTCTGTCATCACTGCCCCCTGTTCGGCGTTCGGACCCCCCGAAACGCACTTCGCCAAACTACATCATGGTCTGCGGTGAAACACTGTGCCGTACAACAGCCCAGCAGTGATTACACACGCCCCCACGAGTGTCTGACCGGGTGGAGATTCGGAAAATGCGATCCAAGCCCACACCGTCGCCGCAATGGTCTCGACCGGCGTGAACAACGCAACTTCGGCCGCAGGCGCATATCGGGGCGAGCTGGAGTGAGCGATACGGCCAAGGGGATTGAAGATCACGCCCATGGCTAAGGCCGATAGGTAGGCGCGAGAACCGAGGCCGAAAGGCGAAGCGAACGGCGTGGCAACCAGGAGCATGATGAGCGCGCTTGCGGCGAGACCAACGAAAACGCTCAGGCCGCTGAACCTGCGCCAGAAGTTAATGGAGAGTCCAAACGAAACAATGGCCAGTATGGCCAACAAGTCCCCATCGAGCGTTGGTTCACCGAGTGACCCGGCGACCACGATGACAATGCCGATCAGAGTCACTCCAATGGCAGTCCAAATCCGGCGACCGGCGCGTTCACCGAACAGGAACCATCCAACGAGTGCGGCCACGATGGGGGCCGAGGCAACAATGGTGACCACGTTGGCCACTGCGGTCTTGTTAATCGCTGCGATGAATGCGACCTGACTCACGCTTGCCAACACTCCAATGATGACGATCGCCAGCTTCTGGTCACGGATATGGTCGACAAGCGAGCGGCCCTTGGAGCGCCAAGCGAGTGCGAGATAGATCGGCAACGAGAACACGGCGACGAGAAACGCCATATCCCAGGTCGACGCTTGCGACAGTCGAATGAACAAACTGTCAGTCGATACGAGCAGCATGCCGAGTGCGGCTAGTGCCCACCCGCGCGACCGCTTCGCCGTTGCCGGCACAGAGGTGGCTGTCGCGCTCATCGCCGACACGCTACTTGTCGACGGGCCCGTTAGCGGCCGGTGAAGGATCACGGCGTATCGTTGCGGGATGTCCGCAGACGAAGACAACACCGGTCCGCTCGCAGGGATTCGAGTGGTTGACCTGTGCACGGTGATCATGGCGCCGATGGCGGCTCGGATCCTTGGCGATATGGGTGCCGATGTCATAAAAGTGGAGAGTGCCGAATCTGATTTCATGCGTGACTTCGTGCCCAAGCGCAACGCCGGCATGGGCGGCATCACCATGAACCTGCACCGCAACAAGCGCAGCATGATGCTCGACCTCAAATCGCCCACGGGCAACCAGGCCATGATGGACCTTGTCGCGAGCAGCGATGTGTTCATGACCAACATGCGCCCGGCGGCTCTCGAGCGACTGCAGCTCGGCCCAGACGATCTGCTTGCCGTGGCCCCGGATCTGGTCTATTGCGGCGCAGTCGGCTTCGGCGCCGCTGGCCCATACGCCGGTCGAGCCGCCTACGACGACGTGATCCAGTCGGTGTCGGGCCTGGCGACCATGCGCGACTGGTCGGGCGATGATCCGGCGCTTGTGTCGTCGACGATCGCTGACAAGATCGCTGCGCTTCATATTGTGTACGCAGTGCTCGCTGGGCTCGTTCGGCGGGCCACTACGGGCAAGGGCGACGTTATCGAGGTGCCAATGGCCGAAGCGCTGGCATCGTTCAACCTGGTCGAACACCTGAACGGCCATACGTTTGAACCCAAGATGGAACCGTTCAGCTACCAGCGGCTTCGGACCGAGCATCGCCGCCCGCAACGATCAATGGATGGCTGGATCCATCTGCTTCCCTACAGCACCAAGAACTACTTCGACATTTTCGTGGAGTGCGGTCGGCCCGAGTTGGTCGACGATGAACGATTCGCCACCGTCAATAGTCGGGTCGCCAATATCAATGCGCTTTATGAACTTGTGCATGAGTTTGCCGCTACCAAGACGTCGGCGGAGTGGATGTCATTCACCGAAGCGCACTCGGTGCCGTGCATGCCGGTTAACCAACTTCATCAACTCGAGGATGATCCACATTTCGCCGCAGTCGGCCTGCTCGAAGTTGCCGAGCATCCGTCCGAAGGCAGCTACCGGGTGATCCGTGACCCCATCACCTTCGCCTCGGATCCATCACCGACCCTGCGCCGCCACGCCCCACGCGTGGGCGAACACACCGCCGAAGTCCTGGCCGAACTCGGCTGGTCCACCAGCGACATCGAGAACCTAGAAGCGCTGTAGTCCGGGGTATACGTCCTCTTCAGCAAGACACGTACCTGGTACACGTCCTCTTCGAACTCAGTCTCGGGTCAGGATGGGGCCGAGGACTCTGAGGTCTCTGACGATGGTGTTCGGGTAGTCGATGCCGGGTGGGGGAGTGGCGCCGGGTTCAAGGACTCGGAACCATTGGCCGCTACCCCAGTAGGTCTGTTCGTCGATTGGCGGTGCTTCGCCGAACGTTGCAATGTAGTCACCCGGTGGAAGGCCCGGAATTTCTACCGAGAATGAGCCCCACACGCCAGCCCAGCCCGACGTTGACATGAAGCCAGAGGCGACCGAGGTCGGCGTGTCGGTAAGTGTGCCGTCGGCATCGGCGGCAAAGACGTGCCACCGGCCGGCGGCTTCGAAAGGTTGAGCAAACCCGTTGATGCGCATGGGTGTGTCGGCGGGCAGAAACGGGGCCTGTGGATTTTGCACGAGGGGCCCGGCCAAGATCGCGTGGTTGCCGGCGATGGGGCCGGCTAGACCGATCGCTGGTGTCATGCTTATATCGACGACGAGTCGAGCAGGGTTGTCCAGTAAGGTCACGCTCGAGAGACCGCCGGTATGCAGGATCTGGACATAGGGCTGGAAGTTGGTGTCCACGGCTACGAACGCCACGCCGCCGACGAAGTCCACACGGTCCGGCTCACTTGTGCCGGGCAGGAACTGCGGGCAATCGTTTCCGGCGTCACAGGCTTCGAACCGGATCTCGGTTGACGCTCTTGCTTTGGTGACATCGATAATGGGCACGATCTCGGCAGGGCCGTCGTTGTCTTGGTAGGCCCCGGTGCCGAGCTCAACGACAACGCGGGCGCAGCCGGTGCCATTGGTTTCGACTCGCAAGTTGTGAATGTGGTCAGCCTGGGACTCCGCCGACCCAGCGAGTCCTGCACTCTTGACTGGCGTGCTGCTGTCGATCGCGCAAGGCCTATCGGCAAAGCTGTCCGGGAACGTTGTCGTGTCGGCCGATGGGCATGGCCCGCTGGCACTGATGCTGGCGCTGCCATCAAACCAGAAGTAGCTGCTTGATCCGCCAGGGGCGAATGCAATGAATCCAGCCCGGCTGATCATCGAACCACCGACCGGACCAAGCAGTTGCACGGCTTCGCCGAATTGATCGGGGATCAGCAACCCTTCGTCGACCCGCAACATGCTCGGATCGAGGCCAAGGTTGGCATTGAAAATTGAGGCCATAGAGACGTTGTACTTCTCGGCGATTTGGAAAAGTGAGTCGCCAGGCTGGACAAGGTGAATTAAAGGGTCCGTGCCCAGGTCGGGGGCTCCTTGGCGGCCGAGCTGATTGCCTACCAGGCAGGCTGGTTCCGGCCGGGCAAGGTAACGGGAGCTCACCCAGTCAGGAGTCCCCGCAGGGTTGATGAGCTCGTACCACGGTGAGTTGTTTGGTGTGAGTTGGCAGCCGCCCGTCAGCTCGACGACCTCGTCGAGTCGTAAGACCCGCGTGACAGGTTCGTCGACTCCGGGCGCGGTGTGAGCAACGAGCCCGCCATCGGGGTCATCGATACCGATATCCCATACAAACCAGGTTTCGAGGGCCAGAAGATCGCGACCGCACTCGTTGGCTCTCGCATCTGAGTTGAAGGACCGTGTTTGTAGCTGATCGAACTCTGCCTGGGAGATCAGAAACTCGCTTTGGATCCAGTCGGGTTCTTGTCCTGGGTTTTCGACCTCTACCCATACCTCGATGGGGCCGCCATCGACGGCGCCAACGGTGCAACCGCCGACCAAAGTGAGCTCGGTGCCTGACGCGATGGTGCGCGAGACCGGGGGCTCTTGCCCGACCATTGGCACGGTCCCGAGGAGAACCGGCTGGCCAGATCCCCACGCGATCGTCGGCTCGAAATCAAACTCACCGAAGCAATAGTCCTCGCCATTGATGTATGGGATGGCACCGGGGCGTCCCCCGGGTAGCGCAACCGGCGGTTGCGGTGTGGGCGGCCGGGCTGGGGCCACGACCCGTGTTGGGTCAGTCGTCGGCTTAGGGTTGTAGGGCGCGTAGTCCTGTTGCTGGCCGCCGCCGCCTTGGGCTGCGACGTCGAGTTCGACGGCCTGATCGTTCGTGCGATTGCCGAAGAAGAAGAAGCCGGCAATAGCTAGGGCGGCTGCGGCAAGGGCAAGTGGGGCCCACGACAGAGGAGACCTGCGCCGCCCCACATGGGTCGTGGGTGAAAGCCGCCGGGCTTCGACCGCGTTGCGCTCGGTGGTGAAGGTCGACCGCAGTTGTTTGTCGAGTGGTTCGTTTCCGGTGTTGTTATCAACCATGAGATGCTCCGAGCTTGGTCGCCAGGTTGGTGCGGGCTTTGTGCAGATTCGAAGTGGCGGCACTTACTGAGATTTCCAGGATCTCGGCGATTTCGGCCACCGGCCGGTCTTCGAGATAGTGGAGTGCAATGACTGCCCGCTGGCGCGGCGCTAGTTCGTCGACGGCGGCCCACACGAGTGGGTCACCGCCGCGAACCTCGGCTGCTACCTGCGTCGGCGCGAGTCGCAGCAGTGCTTTGGCTTCGCTCGCAAAACGTCTCTTGCGGCCAATCGCCAGGTTGATCGCGACCCTGCGGACCCAGGCGCCCGGCCTATCGAACGATGAGACTTTTGCCCATTGTTGATGTGCCCGGCTGAGCGCTTCTTGCGCGATGTCTTCGCCGGCTGACCGATTTCCGGCCACGGTGCCAGCGAGCACCGCCAGGGTTGAGAACTCGCGGTGAAAGAAGGCCTCGTAGTCGGTCTCGATCGTCGTGACAGGCGCCGGTCCTGTCGCACCGGTGTCGTCCATAGTTGCCGTCCTCACACAAGACACACGCGCGAGTGCCATGGTATGTCAACTTGTTCAACCAAAGAGTTTGGGTGACGACGACTGGGTTCGCGCCATGAGTGGTGACATCGAGCAAGATTCCGCAGAGATCGACGGCATGCACGTTGAGTGGCTCGAAGCGGGCCGCGGGCCATTGGCGATATGTCTGCATGGCTTCCCCGATTCGGCCCAGTCGTGGCGACAGCTGCTGCCAGAGTTAGCCGCCGCGCGATACTGAGCCGTTCCCCGCACAACCCATGCTGTACCTGCACGGCCGCACCGACGGATGTATGGGAGTCGAGTTGACCGAAGGGCTCGAAGCCGACCTGTCGCCGGGCTCAAAGGTTGTGGTATTCGACGACATTGGCCACTTCATGCACCTCGAAGACCCTGCACTCGTCAACGGCACGATCGTTGACTTCTTGGCGGGCTAGCGCAGCCTGGGCTGGTCGTGCGGTGCACGTCACATGCAATCTGTCGTAGCCCCGACAGTCGGTCCATCTTCAAAGCCTCAAGATGAAGGCATGGCAAAACCTTCGACCTCAACCGGAAATTCTCGATCGATCGCTGCAGTCGTGCTCGTGGCACTTGTGGCGGCTGCCGCACTGGTGGCTTACGCCACTGGTATGGCCGGCAGCTCAAGCGAGGCGCTCGCATCAGCACCTGATATCGCCAGCGTTGAAGCGGATGGCGCTCCCGATACCGGCGCAGAGGTGATCGACAAAGTAACCGTCGAGGCAAGCGAAAACTCAAGAGGCGATCGAGATGCGGCCAACGATGATGAATCGGTAGTCGCCGATGCCGTCAACGCCGTTTCTACTGCCGAGGACACTGAAGCAGCGAATAGCGAGGCTGCGGTTGAAGCAGCCGAGAGCGAAGAACAAGCCGAGACCGCAGACCCTGAAATCATCGACGAGACCACATCCGCCGATGATGCAGGAGCAGAAGCGGGTGCGGAAGCCGATGCGGGTGCGGAAGCCGAAGCGGCAACGAATGGTGCCGCGGAAACTGGCGATGCCAGCATCGACGAAGCAACGCCGCCAGCCGAACCCTCTGGACCTTTCGAAGTGCCAGCGTCACCAACAACGGGTGATGTCGCAACCGATACCGATGCGCCGGGCGCATCAACCGAACCAGTGACCCCTGCCAACTCCTGCCCCGTCGGTACCGAGTGGGACGGATCACACTGCGTTCGCCCTGCGCCTGTCGGAACCCTTTGTCCGGCTGGCTACACCCCGGTCGGATCAACGTGTGCGCCTGATGCACCGAGTTGCCCAGCCGGCTTGGTCATGCAAGCTGCGGGGCACTGCGCTCCACCTGCGCCAACTTGTCCTGCCGGCACCACCTATGACGGGTCGGTTTGCAAGCCTGACACGCCGGATTGTCCTGCCGGCACGACCTATGACGGGTCGGTTTGCAAGCCTGACACGCCGGATTGTCCTGCTGGCACGACCTATGACGGGTCGGTTTGCAAGCCTGACACGCCGGATTGTCCTGCTGGCACGACCTATGACGGGTCGGTTTGCAAGCCTGACACGCCGGATTGTCCTGC
>Ga0114956_1002339_pt1 | contig 14893 bp, 2 predicted proteins | sample MaitaG_FD_87304 | JGI IMG/M metagenome (GOLD analysis project Ga0114956, IMG submission 87304) | Marine algal microbial communities from Maine, USA - Maine_Asex2 metaG | ecosystem: Host-associated > Algae > Red algae > Unclassified | place: Maine, USA | collected 2015-01-05 | reverse complement strand
GATTTAACCCTTACAGCAACTTGTGAAGATTGCCCTGAAACAGAAAATATACAACCTTGTGGTACAGATCCTTGTGATTTACCAGATGCTTCTTGTGGTATAGTTGTTACTAATACAATAGTTATTCAAGGTTCAGAAACTTTCCAAGTTGATTATGAAGGAGATAATGCAAATTATTCTCAATTATTAGCTATCGAAGTACCTGATGGTACAGCACCTCCTTGTTGTAATGTAATATTTGATTATACAGTAGATTATTCAATTACTCCTTTTAATAACTCTTGGACAAGTGAAGTTTCTTTCGATATTGAAGGACCAGGTGGAGCAGTAATTGTTGCGAACTCAGGTCCCGGCTTACCAGGAAGTGCCAATAATAATACTCCTGTTGGTGATCAAGTAGCGGGTTCTGCAACTTCAACAGTTGGTGCTTTTACAGGTGGTGTCACATTAAATGTACAAGATAACTTCAACGACGCTGGAGTAGATGGTCAGTTTTCTGGTACCGTAACTTACACTTTAACTGTTGAAGTGTGTGAAGTTGAAAATGCTACTTATGTAGGAGCTCCTACTCCAGGTGGTGCAGCAGAAATACAATGGTGTACACTAAACCCAGGTGGCGACCCAAATAACCCTGATGATTTCACGGTAATAGCATCAGGTACAGGTCCAACCTTAACTTTAGATCCAACATCAGATCCAAACTTTGATGTAAACACGCCAGGCGATTATACTTATTATTCAGCTTGTGTTTGCGATGGTTGTCCAAGCGAAAAAATAGCTTGTGTTGTTACCATTAACGAACAACCAGAACCACCAATGTGTGGTAATAATCCAACAGAGTTCTGTTTAGGTGAAGATATTCCAGATTTTACATTTGTCACCAGTTCAGTAGGTGGTACAGGTTCACAATTTACCATTTATGATACTGGCGGTAATATTATAGCTGGTCCAACAGCAGCAAATCCAACTGTAGATTTTGATATTGAAGCAGCTTTAGGTGCTGCATCTCCAGGTAGTTTAGCACCAGGTACTTATCAATTTTTGGTAACAGAAACTATTGCGGCAGAAGGTGGTTTACTATGCGAATCGGCCCCAGCTTTTTGTGGTTTCACAATAATACCAGCAGCTGATCCAAGTTGGGAAGCAGGTTTTATCTGTTGTACATCCGATCCGATATTATTAATGTCAGGACCAGCTGCGGCAGGCTGCCCAACGGCAACATTAGAGAGCATAGGCGGTCAAACGCCAGTATATGATGAGAATGGTTATTTCACAGGTGATGGTGTTTACTACGTAGATGGCGGCACGCCAAATGATTCAAGTGATGATTGTTGGTATTTTGATCCAGCAATAGGCATTCCAGGTCAAACAGTAGGTCCACTTGGCGGAACAGGCACACCAGTTTTAACAGAAGGTCAAATTTCAGTTAATTTCTTAGTAGGCCAACAACCTTGTCAAGAAACGCAGTTAAACGATTTTTATGTATTCTGCGAAGTAGATGCCACCTTAGAACCATTTACGGCGTGTAAATGTGGTTGTGGTCAATTTGATTTAGCAGTGCTATGGGCAGATGGAGCAACACCAGGCGGAACTTGGATGTTAGATCCGGCTTGTTCATCAAACCCAGACCCAGCCAATGCAACCATAGCTATACAAGCAGATGTATTAACATATGATCCAGCTTCAATAACAGCTGCCACAACTATCTGTGTATTATATTCAGTAGGTTCAACAGATGCAGGAGGCGATTGTGTTGATATAGGCACAACAACAATAACAATTCAACCAACCCCAAGTGTTGATTTTGATTTACCAGACGGACCATTATGTACAACTAATGCAGATATTAGCGTAGCTGCCTATTTAACAGGCGAAACAATTGCCAATGGAGAAATCATTTTCACACAATTAACAGACTTTGCAGGCAACCCTGTAGCAGCACCAATAACAACTGTAGGTGCTGATTTCAATATTGCAGTAAGTACCTTACCAGCAGGTGATTATTCAGTAAGCTATACAGAAACAATAGCAAATACCCCAGACCCTGATTGTGTAAGCACACAAACAGAATACTTTAGCATATTGCCAGGAGGCGATCCAGCGTGGACCAACCCAAGCCCAGTATGTTTAACAGCAGTACCATTAACATTGTCACCAGATAATGCACCAATAGCAGGCACCCCAGCCAGTTGGTCAGGCGCAGGAATAACGGATAATGTAGATGTAGCCGCAGGCATATATGATGCAGATTTCAACCCAACAGTACCAGGAGTATATACAGTAACCTTCTGTATAGGCGATGGTATTTGTGAAGAATGTTTAACACAAGCAATCGAAGTATTTGCAGAAGTAGAAGCAGAATTAGTAGAAAGCAACATCGTATGTGAAGCATCAACAGGCTGTTATGATTTAGAGCAACAATACATATCAGACAATAGCTCAGCAACAGGAGCCAATACAACAATAGGAGGTATTTGGACAAACCCTGTAGTAGTTAGTGGAGGAGGAACAATCGCCTTAAACGGCACAAATGTATGTTATTCAGATGTAACTGATGCAACAACAATTTCAGTAGATTATTCAGTAGCCTCTTACACAGGCGCAGTAGCCAATTGTGTAGATATAGGAACAACCACAATAACCATAGTACCACAACCAACAACAGATATGGATTTACCATCAAGTTGGTGTACAGATGAAACGGTAAACTTATTTGATTATATAGTACCTCCAAGTGGTGCAGTAACAAGTGTAACCAGTTTCACAGCCGACCCAGCCACAGTAACAGTAGCAGCAGACGGTTCAGTTGATTTTGGTGGTTTTACGGGAGCAGTTGAATTCTGTTATACAGAAACATCAAGTGGCACTTCCTCAACAGGAGAAGAATTAGATTGTATATCAACAGATTGTGATATAGTAGATATATATGACATCAGCGCAGAATTAGGCGAAGATGAGTCCGTATGTTTAGCAAGCACCAACTGCTTCGACTTAGAAGGCTTCTTTACAACCAATACAACACAAGGCGGAATTTTCATTCCAACAGATGCAGCAAATCCATTACCAGATGGCTTTGTAATCAATGGTAATAATGTATGTTACGATCCTACATTAATTACAGCACCAACTTCGGTTGATATTACTTATTCAGTAGCAGCAGGTCCAACAGGAGTAGGAACAACCTGTATCCAGTTAGACAATGCAGTATTAACAGTAGTACCACAACCAGAGATAGATATAGATGTACCAGGTCAAGCCTGTAATTTAGAGATGTTAGATTTGGATAACTACATAGTAGCGCCAAGTGGCGGAGTAGATCCAAACTTAAACCCAGACGTAAGTTGGATGTTAGGAGCGGTAATACCAGCATCAAATTCAATAGACGATGGAACCACAACAGCAATAGATGTAAATAATGTCTTAGTAATCCCACCAGATTTCACAGGCCAGATAGAAGTATGTTATGGCGAACAAGAAGTAGATGATATAGATCCAGACGAAGCTGACCCAGCAACCTGTTCAGCAATAGATTGTGACATAATATATATCAATACAGTATATGCAGACTTAGGCGAAGATGTTAGTACATGTTTAAGTTCAAGCGATTGTTTTGACTTAGAGCAGTTATTAATTACCGACAGCAGCATACCAAATAACAACAATACAACCCAAGGTGGTATATGGATACCAACACCAGGCGGAGCAGGCTTACCAGCCGATGTAGTAATCAACGGTAATAACCTATGTTACACGCCAGGTGCAATAACGGCAGTAACAGCAGTAGAAGTAACATATTCAGTAGCAGCCAACCCAAGCGGTTTAGGTACTACATGTATAAAGTTAGATGATGCATTAGTAACCTTAGTACCAACCCCAGCTCCATATTTTGCAGGCGAGCAAGATGTATGTGCAACAGATCCAGGATGGACAATGGAAGTATTAGATGATGACTATGCAGACAACAGCTGGTATGCAGACGATGCGAACTGGGTAGTAACAGGATCAGGCGTAGGTAACGCAGGAGTAGATGGCATAGGCGCAGGAATATTTACGCCAATGGGCAATAGCTTAAACTCAGATCCAGAATTAACAATCAGTAATCCAAATTTAGCAGGTCAATACACCATAACATTTACAGCACCATCCACAGATGGCATAGTAGATTGTTCAGATGTAGTAACTACAACAGTAAACATCCTACCAAGTTATGATGCGTGTTTCGATGCACCAGTAGTAATTTGTGAAAGTGTAGGACCAATCACCTTAGCAGCAGATGAAGATGTAGCAACCGATTTTGCAAGCAATGACTTATTCGGTCAAATGGAATCAGAAATATCAGTATGGAGTTATGTAGATGCTGCAGGCGTTTCGCAAATATTACCATTAGTAGGTGATGGCAGCGGCGATGCAATTTTCGACCCAAGTACATTAGGGGAAGGCCTGTATACAATAACCCATTACTTAGGTTATGATGGATGTCAAACAACGTGTGTAAGAATTATAGAAGTTAAACCAGTTGTTGATGCAACAATAACTGACAATACAGTATGTAGTTCCATATCACAAAATGTAGACTTAGGCATATTATATACCACCACCACAACAGGCGGCGGATCATTCACCTTAGTACCAGATGCAAACGGATGTTTAGGTACAGCAGTAGATCCAAACGGTAATGTGATTTGTTTATCAATAGCAGATGTATCAGTACAAGCAGATGGAACAACCTTATTCTACAACTCACAATTATTAGAAGATTATAACGACATTCAAATATTTGTACAGTATGAAGTAGGCGATATGGCATGTTGCGAATGGGCAGCAGGCGGTGTTGGCGCACCTTGTATGGAAGGAATGATGGATTGTTATGATATAGCAACAGCAACCTTATTTATAGCAGGTGGCAACGATGTATTCTTAGACTTCCCAGAAGATCCATATTGTTCAGATGATGAGCCAATATGTATTTACAACTATAGCTCAATAGAAGACCAAAGTTTAACAGGAGTAATTGTTAATACAGATGGAATATTAGAAGCAGGCGAAGTAGAATTCGAAGTAGTAGCCGTTAACGGAAGCTATAGTCCAGATAGTTTATATGTAGATGGAAACAACAACGGCGTATTCGATCCAGGCGTAGACTTCTTCTATCCAGATGTAATAGATTACAGCGCGTGTGCAGATGAAGCAGGCGGACCAGGCAATTACACTTGCGATTGTGCAGTAGTAAACTTAGACGGAGTACCAAAAGAAGTAGTGTTAACAATTAGATTCACTTATTTTGATGGAACCGATGGAAACGGAAACGGAACAATAGATCCAGGAGAAGGCTGTATAGCATTAGCAGAAGACAATATATTTGTATTGCCAGCAGGTAATGCAGCATTAATGGAAGATGAGATTTGTGTAACAGACGGTTCAATAGACTTAACCAGTTTATTCTACTTTGATGATCCAGACTTTGGTTATACAACAGTATGTGGAGACTTCTTAATACAGTGTCCAGAAGATGCAAGTTTAGGCACAGTAAATGATCCAAACGATACCAATGGTAATGGTTCATTCGATCCAAATGATGATAACTATCCAGTATATGACTTTGGTGGCTTAAGTGATCCAACAAAATTATACATAACTTATATTGTAGGTAATCCATTATGTACAGTAGATACAGGAATGACAGTTATTGATTTATGTCCTCAAGAAACTGCATTTACAGACTTTACATTTGGAATTTGTAATGATGGCAGTACCATTAACTTACAAGATATAGCAGGCCTACCAGCTGATGCGCCAGGAACTTGGACATTAGCGAGTGTACCAGTAGATGTAACCGCATTAGGTTGTACAGAAATAGCAGATGGTCAAGTATATGTTTACACAGCAGGAAATGGTGGTTGTTGTCCAGACGCAACAGGCAGTATAACAATAAGTGGTTACACTTGTCAAGCCAACGATTGCGTGTTCTTTGGTGATGGTGATACTTACAGCGACTTTACAGCAGATGAATTAGATGCATATTATTGTACATCAGATACCGACTTCCCAACAGACCAGTTGAACTTACGTAGAGTATGTCCAGAGGTAATAGAAGTAGGTTTATTATCAAGTGTAGATTGTGAAGCAGATCCATTATCACCAACAACGGTACAAACAGATGAGCTAACTATAAGCATCCCTGCAGGTACAGTATACCCTAATGCTACCATTGATGATGATTGGTATATACAATTATACTACATAGGTCAAAATGGAACTGACTGTGATGAAATGTCAGATCCAGAAACAGTAGGAACAATAACAGATGGTGAAAATGATCCAAATTCTGATTTATTAGGTGGTGACCACGATGGTTTCACTTTCCAAATGATGAATGGTTTAACAGCACCAGTGTTTACTTATAGTATTATTGATAACTTCTGTCCACAAGATGGTGCAGCAGGTTCAGCAGGACCATGTGCAGAAGATTTCAATATTGATTACTATGTATTTGAAGAGTTAGCCGCTATAACTAATACAAGTGGCATAACATTACCTTATGATCCTGTTTCAGGAGATATTTTACCAGGTGATAACCCAATAAACAGCCAACCAGGCGCTTTAGTTGAGCCATGTGAGGCAGGAGTAGAATTTGGTTTCAACGATTACTTCATTTTACAATTTGATGCACATGATATATATGCCTTAGCAGGTGGAAAAGATGCTTTCTTAGAAAGTTTCTTTGGAGACAACTGTAATGCGGATAGTGAAATTACTTTCCAATTAAATAGTGCATTATTAGGAGCAAATGTTCAAATTGGATTAGTAATGTCAGATATGACTATTTACAACTACAAAGAAGATGTAGCACAATACAGCGCATTATTCTGTCCAGAAATGGGTGATTCTGATTTAGGATTTAGCCTATCATTATTAGATGTATTATGCGATGATGATCCAAATATTCCATCAATGTTACCAAGTTGGGTAAATGAAGATGCAGTATTTAACATCACACCAGTAAATTACAACGTACCAGTAGTTGATTTAATGGGTAACCCAGCAGTAGCAACTGTAAATGGAGAGCCTTTAGCAGACTTAAGTGGTTTAGTAGATATTCCAACAGTAGGCGGCTCAATACCAACTTGTTTCGATGTTACATTAGATCTTGATCAGTTAGTACCACCAGCATGTGATTTATCAAATTATGTATTTGATGTATGTCACGAAATAGAAACTTGTGGTGGCTCTTGCGATGGCGACGGAATTTACGAAGCGTGTCAAACTATTCAAATAGGAAGAGACCACGTACCAGATTCAGCAATTGATGATCCATTATTAGCAGGTTGTATCGAAGATGGTAAAGTTTATTTCGATGATAGCTTGTTAAATGATTTCTTCGATCCATTCGGAATTCCAGTAGGCCCTAACGGTACCTTCCCATCAGATGCAGCCAATGTAGATGCAATGGATAACTGTGAAATAGTAGGCGACTGGTGTGTACCAGCTCCATTCTGTGATTTTGTAATCCAAAATGGTGATGAGTTTGCTGTATTAGAAACAATTTGCGAAGGCTTAGAAGCAGAGTTTGGACCAATAACAGGAAATAACTTTGGTTATACAGCACCAATGAGTAATGGTAATGATTTAGTTGGACTTCCAAATCCAAACTTACCTTACCCTGCTGAGTTGAATAACGTTAAGCGATTAATAATTCCTGTAGAGTACAAGTTCAAAGTATGTGAAACTTGTCCTGAAAACACGATGATACGTTATGTACAAGTAGTTAAGCAACCAGAAGTAGTACTTAACATACCTAACAGTCCAGGAGTATGTCCAGAAGAAGCAACAATTATTTGTTTAGATGAAGCATGTGATTTCCCAACTTGTAATTACACATTAACAATTACAAATGAGTCAACACTTGATTTAGTAATACCAGGTAATCTTGGAGATCCTGAGAACAACATACCAGCAACAGCACCAACAGGTCAGCCAGGAGTTGATATTATAGCTGATTTTGATTGTGACAATGATCCAAACACGCCAGGCGTAACAGCTATCCAAGTAGATTGGGCAGTATTAACCGCACCAGGCGGCTTCTTCGATCAAAACGGAGAACAATTGTTTGGTAACTTCTCAGTAGAGTTAACAGTAATATGTGGAACAGTAGCGAGCAATTGTTCAGATTCAGACGCACAAGACTTGTTCTTCTTAGGCGAGTCAAATGCAGTGATTCAAGACTTTACTACTTGTGATCAACCAGTTAACTTAACAGGCACCTTTACCAACCCAGGCGGCTCAGACTTAGCCACTACACCAGGCGGTATATTCTATATTGACGGTGGTGATGGTATGTATGATGCAGGATCAGGCGATGATGTAGGCGTTTCAGGAAATGAAATGAACTTAGTAGAAGGAATATATACTATTTACTACGTAGTTGGAGCAACAACAAATTGTGAAGAAGTTGGAACAGCAACGGTAGAAGTACTAGGTAACTACGCCATATTTATGGATGTACCAGAGCTTTGCGGTAACTTTACAGCTATCAATTTAGCAGATATTGTAACTATAGTTGATGTTGATTCAGGTGGCAGTTTCTCAGTAAATGGCCTGCCAGCACAAACACAAGGTGCATTCTCTGAAATAGTTGGAGGCATAGCTACACCAATAACATCACCATATACGCCATCAGTAACAAGTGGTTTTGTAACCATCCGTTACGAGTTGGATATATTAGATGTTGATGGCAATGTAATCTGTACCTCAATAGAAGATGAGATTATCTCCATCTTCCCATCATTCGATCCTTGTTTCGGAATGGTATTTACAGATGGCACAGCAGCAACAGCAGAATTATGTACAGATGATGGAATGATTATCTTAACAGCAGATCCAGCCTTAGCAGCAGACCAGCCAAATGCATATGGAATAAGTGTAATGGATGCCTCAACTTGGGTTTGGGTAGGAACTAACGGAACTACAGGAACCTTAATGAGTGATGCATCAGGAAATGCTTCATTTAATCCAGCAGCAGTAGGACCAGGCACTTATGTAATAACCCATACAATAGGTTATGGCAGTTGTACCAGTACTTGTACAGCAATCATAAATGTATATCCAGCAGTAGATGCTTCATTAAATGACTTAACCTTAGGCTGTAATGCACCATCATTTGGTACAATTAGCTTAACAGCATTAACAACATCAGCAACAACAGCAGGCGGAAACTTCAGTTCAACAACAGGAGCAGTGTTTGGAGGCTCAGTATTCTTATACTCAAGCCCAGGTTGTTATGAAGTAAGTTATGAAGTAAGCAACCAAGGTGGAGATGGTGCTTGTGCAGCAACAGAAAGTGCATTTATATTAGTACCAGAGCAACCATCACCAGCCTTCTTTATACAAGATCAAGCTTGTTGGTCAGTAAATGATGCAATAGATACTTATTCACCAATCATCTTTAGCCCAGCATATGCAGGCAACTTAGTAACAGATTGGTCAGTAACAGGTCCAGCGACTATCGATCCAGCAACAGGTGAAGTAACGGTAACAGGCGTAGGAACAGTAACAGTAACAATGACTGAGACAGTAACCACATTAGGTTGTGGCACATTAGCCGATGTATCTTGTACATCATCATACACACAAACAATGATAGTAGAGAATGGTACGGCACAAAATGCAGCCTTTACTGCTGACTTATATCCTTGTGTAGGCGATGTAGTAGACTTAACGGCAGCCACATCAGGCGGTCAGTTTACAGGCATCAATGTAACCGATAATGGCGATGGTCAAACAGGCACATTTACAGCAACAGTATCAGGCGACTTTGTAGTAAGCTATACATTGAACAGTTCAAATGGATGTACAAGTACTTACAGCGCAATAATAAGTGTAGATGAAGTACCACCAACTATCCATTGTCCAAACAATGTAGTAATGGTAGCCGATGCTGGTCAATGTACCGCATCAGTAACAATAGCAGATCCAATGCCAGCAGACAACTGTCAAGTAGTATCATACAGTAACGATTATAACAATACCACCGATGCATCAGATGTATATCCAATAGGAACCACAACGGTAACTTGGACAGCCACTGACAATGCAGGTAACACCGTAACGTGTAGCTTTAACGTAACCGTTATTGACAACATGGCACCAACAGTAACCTGCCCAACGGAAACAGTAATCAATGTATGTAACCCATTATTGACACCAGGTCCATTAACATTGGCAGACTTTAATGCAGCAGACAACTGTACAGCAGCAGCGGATTTAGACTTTACATACACAACAGCAGTGATAACACAAGGTCCGATTAACACAACAATTTATACATATGTAATAAGTGATGAAGCAGGAAACTCAGTAACATGCTCACAAGCAATCAATGTTAGTGAATTCTTACAAGCACCAATTATTACAAGCCCAGCACCATTCTGTGCAGGTGAAATGTTACCAAGCATCAAAGGCGGTGGCGGTAACTATAACTTCTATGCAGATAATAATGGTAGCCCAGGTGCATTCTTAAGTACATGTAACGGACCAGGTTTATCATGTTCAACATCAACTTGGCCAATAGATACCGATGTAGCAGGCGATTATGTAATTTGGGTAACAGAATATGTAACCAACTTAGATGGAACGATCTGTGAAAGCCAACCATCAGCATTTACAATAAGCATATTAGAATTGCCATCAGCTACATTATCAGCAGCAGGCACCACAGTATGTGAAAATGATCCAATCAACTTGATGGACTTTGTAGACAATGATGCAGGCAATTGGACAGGCGCAGGCGTATTTACATCAGTAGATATGGGAATGGGCGTAAATCAAATATTCTCAGGGGTAGGCTTAACAGCCATTAGCCCAGTGAAATTGTATTACACCGTATCAAACGGAATCTGTGAACAAAGTTACTTATTCGTAGTAACAGTAAATGGCGATCAATCAGCAGATTGGGCACCACCAGGACCGTTCTGTGATGGCTCACCAGCAGTAGACTTGAATAACTTTTTAATCGGAACAACAGGCGGAAGCTGGTCAGGCGATGGCATCAATGATGCAGCAATACCAACAGATGTAGATTATGGCGTATTCGATGCAGCAGGTGCAACAGGAACCTTTACAATAACTTATACCACAATACAAGGAACCAACCTATGTGGCGAGTCACAAACCCATGTAATAGAAGTATATGATGCATTAGATGCAAGTTGGACTAATCCAGGTCCAGTATGTACAGATGATGCAGCAATAGACTTAATGAGTTTAGTAACAGGCACACCAGGCGGAACATTCAGTGGCGAAGGCGTGAACAATAATATGTTCTTCCCATCAACCACAGATATAAGTGCCGATGTAACTTACACAGTAGGAACAGCATCTTGTGCAGTAGAGCAAACATTATCAATCGAAGTAATAGAAATGCCATGGCCACCCACAACAAGTGGCGGCGGTACCATCTGTGCAGCAAATAGCTTAACAGAAGTGGTATTAGAAGTAGATGGCATCTATCCATTCGTATATGCTTGGTATACTACAGCAACAGGCGGTAGCCCAATAGCAACAGGTGAAACTTATGATATGTTAGGAGATGTAACAGGAGCAGGTACTTATAGTTACTATGCAGAAGCAGCCACATTAAGTGGATGTACAAGCACAAGAACAGAAGTAATAGTAACGGTATTACCAGCAATCACAACCACCAACTTAGATGTGTCTTGTGTTCAAGATGGCGGTGAGTACATAGTAACTTTCGACATAGCAGGCGCAAACGGATCATACTTTGTGAATGGCGCATTAAATACAGGAACATATACAAGCAGCCCAATACCAAGCGGCACCGATTACAACTTTGTAATAGCAGACGCGGGTGGTATGTGTAACTCAGTAAGCGTATCAGGAACAAGCATTGATTGTACACTACCGTGTTCACCAATCTACACATCAGAAGTAGATGTAAACGTAGCTTGTGATGGCGATGCAGCCACCTTTATGGTAACCTTAACAGATGCAAATGCAGATGATCAGATAATCACCTTAGATGGCCCAGGTATAACAACAGTAGTATTAAGCTCAGTAGGCAACAGTCAATACACAGGTTCAGTAAGCTTAGTAAACACAGGTTGTGCACCAGAAATGCAATCATATACAATAACAGGATACTGTGCAGATGGCGTAACACAAATAGGCTTCTTCAATGAAGACATAACCGTTTATCCATCAGAAATAGAATCATTCATAAATGTATCAGTAAGTGCAGATGGATGTACAGCAACAGCAACAGTAGCAGCAGGCTGTGAAAACTTCATCATACAAGATGGTAGTTGGACAAATAGCCTTGCACCAGGAGCAACAGGCACATCAAGCTTCGGGTATACTTACTTCAGTAGCAGTGTAACAGCAGTAGGTTGTTTCGCAGATGCAGGCGCAGTAACAGTAACACATACATGTGATGATGTATACAACCCGCCAGTATGTGACAATGAGCCAGGCTTAATGCAGACCTCACAAACATACGTATGTAATGGAGATGGTGTAATAATGGCAGCAGCCTTTGCAACAGTAAATGCAAATAGTGTAATCGGTTATGTATTACACGAAGGTGAGTTCTTCGATCCAGCAAGCTCAACAGTATTAGCAAGCAGTTCAAACGGAATGTTTAGCGATCCAGGCGTAACCAACACACCATTGTACATAAGTGCAGTAGTAGGTTATCCAGATGGTTCAGGCTTCCCAGACTACAGCCATCCTTGTACAGTATGGACCCCATATGGAGCCTATGTAATCTTCCTTGACCCAGTAGCGGTAAATGTAATGAGTGAAGATTGCGCATCAAATGGAACCTATACGGTAACCTTTACAGTAGCAGGCGGCGTAGGCAACATAGCACCAAACTCAGCATACTTAACAGTAAGCGATGGAACGATGACTATGACAGATGTATCAGCCGGACAAGTATTGACCTTTGGTCCATATAACTCAGGCGATGCATATACCATAGAAATATTAGATGCAAAATCTTGTGTAGGCGGCTATACCAACATAGTAGATTGCTATGGCGGAAACAAAACCGAATCAAGTTTGCATAATAATTATGGCATAGAAATCTATCCAAACCCAACACCAGGTATGTTTGAAGTAAACTGTGCAAATTGTGAAGCACAGCCAATTAATGTAACCATATACGCAGCATCAGGTGAGGTAATAATAGTAGAAGCCAATGAAGCAATAGCAGATATCTACAAACAGTCATTCGACTTAAGTGCATATCCAAGCGGCATCTATATTATAAAAGCACAATACCCAACTGAAGACAGATACTACAAAGTAATCAAAGAGTAATATCAAAAACTCTGAGAACTAAATAACCAAAAAGCCTCCCGAATAATCGGGAGGCTTTTTTTTAAAATATATCTTGTCCTGAAATAGCATAACATAATATGTAAAGATATGTCAGGATTAAAAGGAAGTTATAAATTCAGTAGCGCATTCAAAGAGCAAGTTATACAAAAATAGTTATGTAATGCCGCTATAATTTAGTATCTTTATGTATGGCAAATCCGAGAACATTTGAAATCAAAGAATCAGTTTCGCAGCTAAAGGCTCAATTAACTAAGCAAAAGACATTAAAGGGTGAGAAGAGATTGAAAGCTCTTTTGATGATAAAACAAAATAAAATAAATACTCGTAAAAAATTAGCAGAGTATTTACAAATAGATAAGCGCACTTTAGAAAGATGGATTAGTAGATACATAAAAGGAGGTTTATCTGCTTTACTTACTGATCTACCTAAAAACAAAGGTTCAAAGATTATTACTCAACAAATACACGATGGTTTATCAGCTAGAGTACACGATATTGAAAATCCATTTTCTGGATATTGGGAAGCACAATTATGGGTTAAGCAAGTATATGGTGTTGAAGTAAAGTATCAAAGAATACGAGAGTATTTAATACAGCATTTCGGTACAAAAGTAAAGCACCCTCGAAAGAGCCACGTCAAAAAGGATGAGGATGCTGGGGCATCCTTTTTAAAAACTACCAGTTGAATTAAGTCATATTAAAAAACATTATATAGATAATTGTTTGTTTGATGATGTTAACCTGTATTTTCAAGATGAAGCTCGTTTTGGGCTACTTACCCAAATAGGTCGATGTATTGCCGCTAAAGGTGTACAGCCAGTAATTAATTATCAGCATAAATTTGCAACTACCTACCTGTATGGTAGCTATTCCCCAATAGATGGCGATAGCTTTGTATAGGAAATTAATGGTTTAAATAATAAAATATTTGAAGCCTATCTAAAAGCCTTTACTCAACAAAGACCAAATGAATTAAAAATAGTAGTGATTGATAATGCTGGTTTTCATTCTACTAAAAATATAAACATACCCAAAAATATATGCCTATTAAACATACCACCTTATAGTCCTGAATTAAATCCTTGTGAACAGATTTGGAAAAGTATAAAACAAAAATTTAAAAACAAAACATTTAAAAATATGGAATTCCTAACTAATTGGCTACACAAAAAAGTCAATGAAATGATTAAAAAACAAATTATATCAATAACCTCTAATCATCATTATTTAAATTCTTTTATTGCGGCATTTAAAAACTAAAATTGTATAATACCTTTTTTTATCTACTTTATTACTAATTAATTTACCCTAACTTACTAACAATCAAATAGTTAACAATCGAACTCAGGTTATTACAAAGAGGAAGCCTTTTATCAGATACAAAATTTAGGCACTACCGAGACTACCATTTTACGTATGAAGTATAGGGAATTATTAAAAAAAATAAAATTTAGCTATTGCTTTTCAATAATTATTAAACTAAATTTATATTTTTACAGATAAATTATAATTCTAAAGTGTTGACCCTATAAAAGCT
>Ga0114956_1002338_pt1 | contig 14895 bp, 16 predicted proteins | sample MaitaG_FD_87304 | JGI IMG/M metagenome (GOLD analysis project Ga0114956, IMG submission 87304) | Marine algal microbial communities from Maine, USA - Maine_Asex2 metaG | ecosystem: Host-associated > Algae > Red algae > Unclassified | place: Maine, USA | collected 2015-01-05 | reverse complement strand
GCGTCGCTGGTTTACAAAGACCAGACCGGAGCATGCTGCGAGCGATGGCGCGCTAGTTGCGTGCGTTGTACGCCACCATGAAACGCAGTAGCTTGATCGCCCATGCTGGCTTCGGGGATCTTCGACTTTTTGAACGGTATCACCGATTGGCTGGGCGACATCTCGGGTCGCTGGTGGTTCATTCTGGTGATCTTCATCATTGCGCTGCTTGATTCGATTGTGCCGGTTGTGCCAAGCGAGTCGACGGTGATCATTGGCGGCATCGCCGCAGGCCAAGGAGACCAGGCCATCTTTCTCGTGATCATTATGGGTGCCGTTGGCGCATTCTTTGGTGACTCGATCGCCTATTACCTGGGTAAACGGTTTCGACCCTTTGTGACGCGCACGCTTGGCCGCAAGAAGGGTGATGGCGACGAAAAGATGGCCAAAGCCGCGGCCCAGATCGATAAACGCGGCGGTCTATTGCTCATCACGGCGCGTTTTATCCCCGGTGGTCGCACACTCATGACGCTGTCTTGCGGAGCGACCGAGCGTCCGTATAAGGCGTGGTTTCTGCCGTGGGACATCGTTGCGGCGACATGTTGGGCAAGCTACGCAGCAATTATTGGCTACTTCTTTGGCGACCTCTTTGGCGACAATCACAGCAAGGCTTTCTGGCTGGCCTTTGGCACCGCACTCAGCATTACGGGCATGATCGAGATCGTGCGCTACTTCCGTCACCGTAACGAAGTCGAAGCCCTCTAACTCGCCATGCTTTCTGCCGCCGCTGCGGCTGCCGCTGGCTATTGCGCCGGGCTGCTCCCGTCGGCAAACATCGTGGCCAAGGGCCTTGACCCGCGCCGCTCAGGTACAGGAAACCCTGGTGCTGCCAACGTGGCCGATCTGCTGGGTCGGCGGGCTGGCGCCACCGTTTTCGCAATGGACATGGGCAAGGCCGTTGTCGCCGCCCGTATTGGTCTGCGCCTTGCGGGCGCCACGGGGGCGAACGCAGCTGCGACCGGAGCTGTTCTGGGGCACTGCTTTCCGGCTCACAGAAACTTTCGCGGCGGCAAGGGCGTGGCGGCAAGCTTCGGGCAGATGCTCGCAACCTTCCCGGCCTATCTCCCCGTCGACATCGCCTTGGCCACCGTTGCAGCAAAGAGCGATTTTTGGAAGCAGCGGCCGGTGGCAACGATCGGAGCCACGTGTGGACTCTGGACTGCGCTCGCAATTGGCTGGACTAGGCGAGACTTGCCAAACCTGTGGGCCCCGTCGGCGGGTCCTGCAATGCCCATCGCCGCAGCAATTTCGAGTGCCGCGATCATCTACCGGTTTGCGACCGAGGCCAATGTCGGGCCGCCAGACAAAGCCGGTTGCAAATCTGATCCCGGGCCCAGGTAATCATCGGCAATTTGTCGGATCGAAGCCCACGAATCGTGGCCGGAATATTTGGCGGCTGTGGAACGGTTTCCCTTCAGATCCCAACGACACAATGAGGCACAATGCGCCCGGCACTGGTCACCGATTCGAATTCGCAGTTACCGGCCGCGCTCGTAAAGCGGTTCAACGTTTATGTTGTGGCCATCCCGGTGGTGGTTGACGGTAACGAATATCTCGAAGGCGTCGACCTTGATGCCGACGGCTTCTACGCACTGTTCGCCGACGGAGTGCCCGAGGTCTCAACGAGTCAACCCAGCCCTGGTTCCTTTGTGCAGACCTATCAGCAGTGCATCGACGACGGCCACGAGGAGATCATCTCAGTCCACGTTTCCGAAGCTCTGTCGGGCACGTTGAACAGCGCTCGAATCGCCGCCGCCATGGTCGACGCCACCGTGCATTTGGTTGATAGTCGAACGCTCTCGTTCGGTATTGGTTGCTGTGTATGGCAAGCCGGGCAGATGATCGAAGTGGGCGGTTCAGCAGCGCAAGCAATCGCAGCTGCCGAAACGATCGCCGCACAGCTGTTCAGCGTTACGGCTCTTGGCGCCGCCATGTTGCTGAGCGCCAGCGGACGGGTCGAAGTCGAGTCATCTGGGTCCGGCATCGACGTATTGCGCTCGGGGCCCGACGGCAGCTTCGCCTCGGTAGGTGCCGGTGTGACCGTCGAGCAGGTCGCCGATCTCATGGCCGACACGATGCACAATCGAGGCGACCCAATTCGGGTTGCGCTCGGGATCGCCGATTCTTCGGCCATGCCCTACTACCAAGCGCTCGAGCAAAGGCTCGAGACTCGCAATGATGTCATCGAGATTGTGCGTTACCGGATCGGCCCAAGCGTGGGAGCCTTCACCGGCCTTGGCACCGCTGGCGGCTTCTGGTACCCGGGGTAGTTGTCTCAACCAGAGAGTGGGGCCCAGGTGGAGTGGGTGCCGCTGCTTATGCGTTCGGGAAGGCGGATTTGGGCGACTGGTTCGGCGGCAGGATCGGCGGCGTCGAGGATCAGGCAATGAGACTCATTGCGATTCAGGTCGCTGGTGAAGGTGATCAGGTAGCCGTCGTCTTCGGCGGTTGATCCCATGCGCGGTGCCATGACGGTCTCGCTCAGGAACACGCCATCGCCGAGTTCGATCATGACTTCGGTACCGGCGTCGACATCGCGTTTTACAAGTGCGTCGAACGCGAACAAACCCTGCGTGCACCGTGCCTCGTAGATGTAGCGATGACGTCGCCCGGCATGGCGGCCGTTGATCATGGGGAACTCGACACATCGTTCGCTGAGCGGTTCTTCGGTGGTCTTGCCAGTGACCAGATTGAACCGCCACCGATGAGCTCGTGCTTGCAGCACGTTCATATCGAGCGTCTCGAAACCCTTGTGAGAATTCTCTTCGCGCTCGACGCCACGGGCAGTCGGATTGTGTTGGAAGTAGCCGTCGAGCACGATCTCGTCGCCGTCTTCGTAGGCGTTTGCCCAGTGCAGCACAAAGGTGGGGTCAGCCTCGAACCATTGGATGTCTTGGGTGCTGCCATGGCGAGGGATCACGGCAAACCGGCTCGGCAGATCACGCCAGAACCGGTTGGAATACCAGCCGTCGGCGAGTGCCTGTTCATCCCAACCGAGCGGCAGGTCGTTGAGGATGGTGTAGTTCTCGGTGAACGCAATGTCGTGGGGCAACCGAGGCCCCGGCAGCGGGATGTCGACATAATTTGTGACTTCGCCGTGGGGGCTGACCACGCCATAGTGCATGTAGGGCGCATGCTGGTGGTAGTTGAAGAACAGGAGCTCGCCGCTGTGCTCGTCGACTTTGCAATGCGCCGAAACACCTTCGGCCGGGAAGCGGCCACCCCACTCTGCTCGGCCTTGCGGCTCGAGTGTGCGGGGATTGAATGCGTACAGCTCGCCGCATTGATAGAAGCTCGCGAAGGCTTGGCCGCCGTGCACCACAACATCGGTGCTGGCGTTGTCTTTCATCATGGTGCGAGCGCCCCAGCCGTGATCGGCGATTGCGTTCGATGGGTGCTCGGTTATGCCAGCCCAAAGGCTCTGCTTGGCAACTTGTTCAGCCTTGAAGCCGTCGGTCTGAATGAACCGATTGGAGTACTGGGCCTGACCGTTGTCGAAGGAGATCGAGTGCATCAGGGCATCGCCATCAAAGGGGTGATACCGCTTGATCGGCTCAAAAAGGGCCGTCTCGGTATTGCGCAAGTACGTGCCGCTCAAGTCATCGGGAATCGTTCCAACGACGTCGATATCGCCCGGCTCATAAAAGGCGTCGTACTCGTTGACCTGGGGTTTCCACACGCCGGTGCGATAGGGATGATCGTCGTCGGCAGGAAGCGCGTGGTCAACCGTGGCGTGATGTTGGACCTTCATTGACTCGATCCTAGTTGTCGGCAGGGCCGTGGCTTAATGAGCAGACGCCACGCAGGCGGTCACGTTCAGAGCCCAGCGATCTCGCGACGCAGGTTGGCCCGAGCCGGAACCTCGAACTTCGCCAACCCAGCAGTGGTGAAGAAGAGCCGCTCTCGTTCCAAGAAACCTTGCAACACTGCTTTGCGGCTGGTTCGGAAGTCGGCATCGGGCACGTGTTGGTACTCGGCCCTCACGTTCTCGGCGTAGGTGTCGTACACCTGAGGCCGCGACGCCAAGATGGCGAGGTCGGCATCCAAGAACGCCGGAGTCTCGCGAGGCGCACCTTCGGGGAGTTCATGGCGAGCCGTTGCCAACACCATTGCGGCCACGTCGTCGGCCTCGGGACGGCCGACGGCGATCAGGACTTCCCGGGCGAGCTCGGCACTTTGGGTTTCGTTGTCTCCCCGTGTCGGATCGTAAATGGCGTCATGAAAGAACGCGGCCAGGCGCGCCGTTGGCGTCGCAGCATTCAGGTCCTGCAGATGACGCAGCACCGCCTCGATGTGTTCCATCGTGTGGTAGTGGCGATGAGGCTCGGTGTGACACGCTGCGAGATCAAATCCAATGTCGTGCGTGGGCTCCGGATCCAGCCCTAACTCACCCGCCAACTCGATCCAGCTCGTCATAAAAGTGCCGCCACTCATGCTGTGGTGAACCAGCGGTGCATTACAGCCAGCCTGAGGCGGGGAAGGTGGTGCGGAAGATTTCGTGCAGGTCGCCGTTGGTGCCGATGCCGTTTCCAGCGGTGATCTGGGAGTTGCCGGCGAGGTCGGTGAACGCACCGCCAGCTTCGGTCAGGATCACGCCGATGGGAGCGACATCCCACACGTTGGCTCTCGGGTCGATCATGGCTTCGGCGCGACCGGTTGCGACCATGGAGTAGCCATAGGCATCGCCCCAGGTCCGCAGGATCATGTCGTTGTCGAGTACTGCTTGGAGATAGTTCTCGGGCCAATAGCGAACACTGCTCGTCATGACATAGGCGCCCTTGAGTATTGCCTTGTCACTCACTCGACACGCCTCGCCGTTGCAGAACGCCCCGCCGCCGGTCACTGCGGATAGAAGTTCGGTAACCGCAGGCAAGTTCACGATGCCGAGCACGGGTACGCCATCGTCGACCACGGCCAACAAATTCGAGTACAGGGGAACGCCGGCGGTAAAGGACTTGGTGCCGTCGATCGGGTCGATGACCCATTGGCGACCTGATACGGCGCCGCCTTCGTCGTCGTATTCCTCGCCCATGATGGCGTCGTTTGGAAACTCAGCGGCGATGGCGTCGCGGATCAGCCGCTCGGCTCCCTGGTCAGCCTGGGTCACTGGTGAGCCATCGGCCTTGGCCGTGATCTCGAGCTCGGCAGATCGGAAGAAGCCCTGAGTGAACTTGCCAGCCTCGGTCACGAGTTGTTCGGCGAAGGGCAACAGCTCGTTGGCGGGTACCCGATCGCTAGTCATCTTCGGCCTGGTAGTCGTTGCCAGCAATGGCACGCACGATCAGCTCGAGAACGGCCCCCAGGTAGCTGTACATTTCGAACAGCGCCAGCTTCTCTTCGGTGTCGAAATCGTCGAAGTCGCTCTCTTCGGTTACTCCGAGCCTTGTGCCCATGAACAGCCGCAAGTGGTTGATGGCGTGCATCCAAGACACCATCTGGTCTTCTTCGAGCCGCTTGACGTCGAGTGTGTCTTCGACCGTGTTAAGCGCAGCGATGTGTTTGTCTTTGAGATCGTCGCCGATGAGGTCCGAGTATTCGTCGGCGGCCCGGTCATGTTTCGGATACGGGTTTGGGAACAGGCGCCACGTATCGGGGTCGTGCTCTTGAAGGAGCACTCGCATCTGGGGCACGAGCGCTTCAAGCAGTGACCGGTCATGGAGCGGCAGGGTGATGCCAAAAGAACCGTCGCCGTTGCGGCGGAAGGAGAGAGCCACGAGTATCGGGTTCCAGTCGTTGTTTAGTCGTCTTGGCTGAGCGTGGCCCACAGGCCATATTCGTGCAGCCGAAATACGTCGAACTCGCACTTCTCGCGCGGGCCGTTGGCCACTACGGCCCTACCTTTTTCATGCACATCAAGCATGAGTGCTTCGGCCTTTTCACGGTTGTAGCCAAACAGCGTCTGAAGCACATGGGTTACATAGCTCATGAGATTGATCGGGTCATTCCAAACCAACACGATCCACGGGCGGTCAGGATCGATCGAGGTGTCGGCATCGACGGTCTCTGTTGGCGTCGTAACCGGGGCAGTCATGACACCAGTATGGAAGATGGCGGGGCGTCCTCACGACGTATGTCACCAAGTTCGTCGGGTTCGGGCGACAAATCGAGGAAGAACCACAGCACGGCGACCCAGGTCATGGTTGCGCCAACAATGTGGAAACCAACCAAAAGGACCGGCACGCCGGTGAAGTACTGCACGTAGCCAATGCCGCCTTGCAGCACGAGTGCCAGCAGCATCAGGCGGGCCCGCCACTGTTCACCCTGGGGTGCGTCGGACCGGTTCAGGTGCCACATGGTGGCGATCACCGTGAGCACCAACACAATCACGATGCCGCCGTGAACGCGGGCAATATCGGGCACATCGAACGGCAGGCGCTCGATGGCATCGCCGTCGTAGCTGCCGGTGTGGGGACCTGCGCCAGTCACGAATGTGCCAGCGACGATTGCCGACATCGTCAGGATCAGAATTGGCCAGCGATAGAAGCGACCTGTCCGTGCCGCGGGAACTGGGTCGTACCCAGCACGTGCGTGGAGAACGGTGGCGTTGGCGACGAGGACCATTGACAGCAAGAAGTGATTGAGTACGAGCCAGGGATTCAGGTGCGACTTGACCACGAACGCACCCAAGATAATTTGGCCGATCACTCCCGCAACCAGCCCCAGTGAGAGCACGGTCAAGTCAGTGCGGCGGGGTTTGCGAACAAGCGCGCCGAGAACCGCGGCCATTACCGCGATTGAGACCACACCGGTAAAGACCCGGTTGACGAACTCAATCATTGGGTGCAGCGAGAAGTCCGCGATCAGCTGGTCTTGTTCACAGGTTGGCCAATCGCTGCAACCCAGACCCGATTCGGTCAGCCGAACTGCGGAGCCAGTCACCACGATCACGCCGAGCGCCACCAGCGCCATTCCCGTGATCTTGCGATACCGGCCCGGACTCATGGCATTAAGTGTGCCGCAGTTGCCGGGTACTTCCTGCGTGACCGATGTCCGATATTGCACCAGCCTGCGCGAAATAGTTAGTTGCGAAGCAATTCACCTCGTACCGTCTTGTTCATGATTCTCGAAGAACTCGAAGGCGTGCTCCAGACACGCCGATCGGCGGACCCTGCTACCTCGTACACGGCGCAGCTTCTCGCTGATTCTGAGTTGACACAGCGCAAGATCATGGAAGAGGCGTTTGAGGTCTGCCTGGAGCTTGGGCGAGCCGAAACAGACCAGGGCCTGGTGGCCGAGGAGGCCGCCGATGTTCTTTACCATTTGCTGGTCGGACTCGTAAGTGTCGATGTTGCTCTTGGCGACGTGTTCGCAGTGCTCGAAGGTCGCCGATCATGACCCGCATCGCTATCCCGTCAAAGGGTCGGCTACGTGAATCGGTTCTCGACTTGTTGAACCGAGCCGGGTACCGCACCTCGGCCTTTCGGGGGGCTAACGCGTCCGCAGAGATCGAGGGCATTGAGTTCATCGAAATGCGCCCCCGCGACGCAGCCGCATGGTTGGGTACCGGTCGCCTAGATGCCGCCTTCATTTCGACCGACACTGCGCTCGAGAACGGAATCGAGGACTACCCAACCTTGGAGCTCGGATTCTCGCGATCCGACATGGTGGTGGCCTGTCGCAACGACGCGCCGTATACGTCGGCTGCTGATTTAGCCGGCAAGACTGTTGCCACCCACCTGCCCAATTGGACTCGTCGCTGGTTCGCCGCTCAGGGAGTCGATGCCAACATCGTCGCCATGGGCGGATCTCTCGAAGGCATCTGTGCTCAGGGAATGGCCGACGCAATCGTTGATCTACGCGAGACCGGCGGCAGCCTTATTCGCAACTCGCTGCACGCCATTGGCGAAACCATTCCCTGCCAAGCGGTCTTCACGATGGCCGAATCCAAAGAACCCCAGGTCAGCACTGATCTGTCAGCCATGGTGCTCCGGATTGGGGCGGCCGACACGGCTACCAAACGGCAGTACCTCATGCTGCATATCCATCCAGACAACGTGGACCGACTCGGCCTGGTTTTCCCAGGTTTGGCCGCGCCAACGGTTCTACCCCTTGCGGGGCGCGACGATCTTGTGGCCATTCACCTGGTGGTGAGCAAAGAGAACCTGTGGGCCCAACTGCCGGTGCTTCAACAACTCGGCGCTTCGGGGATCGTGGCGCTTCGGACCGACGCAATCTTGGAGTAGAGCTCGACTGGCTACGCGGAACGAGCGGCGACGCGGGGCCAGAGGGTCAACGCGCCGAACGCAACCACGCTCGGGATGACCACGATGCCGGTCGCGGCCCCGACCGACAGCGACGTGGCCGCCATTGCGCCCACGGCCACGGGCACCAAGAGGCCAATGATTCGTGACCCTGCGGTCAGGGCGGCGAGCCCGGCTCCACGTTTGCCGGGCAGTTGGGCAGCTTCGTCATAGAGTCGGGGAAAGAACGTAGAGATACCGGCGCCGGCAAGGAAATAGCACCCGAGTACCAGGTATCGATTCGGCAGCAGCGCAGCACCCGCCAAACCTATGGTCGACAAGAGCACCGCGAACTTTGCCAGCGCGTTCGGCCCGATGCGATGGAGTGCGGCGTCGCCGCTGAAGCGCCCGGTGGTCATGCCAGCGGTGAACGCCACAAATCCGAGCCCGGCGAAACCTGGCGAAGTGCCGAAGTCGTCGCCCAAACGAAACGCGGCCCAATCGCTCGACGTGATCTCCACGGCGATAGCGAAGCCGCCGGCTAACGCCAGCATGATGAGCGCGGGTTTGGTGCCGGCGACCTTCGCCCCTGTTTGGGGATCGGCGCTGGTCTCGGCGTGTTCGTCGACGCGCAACAGGCCGCTTCCGACGAAGGCCAACGCCACCATCAAGATGGCGGAGACGCCAACCAGGTGGGTTTGGAGCGACACGCCAGCGGCAGTCAGTTGTGCTGCTGCGAGTCCGCCGACGACGGTCCCAAGGCTCCAGAGGCCGTGTAGTCGATTCATGATTGGTGCGTGGCGGCGGGCGCTCAGCCAGGAGCCTTGCAGGTTCATGGCAACGTCGACGATGACATCGAGTGCGGCCATAAGCCCGAGCGCCAACACGAACACGAGTGGCGAGGTGGCAAAACCAATAGCTGGCAAAGTCAGGATCAGCACTGCCGCGCCAGCAATCAAGGATTGGCGAGTTCCAAACCGATCAAGGAACGGTGCTGATGCTGCTGAGCCCGCGAGGCCGATAACGCCGGCGATCGTCATGAGCGCACCGAGCACATCGATCGACACATCGATGCGATCGCGTATCTCGGGGAGGCGTGGAATGAACGATGCAAAGATTGCTCCGTTCACAAAGAACTGCATTGCGACCGATGCAACCGCGCGCCGATCGCGCTCCCCGTATGCCACGTCGCGACGCTATCGGTGACTGAAATGTTGCGTCCTCAGGCGCCGCAACAATTCGGTGGCAGTCCTGCTGGTCCGGGGGCACAGCTAGTGGGGCGGTGCCTGGCACCGCCCCACTAGTGCTGAGCTTCGATCTCATTGGCGGGTAGGTTGCGAACATGCAACTTGGAATGGTCGGATTGGGACGCATGGGCAATGGCCTGGTGCGAAGGCTGCAAGCAGCCGGACATGAGTGCTTCGGGTATGACCGCAATAGCGACGCCATCGCCGAAGTCGTCGAAGCTGGCGCCACTGGCGCAAGCTCGCTCGAAGAACTCGTTGGCCAGATGACGGCACCGCGTGCGGTGTGGGTGATGGTTCCGGCGGCCTTCGCAGGCGCAGTCGTTCGCGAAGTCGCTGCGCTGCTCGAACCTGGAGACATCGTCATCGACGGCGGCAACAGCAACTGGCGAGACGACGTTGACCTGGCCGAAGAACTGGCGCCAACGGGCGTGCACGTTGTTGACATTGGAACCAGCGGCGGCGTACATGGCCTGGAGCGCGGCTTCAGTCTCATGATCGGCGGGCCCGACGAGGCGATCGAACACCTCACGCCGATCTTCGAGGATCTTGCTCCTGGTGTCAATTCGGCCGAGCGGACCAACGATGGCCCCATGCGGCCAGGCGAAGCAGGTTGGCTGCATTGTGGCCCGAGCGGCGCTGGCCACTTCGTGAAGATGGTTCACAACGGCATCGAGTACGGCATGATGGCCGCCATCGCCGAAGGCCTCGGTGTTCTTGAGCAGGCCGATCTCGGCCGAGCTGATCACGCCAAAGACGCCGAGACGACCCCGATGCGAGATGGCAAGTACTACGAGTACGACATCGACGTTGGCGCAGTGGCCGAAGTATGGCGACGCGGCAGCGTCATCTCGTCGTGGCTGGTTGACCTAACCGCCGAAGCGCTCGCGATGAGCCCCCAGCTCGACGAATACAGCGGTCACGTCAGCGATTCCGGCGAAGGCCGCTGGACTGCCCAAGCCGCAATCGACTTGGCCGTACCTGCCCCGGTCATCAACGCTTCGCTCACGTCGCGATTCGCAAGCCGCAATCGTGATGAGTTTGCGAGCAAGGTGCTTTCGGCCATGCGAGCCGGTTTCGGTGGCCATCACGAGAAGAAGCCACCGTCGGCATGACTGCATCGAGCACCGAGAACTCAAACACGTTGATCCTGTTTGGGATCACCGGCGACTTGGCGTACAAGAAGCTTTTTCCTGCGCTCTACGAGCTCGCTGTCGATGGCATTCGGCCTCGCGTTATTGGTGTCGCGCGTAGTGAAGGCGACGACGAAACCATTCGAGCCCGAGCCCGCGAAGCGCTCTCTCATCGGGATTCGACCGTTGTCGAAGAACTGGTCAGCCGTATCACCTATGTGCGGGGCGACTACACCGGCACCGAAACCTATGAGCGTCTCGCCGAGGCCGTCGGAGCTCGCGAGCCCGTGCCCGTTTCCTTTCTGGCGATCCCTCCCGCGCTGTTTGACGACGTTGCGACTGGACTGGCCGAGGCTGGACTCGACCGCGGGCGCATCGTCGTCGAAAAACCGTTTGGGCGTGACCTAGCTTCGGCTAAAGAATTGAACGACATTCTGCATCAGCACTTCCCCGAAGAATCGATCTACCGGATCGATCACTTCCTGGGCAAAGAAGCGGTCATGAACCTGCTGGTGTTTCGGTTTGCCAACGCCATGCTCGAAGGCGTTTGGAATCGCCATCACATCAGCCGGGTCACGATCACCATGGCCGAGTCCTTCGATATTGCTGGTCGCGGCGGGTTTTACGACGAAGTTGGCGCAATCCGCGACGTTGTCCAGAACCACCTCTTGCAGATGATTGCTCTACTGGCGATGGAGCCACCGGTCGATGATGCCGCGGACTCCTTGCGTGACGAAAAAGTCAAAGTTCTGCGGGCGATGCGGGCCGCCGACCCCATGCGAACGGTGCGCGGTCAGTATCTGGGCTACCTCGACGAACCTGGCGTTGAGCCGACTTCGTCGACCGAGACTTTTGTGGCGATGGAGTTGTTCATTGATTCGTGGCGCTGGAGTGGTGTGCCGTTTGCCATCCGAGCTGGCAAGGCCATGTCGGAGACCATCACCGAAGCGGTCGTTGAATTTCGGCCACCGCCCACGGCCATGTTTGGGGGCGCGGATCAGATGGCGGGTTCGAGCATTCTGCGTTTCCGCATGAAGCCCGACAATGCAATCACGCTCACGATGCAGGCAAAGACCCCGGGCGACGAGATGATCTCGGCGCCCGTCGACTTGTCAGTCGACTATGGCGAAGCGCTCGGCGGGTCTGGACCCGATCCCTACGAACGCCTGATTGGCGACGCCCTCGAAGGCGATGCCCGACTCTTCGCCCACCAAGACGGCGTTGAGCAATCGTGGCGAATTGTTGACCCGTTACTCGACGGCTCTGACCCCGTGCTGCACTACAGCCGTGGCGGGTGGGGTCCGCCCGAAGCCAACGCCGTTTCGCCTCTGGTGTAAACGCTGGCGGCCCAGATCATCCTAAGAGTTGGTCTACCGGGGCGAAGTCGTCTCTGAGTGGCTTGGCGTCACCCACGAAGTTTTTGGTTTCGACAACGCCCAACAAGGTGCCGTCTTCAGGGGCGATCTCGAGGTCAGGGAGAGACGCGGGCGAGGCAACGAGCAACAGGTTCGTCACGCCGCGCTCAGGTAGTCCGTCGGCTGGGAGGATGACCTGTACGTAAGGAAAGACTTGGCGCAGGGTTGCGAGTTCGGCGCGAGCGAAGTCAAAGTCGCCGCCGTCGATCACGTTCATGGCATAGATGCCGTCGTTGGCGAGTACTCGGCGGACTTCGATGAGAAACTCCCGAGTGGTCAGATGCCAGGGCACCGCGCGACTCGCAAACGCGTCGCCCAGTATCAGGTCGAAACGGTCGTCGGCAAGAGCATCGAGCGCCAGACGGGCGTCGCCAACTCGGACTTGGAAACTCTCGGATTGCTCAAGAATCAGTTCTTGTTCGACCAGGTCAACAAGTGCGCCATCGATTTCGAGGACCAGTTCGGTGCTTCCTGGTCGCACCTGGTCCAGGTATCGGGGGAATGAGAAGCCCCCGCCACCAATATGCAGGCTGTCAAGTGGGCCAGCGGGGAGCGCAGTCGATACCTGGGCGAAAAGGCGGATGTAGCGGATGTCGAGTTCGCTGGGATCGTCGAGGTCGACATAGGCATGGCGGAGCCCATCGAGATACAAGCTTCGCCCCGATGGATTGTCGTCGTCGACCACGATGTTGGCGCAGAAGTACGACGTCTCGTGCTCACACGGTCGACCAGCAGTCACTCCGAGAATGCCGCTGGCCAACAGCAGCACGATCGCGCCAGCCGATGGAATCAGCCTGACCACATACCCGTGCACCGCGGCACCGCTGATCACGAGCACCGCACCAAGCAGCAGCACCGTCAGGCGCGTCGGTAGAGCAGACACAAGGATGAAGCCGGTGATGAACGTGCCAGCGAGTGCGCCCAGCGTTCCGGCCGCGGAGAGGCCACCCACGACTGCACCCGTATCGCTCAGATCGCGGAGGCGGAGTTTGGCCACCATGGGGGAGATAGCAGTGAGCACCGCTGCGGGCAAGAACAGAGCGAAAAAACTCAGAATGATAATCGCTGGACCGCCGCCGCCAAATTGATTCCCAAGCAAGCTCAGGATGGGAAGCACGAGCCAGGTCAGACCGCCACCGAGGGCGAGCGTGGCACCGATCAACTTCGACGCATCTCGCTGATCGGCAATTTCGCCACCAGCCCACGCACCCGCGGCGATACCAGCCAAGACAACACCAATTATCCCGGTGAATGTCTCCAACGAAACGCCTACGTAGGGTGCGAGCAAGCGTCCGGCCAGAATCTCTAGGACCAGCACCGCAGCTGAGCTGCCAGCGACGAGCGCTCGGGCGAGTCCAGCAGTCACATTGCCAAGTATCACGGGTCGCTTGCCATTTAACTCCTGCGACATCAAAAGGCCTTCCGGTGCCTGCTCGGCGGTCACGCCGCCCCAATCTGGTCGCCAATATTTCGCCGGAGGCGGTCACCACTACCCGAGGTGCGACAAAGAACCGCAAAAGAAGGCCGCGCTGGAGGCTCGCTCTACCCATTGGCACGGTTAGCATCGCTGGTGATGGCAACGGTGCTGCGAACAGATTTGCCTGCGGGGCGTTCTGACCGAATTAAAGGGTTTGTCGCCCTTACCAAGCCGCGCATTATCGAACTTTTGCTCGTCGAGACCGTGCCCGCCATGATCGTTGCGAAGCGAGGATGGCCGGGGCTATGGCTCATCGTTGCCACGGTGATTGGCGGCACGCTCGCTGCAGGTGGCGCAAATGCCATCAACATGTACGTCGATCGCGACATCGATGCGATTATGGATCGCACGAAGGGCCGTCCGCTCGTAACCGGTGTTGTGCGACCAACCGAGGCACTTGTGTTTGCCCTGGTGCTCGAAGTGATCGCCTTTGCTTTCCTGTGGTACTTCGTGAATCTGCTGAGCGCCGTGCTCGCCGTTTCGGCCATGCTTTTCTACGTCTTTGTCTACACCCTGTGGCTCAAGCGCCGATCGACGAGCAATATTGTGATCGGCGGCGCCGCGGGCGCAGTACCCGTGCTGGTCGGCTGGACTGCGGTCACCGACTCGCTCGACTTGACCGTTGGCCGCAACTGGGCGCCAATTGTGCTCTTTGCCATCATCTTCTACTGGACGCCACCGCACTTCTGGGCCCTCGCCATCAAATACAAGGATGACTACGCCGCCGCCGATGTGCCAATGCTGCCTGCAGTTGCCGACTTGGCTACAGTCACCCGCCGAATCGTTGGATACACGGTGCTTTTGTGGGCACTTACCATCGTATTTGGCCCCGTCGCCGACATGGGCTTCATCTATCTCGTGTCGGCAATAGTGCTTGGCGCTGTGTTCTTGGGCTATGCGATTCGTGTTGCCCGCAACCCACAACCGGGCCCTGCAATGGCACTGTTTGGGTGGTCCATTACCTATGTCGTTCTGCTCTTCGGTGCAATGGCCGTTGATCAGTTGGTGTAGCTACTCCACTACCGAAGGGTGCGTTACTGGTGAGGAAGCATAAAAACGTCCCAAAATCTCGCTTGTGCGGTTTTGAACAAGCAGGGTTTTGGTCGCTAGAGTGCAGCCTTGCAACGGTCCCCGGTCGCGAACCTCGCCGTGCCTAGGATTCGGCACGCGCTTGCTCTACACGCGTCTGACACACACAACCTGCCAACAACCTTTACGAACTGCACTTCGCATGACAATCACTGAAATCGAGTCTGAAGCAAAGGCACCGCTAGCGGTTCCCGAAGCTATGGCCCCTGCGGTCTACCAGCGACTGCCCAACAACATCCTCGCCGACGGCGTTTCGAGCGGTGACCACAAGGTCATTGGTCGACTCTGGATCTTGGGATCGTTGCTGTTTGGGCTCTT
>Ga0114956_1002335_pt1 | contig 14900 bp, 8 predicted proteins | sample MaitaG_FD_87304 | JGI IMG/M metagenome (GOLD analysis project Ga0114956, IMG submission 87304) | Marine algal microbial communities from Maine, USA - Maine_Asex2 metaG | ecosystem: Host-associated > Algae > Red algae > Unclassified | place: Maine, USA | collected 2015-01-05 | reverse complement strand
TGGTGGCAATCGCTGCGGGTTTACTGGCGGCGTTTATTGCAGGGGCGGCCAACGGCGTTTTGGTTGCATGGCTGAAGATAGAACCGATCATCGCCACGCTGGTGTTAATGGTTTCTGGCCGAGGCATTGCCAAATATATTGCCGGTGAACAGACCGTTGCGGTGCCGGCGGAGTTAGCACGGCCGACGTTGGATTTTATCGGCAACGGTCATTTCTTGGGGCTGCCTTTTCCCATCACAATCGCGACCGCTTTGTTTGTCGTCACACTGTTGTTCGTTCGCCGCACATCGATTGGGTTGTTAGTGGAATCGGTCGGTGCCAACCCTTCGGCGAGTCGAGCCTGCGGCATCAACGATAGAGTCGTGAAATTGTCAGTCTATGTATTTGCAGGTTTCTGTGCGGGGCTGGCGGGTATTATTGATCTGGCCAATATTGGTATCGCCGATCCTACCAACGCCGGTGCGCTGTCGGAGCTGGATGCGATCTTTGCGGTATTGGTCGGCGGCACGGCGCTGACCGGTGGACGGTTTTCATTGACCGGCGCTGTGATTGGTGCGTTGCTGTTACAGACGCTGATGACGACGCTTTACACATGGGGGGTTCCATCGGATGTTGCGCCGGTCCCCAAGGCGGTTGTGATTTTACTGGTCTGTCTTCTGCAGTCGCCGGCGGTAAGAGGCTGGTTCAAGCGAATCTTTGGTGGCCATCGGTCAATCCAAACGGGATCGGTTAAGAAGGCGGTGTCGTCATGAGTCTCATCGCCCGTTTAAACGTCACCCTTTTAACGACCGCAGCGGTATTGGTGGTGCTGTTTGGTTCGGCCAGTTTGTGGTTCGAGAACTTCTTTTCGCCGTTTGTGATCAGCGATCTCTTCTCTGAGAATGCGTTTCTTGGAATTTCGGCGTTGGGGATGACGCTGGTGATCCTCTCGGGCGGTATCGATCTTTCGGTGGGTGCCGTGATTGGGTTCACGACGATTTTCGTTGCGACCTTGATCGCTGAACATGACGTTTCGCCTTGGCTGGCGTGGCCGATTGCTCTTGGCGTTGGCACCGCTTATGGGGCGGCGATGGGAGCGATCATTCACTTTTTCAAACTACCCGCGTTTCTGGTGACGCTGGCCGGTTTGTTCTTCGCCCGCGGAATGGCGTTTTGTGTGACGCAGCAGTCTGTCCAGATTCGCAACGAAACTTATGAGATGGTTTCGGAGATTACGATTCCCTTTGGAGAAGCTGAAATTGGATTCACGTCGATCGTGTTTTTAGTTCTCTTAGCGGCGATTGCGTGGGTAGCCAACTTCAGTCCCTTGGGCAGAAATGTTTTCGCGATTGGTGGCGATGAAGAATCCGCCGTGTTGATGGGATTGCCGGTCGCCCGTACAAAAGTGGCCGTATACGCTTTTAATGGGTTCTGTTCAGCGCTGGCCGGGATCGCGATGACACTTTATATGGATTCTGGGAATCCCATCAACGCCATCGGTCTGGAGCTGGACGTCATTGCCGTGGTCGTTATTGGCGGCACGCTGTTAAGCGGCGGTGTTGGTAGTTTTTCCGGTACGCTGCTGGGATTTTTGATTTACGGGACGATCTACCAGATCACCTACTTTGCGAACCTAGGTTCTTCGATCGCCACGATTGCGATTGGAGCTTTGCTGTTAGCGTTTATTCTATTGCAACAGCTTTTGACGCCGCGTTGATCTTCACGCTTTCGACTCTCTTTGAATCCGCCGCGACTCTTAGAGCTGGTCAGTGCAGCTAAATTTCGCAACTTGCTTCATCTCAAGTTTAAATTGGCTATAATTAATCTGGGACCAATCGCAGATTAGCTGGCTGATTGTCGCCTTTGGCTTCCCGTGAAAGGCGTGTACTTTCACAGAGCAAAAGGCGACAATAGTTTAACGAGCAGTCCTTAGGTACTTTATCGCCGTGGAGAACTCTTTTTCCAGTTGATAATAAAAAAATCTCCACGCGATTGATTCGTTTAATATTTTGACCTTTGCTTACTCTCGCCTGAATTGAAGTGCCAAATGAACAAGCATGGTTTGTCAGACGTGCAGTTAAACAAACGTGAAGAACGATCGCGCATCGCACTTGATGTTTCCCAGATCGGGGTGTGGGACTGGGACATTGATTCCAATTCGGTGTTTTACTCTCAACAGTGGAAGCGTCTTCGCGGAATCGGCGGAGAGGAAGGCTGGGGCACGCCTGACGAATTGTTCGATTCAGTGCATCCAGAGGAAAAATCCCAGCGGCAATCGCAGAGGGTTCAGTGGAAAGAAGGCAACCAAGAACAGTTCGAGTCCGAGTATCGGGTTGAGCATAAAGGTGGTGCGTGGGTTCGGATTTCAGAACGCGTGAAGGTCGTGCGCGATGATGAAGGTAATGTCACTCGGCTTATTGGTGCCGAGACGGAGGTTCTTCCTTCCCAATCTTCGCCACAGGCATCAAAATTCGAACAGCCTCCATTCAGCCTACGCGCGGATGATGTGCCATTGGCTTTGCTACGTTTCAGGGACCAAGAATGCGTTTATGCAAATAAGTTTTGGGGACAGATTACGGGTCGCGCGGTCAAGTCCGCGTTGGGGGACGGTTATCTCGATGCCGTGCATCCTGAGGATCGTTCTAAGTTTGTTGAATTTCAAAAAGCAGTCAGCAGCCATCCTGTTGGAGGCAGCGTCCTCCTCAGCACAATTGAAGTGCGTCACATGTGCTCCGATGGCTCGGTGAAGTGGTTCTTGTCGCAGGTCTCTGGGCCGCATTTTGCTTACAAAAACCGCAATGACTGTAACCGCGCTGAATTAATGCGTGCTGACACAAACCTCACGATGATCGACATTACCGATCGCAAAGAACTGGAACATCATCAAGAGCGGCTTACCGCGATATTGCAATCTACTACCGATTACATTTGTGTCGCGACAACGGATTGGAAAATGTTGTGGTGTAACCAACAGTTCTCCAAATTGCGACCGGATCTAGATCCCAACGGCGATGTCAATTGTATAGACAAGTACTCCCCGTCGTCCAAAAAAATCATCACCGAAATCGCACTTCCCACAGCGCTTGAAAAAGGGATCTGGTCCGGTGAAATTACCATTCTTGATTCCGAAGGAGAAGGAATTCCGGTCTCTCAAGTTTTGGTTGCTCATAACGACAAAGATGGTCGGGTAACGCATTTTTCTGCGATCATGCGAGACGTCCGCGAGCTGACCAAGACCAGCGATGCATTGCACGCCAGCGAAGCTAAATTGGCGAGTCTGGTTGCTACTCTACCGGTCGCGATCTTCGAGCTGGACGCCAATGGAGAGAATTATGTTCATTTGAACGACCGTTGGAGTGAGTTGATTGGTCGGCAAGAGAAATCGGAGATAAAAACCGATTTTATGGACACGATCCACCCTGAGGATTTGCTGGGATTGAAGGAGAATGGCTTAGCCGCGAAAGACGCAATCGAGACACGCCATCTGATGCCCGACGGAACCGTTAAGTGGATCTTGAGGCAGACCGCAGAGATGTTCGACATCGAGGGAAACGTTACGGGATACATCGGAACCCTGACCAATATTTCGAAGTTGAAAGAGGTCGCCGAAAGCCTCAGGGTGACCAAAGATCGACTCCAATTGGTCCTTGAGGGAACGTCAGTTGGGATCTTTGAATATCATCCACAGGAGGACCGACTGATTTGGGACCAGAGGATGATGAAGATGTATGGAGTGACCTCTGATGATCTTTCTGGTACGAGAGAAGATTTCTGGCAGCGGATTCCGCGCGAGGATCTACAACGACACGATGAATACGATGAGCAACTGCTGGAGAAAGGACACTGCACCTGCGAGTTCCAAATTATTCGCCCCAACGGCGAAATACGATATATTTTGTCAGAGCAACTCGTGCTGAGAAACGATCAGAGTGAGATCGAAAAGATTATTGGGCTCTGTATTGACGTCACCAGTCAACGCACAACTCAACAGGCGTTGCAAGAGACGCAGACTCAATTGCGAGTCATGACCGACAATGTCCCGTCGATGCTGTTTCGCTATGTTCAATACGCCGATGGTAAGCATGAAATGCCTTTCGTCAGTCCGGGATCCCGTGAAATCTACGAAGTCGAACCAGAAGATGCGATGGAAGATAGCGAAGCAATTTTCCAGCGCATTCACACCGAGGAAGTGGCTGGTCTCGAAAACCTAATCCTCGAATCCTTTCAGAACTTAACTCCGTTTAAGGCCGAACACCGAATCAATCTTCCGACAAAGGGTCAGCGATGGGTAGAGGTAATGAGTAACCCCACTTCACGTGAGGACGGGGCGGTCGTTTGGGATGGGCTTGCGATCGACATCACTCATCGCAAAGAAGTGGAGATTGAGCTTCGAAAAGCGAGAATGAAGGATGAATTCTTAGCCAATGTGAGTCACGAACTACGTACGCCGCTTAATGCGATGCTGGGAATGAACGAAGGGCTGCTGAACGGAATTTTTGGAACGTTGACTCCAGAGCAGCTTGAGAGCCTAAAAGTCATTGAACAGAGCGGTGAGCATTTGCTGGGCTTGATCAATGAAATGTTGGATCTCGCAAAAGTCGAATCCGGCCAAATGGAATTGGTATTTTCATTGGTTGAAGTGAGGGACCTTTGTGAGTCAAGTTTGAGGTTAGTAGCGCAGCAAGCCGACAAGAAGAAAATTCAACTGAGCTTAGATCTGCCGTTCAATATTCCCACGATCAAATTAGACGAACAAAGAATACGGCAGGTGCTGATAAACCTATTGGGCAACGCCGTTAAATTTACGCCCGTTGGTGGAGCGGTGTCGGTGAAGGTGGAACGCGTTTTTCCCCATGAAAAAAATCTTGACGAAACGCTACGCATTGCCGTCAGCGATACCGGAATTGGTGTCGACGCGTCTAAGTTAGACTCACTTTTTGTGCCCTTCGTCCAGGTTGATACTTCACTTAATCGAAACCATGGGGGCACTGGATTGGGACTTGCCTTAGTCAAGCAGTATGTGGAACTTCACGGTGGGCAGATCGCGGTGAAAAGCGAATTGGGCATCGGAAGCTGTTTCGAATTTACGATACCTTATCGAAGATCCGCCACACAGGATTCTGAGAAGTCCAAAATTTCTGTCGAATCAAAGGGTAATGCAACCGCTGGCAATCCGCAGGACGACGCGGATTCATCGCAACTTATTTTGGTCGCCGAAGATAACGAAGACATCGCACTTGCCACGTGCAGTTTCTTGCGAGGGTCGGGCTATCGCGTCATTCATGCAATCAATGGATCAAAAGCCGTTGAAATGGCGGTCGAGCATTCGCCCTGCTTAATTTTGATGGATATTCAAATGCCAGGTGTCGATGGGCTGGAGGCGATAAGAAGGTTGCGCGAATTTCCCGAACTTCAGCAAACTCCCATTATCGCTGTGACTGGACTTGCACGGCAATTCGATGCCGAGCGATGCATGAAAGCGGGCGCTAGCGAATATATCAGCAAACCCTATCGCATGGGCGATCTGGTCAAGTCGATGCAGAATCTTCTTGGAAACCGCGCGTCTGTTTAGGACCCTTTGTGGGATTGTTTCGTCGAATTCAATCGATCTGTTGGCTTGGACGCCTTTCACAAAGTCGCTCAACGATTCCAGCTGAGTGCGAGGGGCAACGGGCAGAATTTTTCGTCCGACTTCACTGATCGAAAACTGGTGAAACAGTTTTGTTAGACCGGCGGACGTTCGTTACGACAAACGTCTGAAGAACGAACGCATTCAAGAATCTTACAAATTGGTCACACTTCAGCCGTCTGAAGTAATATTGAAACCGGCGTGTTATTTTGAGGTAGCCGGAGTCGCCAGACTTCGATAACTGCCAGAAAAACTGAAGTCTGCCGACTCCAGCTACCGAATTTCTTCAGACGGCTAAACAGTTAGGAAGCTTCCATTGCCCCTAGGAAGCAAAAGTAGACGACTGATGTTGAGAGATTCCGCCCAATGACCACTCGTTGACCAGCCTCAGTGTTTTGCAGATCTCGATTCAGAGGGTTAAAGTCGTTGAAATTGGGTTCTGCAAATTGCACAACGCCAGCGCATTGACTAACGAAGGATGTGAGTTAGTGGGTTGCGAATTTTAAAACGATTAGGCACACTATTTCAAACTTCGTTTTCGAAATATCGGCTATGACTTTATGAAAAAAATCCTATTCGCGACGGTCGTGCCGTTTTGGAATCGTGAAACGGGTGCTCAGCAGCGGATTTTTTCCATGGTAAAAGTTTTAGAGTCTCACGGACATCAAGTGCGTGTTTTCTTTCCTGCCCACGTCGACGCGGACGATCGAAGAATCGCAGAACAGCTTGATTTGGACATCTCATTTCAGCGATCCGATCAGCCTGCGGCAACCGGTCAGTCTCTCACTCAGAAAATAAAGTGGCAGCTTGACGCGGTGAAACACGCCGTTGGGCAAGCCGTCAATTTCGACCAGTTGGACACCGAAAAAAATCAGCCACTGACGTTGAGTGATTTTCGCTGGCCGTGGGCCGAAGCGGCCTTTCAGAATGAAGTGATTGAGTTTGCTCCGGATGCCATCATATCGGAGTACGTTACGATGGCGTACTTGGTCGAATCATTGCCAGTTGGCATACGGTCAGAGATCCATTGCTTGGTCGACACGCACGATTTGTTGTCCCGACGACAACAACAATTTGCTGACCACGACCGTCCGCACTGGATAGACATTTCGGTCGAAGAAGAAGCGGCCGCGTTAAATATCTTCGACACGGTGATTGCCATCCAAGAGGATGAAGCCGCTGAATTCAAAAGGATGGCTTCTCAATCCACCGTCATCGTTGTCGGTCATCAGACGATCGCCGCCGACGCGATTGATTTTAAAACGGAGCACGTTTCAGAGATACTCACTTTGGGATATCTTGGATCGAAAAATGCCTCCAATGTTGACGCCATTAACCAGTTTCTGGATGTGGTCTGGCGAAATTTTCAGAATGACCCTCGGGTTAGATTAGTGCTGGCCGGCGACGCTTCGGGTGAGGTGCTTCCAAGTCTTCGGTTTAAGAACCTTCAGTTATTGGGCCGCGTTGGCGACGTGCGAGATTTTTACAGGGAGGTCGATGCGGTAGTGAATCCGGTTGGCTATGGTACAGGGCTTAAGATTAAATCGGTGGAAGCCATCGCCTTTGGCAAGCCCTTGCTCTGCACGGCGGCGGGCTGGACGGGTCGTCGCGATGAGGCCACGATCGTGGTGAATCAGTTGCCGGAGATGACGCACGAGATTGAACATTGGTTGGAGAATCACGAATCATTTGAGCGGATCAGAAAAGCGGCGTGTACGTCCTCCAAACGGTTGAAGGATCTACCCTATCAATCGCTGACAGACGTCCTATAGCGGCAGAAATGTCTTCTTGAAGCACGCGCGATCTTCATTGAGCAAGATTGATTGATGGGCGGTGCGATCTGCCGGTTTGAGCACTCGCCCGGCTTTTCGCTGCCGAAAACCGAGAAAAACAGTACAACACTGCGCTTGATCGGCTGCCGATTTTGACGAAGGTGCTATTTTTGACTTGTCAGCCCTACATTTCACCTAAAATAGACCGGCCACGTTTAACCTTATATCTCGACTTGTTCCACTCCATGACTTTCCAACGATCTGCCTTTACGCTCGTCGAACTGCTGGTGTCAATTGCCATCATTGGTGTCTTGGTGGGGCTGTTGCTGCCTGCGGTTCAGAACGTACGAGAAGCGGCGCGGCGGACGAAGTGTTTGAACAACCTGCGACAGATTGGGCTGGCCACGCATCATTACGAAGGCGCGATCTCACGGTTTCCCCCTTCGCGTCCGGCCGACGGATTTTTGACGTGGCCAGTATTGCTGATGCAATACATGGAGCAACAAAATCTGGCTCGCCGTTTTGATTTCAAAGCTCGATACGCCGATCAGGACCCTGACGTCATTGCTGAAAGCGTTCCGGTGATGTTGTGTCCTTCGCGCAGGTCGGGACCGATGCTCAGCGTCGATGAACGCGACGGTCGATTGACCGGAGCCGTTGGGGATTATGCGGGAAACGCAGGCACACATCTTCATCACGCAAGCTTCCAATGGGCGCTTTTTTCCGACCCCGTCGACGGTGTCTTCAACAGCGGTCTGCGGCGTGACAATCCCGTCGTCAACAGCCTGCTGACCGAGCCCATTAAGGGCAGGTATGGCTTTCATGATTTGACCGATGGGTCATCCAATACAATTTTCATCGGTGAGAAATTCGTCAACTCGAAACACTTGGGACTTTCCGGTGGGCATGGCGATGGTTGTATCTACAACGGTGACGAACCCGGGACCTTCATGCGATTGGGCGGTGGATATTTAGGCCTCGCACAATCTCCCAATGAAGATGTTACCGTTGGTCTTACGCCTCTCTTTGGAAGTGCTCATCCAGACCTGGTAAACTTTGTTTTCGGTGACGCCAGTGTTCACTCAGTGTCTGTCGACGTTGATGTCGAGACCCTGTTCCAATTATGTTCGCGCAACGATGGCACCGTCGTCGATGCCAGTGCCTTTTAACGGTTGACTGGATCCAAGCAATGCGCACATCAAACGTCTTCTTTGTCGGCACTCCTGCCGAAGTCCGGCATCACATTCTGCCGGTGGCCGATGAGCTGGAGGTGCAGATCATCAGCCCGGAAAAAATCGTCGACGTCGCGAAAGCGGGCGACGTCGCGATGTTCTTCTCCGAGCATTTTGATCGCTTCCGCCAATCCATTACGGATCTAAAACAGAACAATGTCGCGACACTTTATATGATTGACGGGATTTTGGAGTGGCGAAATGCTTGGGAGAACCGTCCTGACGAAGTTGCGTGTCCTTTTGCCATGCGTCCGGTGCTATCTCATAAGGTTGCTTGCATCGGAGAGAATCAAGCGCGCGTTTTGGATGGTTGGGGCAATCTTGGAAAGACAGAAATTGTGGGTGTGCCACGATTGGATCGTTATACAACGCCGAAATCTTTGCAGAACACTGCCACCAAGCGAGAGCGTCTGCGCGTGTTGGTGATGACCGCAAAAACGCCTGCGTTTACCGATGCTCAATGGGCGACCGTCCGGCAATCAATCGTCGATTGCAAATCCTACGCGGACAGCCACGCTGATTCCGTTGAATTCATCTGGCGTTTGACCGGCGGGTTAGATGAATCTGTGGGCATCCAAAATTCAACCGTTGATTTGACTGGTATACAGTTGCACGATCAGTTGCAAGAAGTCGACGCGGTGCTTTGCACACCATCGACGGCGGCTGTCGAGTCGATGCTGGCCGACAAGCCTACTGCGTTGCTGAACTATTTTGATTGTCCTAGTTATATAAACCTGGCATGGAACGTGGGGCATGCTTCGCAATTAACGGCGGTGATTCAGCAACTGAAACAACCCGACCAACGTAAAATGCACTTCCAAGAACAACAGTTGGAACGAATTTTGTATCGTGAGTCTTCCGCGTCAGCGCGTTTGATCCAATTGGTTCGTGCGATGCAGGAATCAGCCTCCAAGCAAGCGGCCGAAGGAGATCGCTTGAAATTTAGTGCCAATCTTTTACCGCTGCCAGTGTCATCTCCAGTTCGTTTTGATTGGAAGTCAATGTTCCCAGATAACGCAGCGTTCGCCGAAGATGTTCATGTTTCGACGCAGGCTCAGCTGGCCCATTCACGTCGACAGATTGATCATCTGGAGTGCCGAATCGCTCAATTGGAATCTGAGTTGAAACAAGCCCATAAAATTTTCGACGAAATTCATCGCCATCCGATTGCTGGCCCAGTCGTGAGGATGCGCGAACGAGTGTTGGCCGCGTTTGGAAATATTAAGCGAAAGGCTCAGCCTGATAGTTAGTTCTGTCGCTATAAATATTCTTATGATTCAAATCACGTCACCACAACGCAAGCTGCAATTGGATGTCTCTGCGACGACTCCGGTTGTGCTGTGCGCGGCGGACGAAAATTACGTGAAACCGTTGGCGGTGACATTGTATTCGGCCGCTTCGAATCTGGCCCCCGGGCACCGGTTGCAGGTGGTGGTGTTGGACGGCGGTATATCAGAATCAAGCTGGGGAGGTCTTCGTGAGACGCTGTTGGATTTGCCAATCACCGTGCAAGTCATTCGTCCGGACTTGAATCAGGTGTCAGATTTGATGACGTCCCACCACATTAGCCACGCCGCTTACTTGCGTTTATTGGCGTCAAAAATTTTGCCTGACCATGTCGAAAAGGTCGTCTATTTGGATTCCGATTTACTGGTGCTTGATGATGTCACAAAGCTTTGGCAAATTGATTTGGGCGACGCCTACGCAGCGGCGTCGGTTGATATTGCTTGTCCGTTTGTCGACGCACGTGAGCATTTTGAGGAACATCAAACTTCAAGTGCTCGGTTTGGTTCGGTGCCATACATAGCCGCCATCTCTCCCATCCCCAATTGGAGAGAGCTGGGCATCGATGGCAGTGCGGCTTATTTCAACAGCGGCGTGATGGTGCTAAATCTGAAACGCTGGCGACAGGACGACATCTCTCGGAAATTGTTTGATTGCTTGCGTGAAAATCGAGAACACGTCTGGTGCTGGGATCAGTATGCCTTGAACGTCGTGTTCGCTGGTAATTGGAAACCACTGGAACCAAAATGGAATCAGGGCACGCATGTCTACGAATATCCAAACGCTGAAGCTACCCCCATTGATTCTGACCAGTTTTTAGAAATGCGGGAGCGGCCGTCGATCGTCCACTACACGACCGAATATAAACCTTGGCAGCACCGCCAATATCATCCTCAACGAGAGCTGTTTTTTGATCATTTAGATCAAACGGCCTTTGTCGGTTGGCGTCCAGAGGATCCAGGTTTTCGTTTTGGCGATTGGTGGACCTTCAACATTGTCCAGTTGATTCGGCGTGGCGTTGTGAATTATCGACGATGGTATTCCTTTCGCAAGCAGGTGATGCGATGAACGCCAGAATAGACGCACCCGCGCAGATGCAAGATCAACAGAGCCGCGTTGATAAAGTTGCCAGTCAGGTGAGAGACGGTTCTAAAACGACGCCAACGATCGCGTTCTTCACGCTACCCAAGCCGTTTGATGATCCTCACATCGCTTGCATTCAACGCAACGCGATCGCGTCATGGCAGGCAATCGGTGAAAACACTGAAATCATTCTCATCGGTGACGAAGCGGGTATTGCCGATGCGGCCCTAGCACTCGACGTCACCCATGTTGGCTACGTTCGTCGAAACAAGCATGGGACGCCGCTGGTTAATGACGCGTTTGAGATTGCTCGAAAGAGCACAACGGCCGATCTGCTGGTTTACTGCAACGCCGACGTGATTCTGTTAAAGGATTTTCATACGGCGATGACACAGGTAATGCGAGGTGATCTTAAGGATGGTTTTCTTGCGATCGGTCGGCGGACGAATTTAAATGTAAGCAAACCGGTGAATTTGCGTGATCGCACTGCCGTTGCAGAATTGATGCAGAGGACCGCTGCCGAAGGAGAGTTGGCTCCCATCGTATGCAAGGAATATTTTGCGTTTCCGCGTGATCAGTTTGAGACGCTGCCGCCCTTCGCGGTCGGACGCGGTAATTGGGATAATTGGATGGTGGCCGACACGAAAAAACGTCATATCCCTGTTGTTGATGTGTCGAACCGAGTAACGGCAATCCACCAGAACCACGACTACCAACACATCGCGTCAAACCAGGATGATAAACAAGTTCTCAAACTGCGGCGAAAACATTGCTACCTTTCCGGACCTGAAGCCCGAGAGAATCAACGGCTGGCCAATGGCAAACATATTATCGCCGGTTCGACGTCAAGCCATCGCTTGGCTGAGTCTGGCGTCGTCAAGGTTCCTTGGTCGTGGCTGAATCTAAAGTTCTGGACCGATCTGCCTCGATTCGCCCAACTTGTACGTCAGCTATTTTTTGGCTAAAAACGGCGAGTGTTTTAGCTATCCTAGTTCTTCCACCTCTCTCTTGTTCACTGGTTCTGCATGACGTTAATTTTCTGGGCGATTCTGATTGGTGCGGTTGTCAACGTATTGATCGCGCTGCGGTTTTACTTCGTCATACGATTCACAGAATCGCCCACGCTGCCGGTCGACCAACAAGAAGACGCCGTTGTCATTATGGCAGTTCGAGGATGTGATCCGACGCTAAAGAAGAACGTCTTGGGATTGCTGAATCAGAATTTTCGCGATTATCGCATCGTCGTCGTCGTTGATAGTCCCTCGGACCCCGCGTTGAGCGTGCTTGAGCAGATGAAATTGGAATCGGACCATGACGACCGGTTGTTAATTATGTTAATGGATCCTCCGAGGCCAAATTGCAGTTTGAAATGCAACGCGATTATTGGGGCCGTTGAATCGTTGCCGGTCGAAACGCAATGGATTGCGTTTGTGGACGCCGATGTTGATGTTTATCCCGATTGGTTGGCGGACGTGTTGGGACCACTGACAAATTCAAAGGTCTGCGTTTCGACCGGTAATCAGTGGTTTGAACCCAACAATAAAGAATCCATTGGTGCCATGTTACGTTCGATCTGGAGTGCCGGAGCAATCGTGCCGACGGTGTTGCTGGAACATACGTGGGCGGGGACGATGGCCGTCCGTTATGAAGATCTCATCGTCAGCCGGCTGATCGATGATTGGAAGACAGCAATCGTCGATGACGGTCCGATGGCCAGCTTCGCCAAGCAGATGGATGGGCAAATTTTTGTTTCGCCAAAATTGATGATGGTCAATCGAGAAGATTGCTCAAAAGCGTTTTCGATAGCTTGGATCACTCGCATGTTGACGTGGTCCAGGATCTACGAATCGACGTTTTGGATCACGCTGATTCATGCGTCCATCAGCGCTCTGTTGGTGGTTGGGCTGGTGAGTTCGGCTATCATGGCGGTGCTGACGTTAGATTTCATTTTGCTATTTTTTTGCCTCCTAACGTTCGCGTTGGGATCGGCTCTGCTGGTCGGCGGGTATTGGCTTGTACGTGAGGCGATTTCCCACAGCCTACAACGACGGGGGCTGGAAAAACTTGAGCCACTTGAAAGAAAAGACTTCTTCACGTTGGGCTTAGGGATGGGGCTGGTTCAATTATTGTATCTTTATGGCTGCGTCCGCGCGAAACTGGCGAAAACAATCCGCTGGCGGGGGGTGGAGTATCGTTTAAAGGACAAAGCGGTGGAGTTGGTGGAGTACCAACCCTACAAACACGATGCGACGGAAAAAACACCGGTTTCGCTGTAGTGATTGTTATGTTGAAGGCAGTATTGATATTCGGTAAAAGACTACCATGCAATACAAATCTGATCCGCCGGAGAATTGTTGAATGAGTGAGCCGTTTAGGCACTAGCCTCGGTTGGGTCATCGCAGAACCGGGGCTAACGCCCAAACGGCTGATAGTCAAAAACGAATTTAGTCAAAAACGAAATTAGACGAAACAACAATCTGATATCGTTTCCCGCGATGCGGCATCGCGGCATCTCTTCGGCTACGTACGAATTCCCAGGTGAATGAATCGTTGGCATGGTTGACAATCCAAAACGAAACGAGTGAAATTCTGGCTGTGCAATATACGCAGTCTCAATTTTCCGCCCGGGTTCAGCATGTCGGTCGCCATCTATATCAATCAAGCCTCCGAAGCCCATGCCTTGGTGTCGTGGGGCATTCGCTTCGCCCGCGCTGACGTCACGAATTTGATCATTGTTGTGCCGCGCCGACAAAAACAGGCCGAAGCAAAATTTGATCCCTTAGAGTTGAGCGAACGAAACGAAACGGAATTGTACAAGGCCGTTTTCGAGTCCATCGAAAGCCACTCGCGCGACGAAGTTGTGCTCAAAGAGCAGATTTCCGCCGGCATCGCTTCCTCGGATCACGATCGAGTTTTGATCGAAACGATCGAACTGATCGCGCAGCAACCCGAGGATTCTTTCGTTGAAGAAATCGGGAAGATGGACATCACGAAGTTGATTCTTCCGGTTGCCGCAGAAATTAAGACAACGTCTGCTCAAGGCGAGTGGGCTCAGCGTCTGTATGAAACCGCACCTTGCGAAACGATGATGGTGCGCGGTACCCCGCCCGTAGAGGAACTGAATGTTTTGGTGGTCTGTCACCAGGAGAGTCTGGCCGAAGCGGCGTTGAAGCGCGCGTGCAGTTTGGTCAAGTCCGACTGCAGTGGCGGCAGCGTTAGGTTCATGTTCGTCCGACCCAACGACGACGAAGTGGCTGAGTCTATCGCTGAGATTCATACGCAGAAGATACTGGCGAAAATTGGTGCCGCTGGAAAAGACGTTGTAACCGACGTCGTGCTCAACGATAGCCTGATCAATGCGCTGCAGGAAAAAGACCTTTCTAAGTTTGATGTTGTGTTGATGGGAACGCGGCATCTTAAGACGATGAAAAGCTTTTTTCGACTGAAGGTCAATGATTTGGCTGATTCAAATGATGAATCAGCCACCGCAGAGAAAATGGTTGCGCTCGCGACGCTGCGTCCCTCGGTGCCTTTGGGGAACCGGTTCAAGCGGAACCTACAGGTTCTAGTGCGTCGTGTGGTCCCGCAATTGGCCAAGGTCGATCGCGTTCAATTGGTGGATCGACTTCAAACGGGGTCATCTTTCAATTTTGATTTCATTTCACTCATTTCGCTTTCGACGATTATTGCAGCGTTGGGATTGTTGGATAATTCAGCGGCCGTCGTCATCGGAGCGATGTTAGTGGCTCCGTTGATGACGCCACTGGTGGGGATGGGATTCGCTTTGGTGCAGGCCAACGAGAAACTGATGAAGACGTCGATCCGGTCGGTGTTGCTTGGGTTTGCGGTCGCATTTGGAATCAGCGCGTTGCTGGGCTTGCTGGTGACGCTGTTCAGTACGATCGGGATCAGCCCGCAGAT
>Ga0114956_1002333_pt1 | contig 14904 bp, 12 predicted proteins | sample MaitaG_FD_87304 | JGI IMG/M metagenome (GOLD analysis project Ga0114956, IMG submission 87304) | Marine algal microbial communities from Maine, USA - Maine_Asex2 metaG | ecosystem: Host-associated > Algae > Red algae > Unclassified | place: Maine, USA | collected 2015-01-05 | reverse complement strand
GGTGCCGTAGGCAACGCCGAGCAACGTGCTGGCGCTAATATGCGTTTGAAAATTTGCCATGATTCCCTTCCTTGAGCCATCGTCAACCGTGACGGCCATGCTAACTATTTCAAAATTCGTTCCGTCTTGCCATAGCAATTGAAACTCCGGGGGCAATACGAAGACAGGGCAGGGCGGTTCACTATTTTTTGCTAGCTAACTCCCGTTTTACTGAACGCAAGCCAATTTTTCTCGTACAACCGGTGAAGAAATAATGCGTAAGAATTGGTTTTGAATCGCAGTTGAAGCAAATTTCAGATTCCTCTCTAATCCGCAACCGCGAAATTTGAATTGGTCAATCTTATCGACTCAAATTTTCGAACTGAGAATCTGCCTACCAACGAAGGAGCACACATGTCGGTTTATGACATAGTCATGTTGATTATATTTTTGGGAGCCGTCTGGTTCGGATTCCGTAAAGGTCTCGCGTGGCAGGTCGCGTCACTATTATCGATCGTACTCAGTTACTTTGTCGCAGTTAATTTTCGCAACCCTGTCGCCGCTTTGATCTCAGCTCAAGAGCCTTGGAACCAATTCGCGGCGATGCTGATTCTGTTTTTGGGAACATCGTTAATTGTCTGGACAGTATTCGCTTCCTTCAGCCGAAATATCAAGAAGATGAACATGGGTGGTTTCGACCGTCAGGCTGGCGCGATCCTGGGCGCCTTCAAGGGTGGAATCCTGTGTATGCTGGCGACCGTGTTTGCAGTCTCTCTTTTCCAATCAACGCGCGACAGTGTTCACAATTCCAAAGCTGGTCATTATGTGGTCAGTGGTATCCGGCAATTCGCGCGATTTACACCTGACGAACTGGTTCCGTATTTGGAACCTCACTATCAAAAATTTGATCAAGCAATCGGCCCGACGCCTGAGCAAAAACCTATCTTTGAATCCAGCGGAAACAACCAAGACTACCCAGTGAATCAAAACGCCAACTTCCCAAACTATCAATCTAACCCAGCAACCAATAACGGTTTCTCAAACACTAATACGACCTTTGGACAACAAGCGTCTCCTAATTATTCATCTGGTCAGTTTGAATCTTCTCAGAACCAATCCAATAAAAGTGGCTACGGATTGGGTCGCCCGACCACGAATCAAAATTTCCCCCAAGCAACACCCTACTCTCAGAATTATCCAAACAATCAATCCCAAACCACCGGCGGGAACTTCTACAGCACGGGGTTTGGTCAACAAGGCGGCATTCAGAATCAGCCCTCGCCGGCGACTGGAAACAACGGGCAATTTTACCCTCAGCGACAAACGCAGTACCAGCAACCACAAAACGGGTTTGGTCAGCAACAGACGCAGAGAGCAATCACAACCGGCCAGAACGATTGGCCAGAAATCAACACAACCATTAACACCAAAGACATCATCCAGCGCGGCGTCGAATCGACCGCCGATATGCTCAGACGCGCGTACGACTCCAACGTTCAACCGCGATAGTCTGGCCGACCTTGAGATTGATTCGCACAAGAGAATGCGCACAAGAGAATGCCGCTTCGCCGGAGATCTGTTTATTCATTTCGTTTAACGGTTAGACGTTAGGCCCACGCAATGGCAGAGCGTCCGTTACGCGGCGGACGGTTAAACAATCTATCTGCATCGCTCAGAAATCAGGAAATCGCTATTCCTAAGGAAAAACAGGGCTCTAACCGAACATAAGAAACATTATCGGACGTTGAGGGTAGTGGATTTTTACTATGTTTCCCGTTCTTTAAGACCGCTGTTTAGATGGTCGTCCGATGTTCTTTACGTTGCTTAGCCATGCTCCTCAGCCTGTTTTCAAATACGCTCTTTGGTTGGAATTGGTGAGCGAGGTAAATTTCGGTTTGAGCGGCGCGTCGTAATCACCTTCGCGATTCTTAGTTTAGTCATCGCTGGATGCGGCTAAGAGAAAACGCCGTCAGTGGTTCGACTTGCCCGACCGATGGTGCGAGTCGAAGTTCAAAATAAAAGGGCGGAAAAGGTGCGCTGATTCGAATTGACGACCACCACCAGACTGAGGTTGCGCGGCTTGATTCTGACAATGATCCACACGTGTTCCTTGTACCCAGCGGATTTTATCTGATTCGTTCACAACCGTTACAACTGGACTTTGAAACGCCTGTTCCGGTTCCTGCGGTCGCAGAAATTCTGGAGGGCCGGCCGCTTAAAATCTTTCTGCTGAAATCACCAACTGAAGAACCGGGCTGGAGCTGGAACCCGTCAGGACCAACAGTCGTAAGAGATACGATTGGCGTTGGAGCCGAAGACGAACGTCCGGCCAGAATTGAAAACGTGAAAGGTTTCTGATTAGCTCAAACGGAGGTAACTAACTCGCGCTTCACAAATTTCCTCTCAGCTCAAGAGAACGTCGATAACAATAGGATTGACCTGGAAAGTAAAAGTGTCGTATTCAACTGACCGATTCTGAAAACAAACCAAGTTATCTTTCGGACGCCCCACGCTTGCCGGTGGTGATGGTAAGTCTCGCGGGCGCTCGCGCGTATTGCGATTGGCTGACGGAGAAAACGGGACAGAAACTTCGTTTGCCCGTGGAGGCGGAATGGGAGAAAGCCGCCCAAACCTGCGGTCGATTCTCCAGCGCCGGACATGCCATTGAAAACGCTTGACGGAACGCGGCTGAGTTTATCGTCGTATCGAGGTAAGAACATTGTCCTTATCAAAGTGGGATACACTTGGACCTCTCATCCGACGCGCCGACGCCGCGTTGCGGAAGCTTCTTAAAGAGTATCTAAAGTCCGACACCACATTTAATTCAAAACACTGGTTATTAACGTGGTAACGAAACTGTGAGCGGCAAGGCGGTTGCCCCCGGTTCTGCCGACTATTGACCGGCGGCTATCGCCCTGCCGCTCACGAAATTGGCGCTGTCCAACTAAAGTCCAACGATGCTCAGATCATTATCGTTTATCAAGAAGAGCCTCATGCCGGGCAAATGGCGTTTGCGAAACTTGCGCAGCCAGAATCCTTTGAAGCGCGTCGTGCATTAGCAAAAAGAGTGCAAGACGAATACGAACTGCCGAGGACGATTCTGGTCGATACGATGGAAGACCAAAGCCGCACTCTTTTCAGCGACCTTGCCAGTCCGGTTTTCATCATGGATACATCGGGAGCGATCGTCGCCAAGTCCCTTTGGGCTGACAGGCCGCAGATCGGCCTGGCGATCAAAGCACTGGTCCACCCGGCGACATTGCCAGGTGGGTAGCGTCCATGCAGAAACATAGTTTTTCTCTGCATCTGGCAAAACACGGTCGCCTGCTGGCGTATCATTAAATGACCTGTAAAGGTTCGTTGTCGGCCGCGCGGAGGCCCCAAAGGTTTTCGATAGCGACGAGTGTTCGTGGCTAAACGAGAGAATCGGTGGTGAGCGATGATTTCCGCGCGTGCTTCAATTCGGAGATGCGATCTTCGTCGTAGCCAGCATTGATGATCGCTTGTTCGTAGATATCCAAAAGCATTTGAAAATTGTGATCGAAGGTATATTTAGCCTCAAATTCGCCTCGTGCCGCAATTCTCATTTTTTGCCGGGCCGCTTCATCGGATAAAACGGTCTTCACCTTCGCCATTAAATCTTCGGAGTTACCAGGCTCGAAGAAGTATCCCGTTTCGCCGTGTAGAATCAACTCTTGCATCGCGCCAATTCGTGACGCCACCACCGGAGTACCGCTGGAGTAAGCCTCGATAATAATACGGCCAAAGGTTTCGTAAAAGACAGATGGTACAACCACGACCTTCGCCTGGCCCATCAAACTCAGAACTTCGGTGAATGGCTTTCGCCCCAGCCACTCGATCATCGGGTTGGAATCCGCTGCCGATTTGACCTCACCAGCCAAAGGTCCATCACCAATAATTTTTAACGGGATGCTTGGGTTTTGTGATGTCCAAGCATCAATCAGTGCGTAGATACCTTTCTCTTCAGATAATCGTCCGGCAAAGAGAGCAAAATTCTGATCGCCCTGCCCTACCCCGGGATCTGGATGGACGCAATTTGGTTTTACCGCAATGCGATCCGGTTTGATTCCCAAGTTGAGCAGTTTGCTTTTCGAAAATTCAGTCAGTGTGTAGTACAGATGAATCTTCTTTTTCCACGTTCCAAACAGTCGGTGGGTGGCCAACATCGAAGAAACGGCGAAGCTACCGGCACGACTGCCACGGTAGCACTTGTGCTGAATTGCGGGCCAGGCGAACTTCTTGGTTAGGCATTTTTCGCAAACCTTGCTGTCGCGACAAAGAAAGGCATCGGGACAAAGAAGTCGGAAATTGTGCAACGCTTGAACAACCGGCGTGCTTTCAACTTCGGCAGCATAATAAACCGACGGCGAAATTAAGGGGAACGTATTGGTACAATGCAACACATCAGGCTTATGTTCGCGTAACATGCCGCGCATCTCACGATAGCTCTTCCGATTCCACGCTGTGTTGAGGGCGACGGCCAGTTGGTTGCTTCGATCAATCGATTCGTTATTTCGAATATAGCGTACGACAGTATGCCCATTGCTCTCTAACTGCGCAATCTCATCCTCGAAGCACTGATCCTCGCCTCCGCGAACTTTGTAGTAATTGTGACAGACCAGAATCTTCAATCTGATCTCCTATTGAAAGCGGCAATTAATTTTTTAGGTAGAAGAGCTGTAGTCCCTTGGGCGCAGGACCTTCACGGTACTCTCAAACATCTCCAACAGTCTGATTAACAGGGCTACCTAAACAAGCCGTTAACGACGACACTGGCCAGAATCAGACGCTATCTTATTGGTAAGAGTCGGTTTATGCAGGCCATATCGACAATTTCATCGTTTCTCTCGTAAAATCTAACTCTCGTAGAATTACGGCATTCAGGTTCCCCAACGACAACGGCCTCCTATTTCTACTCATTGAACAAATTTCATTTTTGAGCATACTCAAATTATCGACATCTTCGTCAGACACAGCAAATCCGTTACTCATGCTGCGCTTTCAAAATGCTTCATCCAGCTTTGTTGCAAGGCGTTGTAGAACTTGGATTAAGCTGCCCTTACATCCCAACGCCGTGAACGATTTATTCGCCAGTTTTAATGAGCCGTTTTGGCGTTAGCCACGGTTCCTTTGCACAGCGAAACCGTGGCTAAGGGCCTGTTAATTAAGTGAGCCGTTAAGGCGTTAGCCTCGGTTTAGTCATCGCAAAACTTGGGCTAACGCCCAAACGGCTCACGTTAAAAATCGAAAGCCGACTTAATCAACAAGCCCCTATCGACGAAACGGCTCATACTTACTTGCGTTTGTCAAACGACAATCTCTTCACGGCGTTGCTCACATCCCCTACCCTTGCAAAATAGCTACCGCCCGGTAACGGGTCATTTATCCAGTGATTACTTTTCCGTCTGATTCTTCCGAGCCTTCACATATTATATCCAGATGAATTTGAAAACACGCAATATGAAGTCGTCGGGCAATCTTCAAACAACAGACGGCGGGCCTCAGAAAACGATGGCCTTTGAGATTGAAACGGGCGGTCACCACGCCAGTTACATTCGCAATTTCGCCCAGCAGTGGTCAGAGAATCTAAAACCGCATCAAATTCACTTTGTAGTGACACCTGATTTTTTTCAGAAACACTCAGACGTAGTCGAACTGATCGAGTCCTTGCAGACGGAGGCTGTTCAGATTCACGCCATCACACTAACGGAAAATGACCAACTTAAAGGCGGACTGAATCGAATTTTTAAGGGTTGGAATCTGTTCTGCAAATATGCATCGCAGCTGAAAGTTGATCGCGGTTTACTTATGTACTCTGACCATTTTCAAATTCCGATGTTGATTGGTCAAGCATCGCCCTGCCCTGTCTCTTGCATTTATTTTCGGCCTACCTTCCACTACGGCGTTTTAGAGAACTATCATCCAACTTGGAAACAGAGATTGGCAGCATGGCGAAAAAAAACGATCGTCAAACAGTTGCTTAAGCTAAAGCAAATGGACGTTCTGTTTTCGTTGGACTCTCTGGCTGTAGATTTTATTAAGAATAATTTTTCGACGACGGCGTCGGTCCGCCAGCTGCCTGATTCCTTCGTGCGGTACCAAACGACGGAGGAGCAACTGGCCGAGCTTCGATCCGAGCTGCTGATCGAATCCGATCGCAAGGTTTGTATGTTGCTGGGAGTGATGGATTCAAGGAAGGGGCCGATTCAATTGCTCGACGCCGCTCAGTTGCTGCCCGAAAATTTACAGAAGAAACTGTGTTTGTTATTAGTCGGAAGTCTTCACGCCGAAATAAAGGACGAAGTCGTTAAAAAAGTTGCAGACCTTCAAGAGAAAACGTCAATTCAAGTCGTTTTAAAGGATGCTTACGTTTCGGATACGGTGGTCCAACGTTACTATGAACTGTCCGATGTAGCGTTAACGACCTACCAAAGGCATATGGGGATGAGTTCGGCGCTGATCCGGGCGGCGTTGGCGGGAGTTCCAGTTTTATCTTCGGACTACGGGCTGATGGGTGAATTGGTGAAACGCGAAAAACTGGGGATCACAGTCGACACCGAAGCACCGGTCAGCTTCTCCGACGGATTGGCGGCGGTCATCAGCCAACCAAGGGAAAAGTTATTTGACGCATCCCGTGCCTCTAAATTTGCATCGTCGCATTCAGCTGCCGCACTTGCCGACTCCCTGAAGGCTTGGGCAGTGAGGTAGTTGTTTCAAGACTGACGGGATGCCACCAAAATCTTGCCTGTTGGCGATTTTCGTGGTGAAACGGGATCCAATCTGGCAGTCTTCTGCAAAATTATCGCAATAAATAGCGCATTGCGTCTGAATTTTCAGCGAATAATTGTATGCAAATCGAGACAAAATGACTATCCTGATATACGAGACGGCGGTGCATTTCTGTAACCGTTTTGAAAAGGGTCGCTTGCTGGGATCAATCTCGATTTCCAAAAGCAGCCTTAGGTTGATAGTTTACTGAATATTTGCCATCTACGGTCAATCATTCTTCAATCTTCAACCACTTGAACAGTCGAGTGACGACTTAAAATCCGTCACTTATTGAGTATGAGAAAGGGTGTCGTTTGATTTCAATCATCGCTTCTGTTGCTAAGGGCCGGTCGCCAAGGCCAGCCATCGGACGGACTGCGGAGAATGTTATCATTCATTACCACTGTGAAGAAAATTAGATGTTGGTTATTGGTCTAACGGGTGGAATCGCAAGCGGCAAAAGTTTTGTCGCTGAGTGCTTCGCCGAGTTAGGTTGTGAGATCGTCAACGCAGATTTAATCGGCCATCAAGTGCTGAAACTGCCGGAAACGGTTGAAAAGATCCGAGAAGCGTTTGGAGACCAAACGATCGTCGACGGAGAAGTCGATCGACGCGTTCTGGCAGCCATTGTTTTTCCAAGGGATGCCGATGCCCCATCTAAAGAACTGAAATTGCTTGAATCAATCACCCACCCGGAAATCGGAAGATGGATGAAACTCCGAATTTTGGAGATTGAACAATCGAATTCAGCACAGGCGGTAATCTTAGATGCTCCAGTCATGTTCAAAGCGCAATGGGATCGTTTTTGCGACCGCATCGTTTTTGTTCATGCCGATTTGAAAATTCGACAACAGCGGGCCGCTTTGCGTGGCTGGCCAGCGGGAGAGTTGCAACGCCGAGAGCGGCAACAGCTTCCCTTGGATCAGAAACGCAAACGTGCTGATGATGTGATCGAAAATTCATCAACGGCTGACAATACGCGGGAACAGGTACAATCGCTATGGAAGATGTGGCAGTTGCGTGATTGATTGAGCGAATTTGAAACGCAATTTATGAAAACACTGGCATTACCCACCTTAATATTGCTAGTTATGGGAGAGAACAATGACGGACGCCCGAAGTTCAAAAGCGCGAAGCGCCACGCATCGCCCTAATCGGCGACGAAGCGACGAAAAAGACCTCGAACCAGAAGTCAGCGAACGATTGAAAGAAATCGAGAGTTCTGGCGAACCGATGTCGTTAGCGGAAACGATCTCGCGCGAAAATTCGCCTTCGGAAGTGTCGGCGGAATCAAAGGCCAATCCCGAAAAAGCAATCAACGTCGATCAATTGCAGAAAATGCCGCTCGAAGAATTGAGCGATCATGCGTTGAGCGTTGGCTTGAAGGACTTTGACGACCTTGAGAAACACGAACTGGTATCGGCAATATTAAAGCACCAGATCAAACGCCAAGGTCTGATGATTGGTGAAGGCACGTTGCAGATCCTGCCCGATGGATTTGGATTCTTACGCAGCCCTGAATACCATTACCTCAGTTGCCCTGACGACATCTACGTATCGCCCAGCCAGATCAGAAAATTCAATCTTCGTAATGGTGCCATTGTACGTGGGCAAATCCGCCCACCGAAAGAAAACGAACGCTATTTTGCATTGTTGCGAGTCGAAGCGGTCAACGGACATTCCCCTGAGGACAACTCTCGCCGAGTCAGTTTCGATGATCTGACACCATTACATCCCAATGAACGAATTCGTTTGGAACATGACGCCAAAGATGTCTCCACCCGCATCGTTGACATGATGACGCCGATAGGATTCGGTCAGCGTGGGCTGATCGTGGCCCCGCCGAGGACCGGCAAAACGGTCTTGATGCAGCGAATGGCGCGAGCCACATTGACCAATCATCCCAATGCTTATGTCATTATGCTGTTGATCGATGAACGGCCTGAAGAAGTCACCGACATGGAACGGGAAGTCAAAGGCAAACGCTGCGAAGTCATCAGTTCAACCTTTGATGAGCCGGCCTCACGTCACATTCAAGTAACCGAAATGGTCTTGGAAAAAGCCAAACGTATGGTCGAAGCTGGCACCGATGTTGTCATATTCCTTGATTCGATCACTCGACTGGGCCGCGCTTGGAATTCTGAGTGCCCGCAATCGGGAAAGACGCTCTCCGGTGGTTTGGACGCCAACGCGATGCAGAAACCCAAAGCGTTTTTTGGTTCAGCCAGAAAAATTGAAGAAGGTGGGTCGCTCACGATTCTGGCCACCGCCTTAATCGACACCGGCAGCCGAATGGACGAAGTGATCTTCGAGGAATTCAAAGGCACTGGAAACTTGGAAATTGTGCTCGACAGAGCCTTGGTCGAACGCAGAATTTGGCCTGCGATCGACATTGCTTCGTCAGGAACTCGCCGCGAAGAACGTTTGTTCGAGGAAGATGAGTACGATCGAATCTGTCTTCTTCGACGGACGCTTGTTGAAATGAGCCCTTCTGACGCAATGGACAAACTGACGACGCGGCTAAAGAAGACGAAGACCAACGCCGAATTCTTAATGCAAATAAAACCTGAATCGATTTAGCCCCCCCTGCCCTGCTTGGATTCCTGGACCGCCACCTGCGATTCTCTGCAAACACTTTCTCTGACTTTTTAGTATTCCATGCAAGAATTCACTGGCAAAACCGCCTCGGTAGCAGATAAAAAATTTGCCATCGTCGTCTCCAACTACTACGAAAACATTACGCACAACCTGTTGGAAGGCGCGATCAAGGCGCTGGTTGCTGCGGGGGTTGCCGAATCCAACATCGTGACCATTTGGACACCGGGGTCTTGGGAGTTACCGGCCGCGACGCTGCGAGTTTTGAAGTCTGGAAAGTTCGATGGTGTTGTTATTTTAGGCTGCGTGATCAAGGGAGAAACGACCCACGATCAGCACATCAACACCGCAATCAGTAACGGGATCGCGAATCTTACGCTGCAATTCGACGTTCCGATCGGGTTTGGATTGTTGACTTGCAATACGCTGCAACAAGCCCTTGATCGCTCGGGTGGGTCCGTTGGAAACAAAGGGGTCGAAGCAGCAGAGGCGGCAGTTCACATGTCACGCGTCTTCGCTGAATTTGCTTCGCTCAAAGAGTAACAGGCTGAGACGACAACTCGATCATGCTGACGCGTTGCCCTAATTTCCGATCATGAAGTCATCGCTTAATATGATGGCTATTACGATAATGGCTGTTAAGATGATGGCTGTTGAGATGGTCGCACCCAAGTCTGCCTCTCACGAGCACACGTTGTCAAGCCAAGCACATTTTAAATGTGTTTTTCGATTATTCTTTGCCCCTCACGAAGCCGTTTATGTCACGTCGCAGCCGCGCCCGAGCGATTGTTCTCCAGATCCTTTACCAAGACGATCTCAATCCTACACAACCCGAAGATGTGAAGATCCGGTTCGTTAATTCTCGTTTGAAAAATAACAAAGAACTGGTCAAATTCGCGGATGGGCTTATCATCGGCGTACGACACAATCGTGACGAACTTGACGAAAAAATCTCCAAAATCACAGATAACTGGCGACTTTCCCGGATGGCAGCGACGGATCGAAACGTCCTACGTTTGGGAGCCTACGAACTTCTGCACACCGATACACCGCCACCGGTGGTGATCAACGAGGCGATCGAATTGGCGCGCCGTTACGGCTCCGACCAATCGGCTCAATTTGTCAACGGCGTGCTGGATCGATTATTGAAGCGCAGTAAAACCGGCGATGAACAATCGACGCAAACGCAATCCTCCCCTGAAAATTCGACTGACGCACAATAAACCTCTCCGTTTATTTTTTTTCAAATAAGACAACTGCTATGGCACGCTGGAACCCATTCGGATCATCCGACAAAAATACCCAAGACACTCAAAGGACTGATTCGACTCAGCCTCAAGACAACGCTGCTGACGACTCCGCCGCTGCCGCCCCCACTGCCGAAAAAAAAGGCCTGTTCGGCGGCATTAAACAAGCCATGCAGAAGACGATGGAGGTGCTCAACACGGACATCCGCGACTTGGTCAAAGATGACGGGCGTTTAGTAGACGATCAGTTTCTGGATGAACTTTATTCTTTTCTAATCAAAACGGACATGGGCAACGGTCCTGCGGCAAAGATTCGCGACGACATTAAATCGAAATATCGCGCGCGAAAAATGACGCTGAGCCAGTTGATCGATTCTGCCAAAGAAACGATCACCGAAATCATGCATCAGGATAGCGCCGATATCAATTTCGCCTCCTCCGGCACCACCGTCATTATGGTCGTCGGTGTAAATGGAGCGGGGAAAACAACGTCGATTGCGAAACTGGTTAAACTGTTTAAGCAGCAGGGAAAGAGCGTTGTCCTAGGCGCTGGCGATACCTTCCGCGCCGCTGCTGTGGAACAATTGACCATCTGGGCAGATCGAATGGGTGCCGAAATTGTCACTGGACGCCAAGGCAGCGATCCCGCCAGCGTGGCCTATAAAGCGGTCGATGCGGCAATCAAGGCCGAAGCAGATATCTGCATCGTCGACACCGCAGGCCGTTTGCAAACGCAAAACAATCTTATGGACGAATTAGGCCGCATCCGGCGGGTGATGCAAAAGGTATCTCCCGATGCACCCCACGAAGTTCTTTTGGTATTGGACTCTACCGCCGGGCAAAATGCGATCTCACAAGCCAGAGGTTTTGGCGAAGCTGCCGGTTGCACAGGAATCGTGTTGGCGAAACTGGATGGATCGGCCAAAGGCGGCGTCGCAATTCCCATCCGGCAAGAGTTTGGACTGCCAGTGAAGTTTGTGGGGCTTGGCGAGACCCCCGAAGACTTTGCCAAGTTCGACGTCGCGACTTACGTCGATGCACTGTTGGATATCGCATAGCAATGTGGCGTAAGGTTCCAGCTTGCGATCAAAATAATTCGCAAGCTGGAGGTTCGCCGCTTTAGACAATCACTTCGCGTGAGGCGGATTATTGGTGGGCGTCGCGTTGACGCTCTCCATGATCCACCGATTCACATCGCCCAGCAATGCATCGGAGATCTTGTCGACGCCAGGGTACTGGCGAAGCGTCAGAGAGAAACCTGCGATGTGCAGCAGACGCAGTTGCTGACACAACTGTTGCTGATCAAACTGATCTGAATTGCGACACTGTGCCCAGAAGACCGGAAGTTTTCGCGCGCGATCCCAGTGACACAGTGGAGTTCCCACGGTGGGCAGAGGACCATTCATGGCCAATACACCTGCAAATAGCTCCGGACGCTCAAGGGCGACGCGAAATGCCATCGTTGCACCAGCACCGAAACCTGCAAGGAAAATGCGTTGTGGATTTATGTTAAATCGTGACCGTGCTTGATCCACCGCAGAGACCACGGCAGCATGGGTTGCGTTGACCGAAGTACCGTCCTGCTGCCAAGGCGTGCCCTGGAATCTAATTTCCGGAGCGACCCCGACATAATTTCTCATGCTGATGCGGGGCATGATATCGTGTACTTCGCTGGCCCCCTGTTGAGCCGAATGCAGCCAAACGATTAAAGGATAGGCGTAGTTTTTTTCATAGTGCATCGGCACGAAAACAGAAGCATTTTGGCGAAATTGAATACCGCCCTGCCCTCCCCCCGCAGGCCCCAGCTGCCCGCCTTCGGGTCGATTCTGCTCACGTTGTCGTGAGTTGGGGATCTCCTGAGTCGCGGTCATTGCAAGCGGGCTGATCTTAATGCGGTTCATATTGCGCCAAAGGGAGGGAGATTGATTGCCGAACTCATACGTTTTTAAAAAAGATGCTTTGGCAAGTCAACGCTGTTATTTGGGGGGAACTTCTCAATGCCCGATATTATGGTTGCTGCTAGCAATGCGAGCCAGACGTGTCTAACGGGCCCTTGCCATAAGCAGCCCACACTAAACGGAAGGTAACTCTGAAGTGCTATCGCTACATTGAAGTGACGTCAGCAAACGCAGTTGGCGAAGGTTAGTGAAAGTTGGTGAAAGTTCGTAAAGGCCGTTTGGTGTACCGCGTTGACAATCCCTAATTGTGGCAATGGCACCAATATAACAAACAAATGCACTCAACCAACAGTCCCAACAGTCCCAACAGTCGCGATTTGGCGACTACAACAGATCCTTCACTTCTTCGGATTCTTCTTTCAGCTCCGCCATCGTGGCATCCATTTTCTCTCGGCTAAAGTCATCCACATCAAGGCCTTGAACGATGGAGTACTCGCCGTCCTTGCAGGTTACGGGGAAGGAGTAAATGAGCCCCTCTTCGATGCCGTAACTGCCGTCGCTGGGGATTCCCATGCTCACCCAGTCGCCTTCTGCGGTCCCTTGGACCCAAGTTCTTATATGATCGATCGCGGCGTTAGCGGCCGACGCGGCGCTGGAGGCACCGCGCGCTTCGATGATCGCTGCACCGCGTTTTTGAACGGTGGGAATAAACGTGTCGCGATACCATGCTTCATCCACCGCCGCAGCAGCGGGCTTGCCATCAACGACGGCGTCAGAAATATCCGGATACTGCGTTGCAGAGTGATTACCCCAGATGGTCAATTTTGAAATGGAGGTTGAATCAACGTCCAATTTGGTCGCCAGTTGGCTGATCGCGCGATTGTGATCCAGTCGTGTCATCGCGGTTATATTACCGTGCTTAATTGACGGAGCGTTGGCCATTGTGATCAAGGCGTTGGTGTTTGCTGGATTTCCTACGACCAATACGCGAATGTCTTTTTTAGCGTGTTGGTCAATCGCCTTGCCTTGGACCGAGAATATCTTCGAATTGGCGGTCAGCAAGTCTTTTCGTTCCATGCCTTTTTTACGCGGCATTGCACCGACCAACAGCGCGAAGTCGGAATCCTTAAACGCGACGTTGGGATCGTCGGTTGCAACGATCCCCTTGAGCAACGGGAATGCGCAGTCGTCCAGCTCCATCACAACGCCGTTGAGCGCGTTCATTGCAGGAGAGATCTCCAACAGCTGTAAGATCACGGGCTGATCAGGGCCCAGCATATCTCCCGACGCAATTCTAAATAGCAGGCCGTAACTAATTTGACCGGCAGCACCAGTGACAGTGACTCGTACAGGTGTTTTCATCCCAATTCCCTTAATTCAAGTGGTGTTCTTTAAGACCCGAGAATATCGTTTAGAGTCCGAAAAACATCAAGTGGTGCCAGCCGTTTGGCAAAACATAGACAACGTAAATACACAAAATATTTAGGAAATTGGAGTGCGGCAGAATCGCGATTCAACGCGCAATTCAGTCCTCAATCTGGTCTTCGAATTGGCTTAGGTCAATCTTCTCCGGCAGGGGCATGTCGTCCCCTGCCACCAAGCGACTACGCTTTTTCCGATCCTTGAAAATACTGTAGGCGACGGCGATTGCGACGGTCGCCAGAATCACAATCAGCAGCACCCGCATCAGCAAATCCACTCCTTCGGCTGTGGTCGTGGTGGGAGCGACCATCAAATTGCTGGCCATCACCAGCGGGCTGATCTGTCCAGAATGTCCTGCGTCAGAAGCGACTTTGGACTGGTACTTAATAAAACGGTAAAAGTTACCCGATAGTTGCACCGCCCTGCCCTCCAATTGATCGGCGGTCATCCCTTGGGGCAGTCGCGGCAAACACACGGTCACCGGAAACTGCTCGAACTTAATGCTTTCTTCGTTGGAAGTTCGTACAATGACGTCGCGCCCTTTCAAATCTGGAAACAGGCTTACCTGGTAATACTTGTCCAACCCTACTGATAATCGCCGATCCGCGTCAACGATTTGGATCGGCACGCATTGTCGCAACCGCCCCGACAATTGAATCGCATTTCCAAAATGGCGAGTCGGCGCGGACATCAATTCGGTGAAGGAAATCGCAGGAGTTGCCGCCGGTAGTCCGTTGTTTTCAGCCGAAGATTGAGTCGAAAGTTGAATCGAACTTATGGCGGCCAGCATCTGATAAAAGGCATCCGAATCAAGTTCTGATAGCGCTTTGCTGTTTTGCTTTCGCACGTAGTCAAACAAACCGATATCGACGCCGTGCGCGGCGAGCTGTACTTGGCCTGCGTTGACGCCCATCGTTTCACTGACAGTTGCGGGATACCAAGCAAAATGGTTAGCAATGAAAACTGCGACTCCT
>Ga0114956_1002329_pt1 | contig 14919 bp, 5 predicted proteins | sample MaitaG_FD_87304 | JGI IMG/M metagenome (GOLD analysis project Ga0114956, IMG submission 87304) | Marine algal microbial communities from Maine, USA - Maine_Asex2 metaG | ecosystem: Host-associated > Algae > Red algae > Unclassified | place: Maine, USA | collected 2015-01-05 | reverse complement strand
TGAGTCTACTCTAAAACACATTTTTTTTGGAAACACATAGTCAGATAATAATACATCTGACTATGTGACCTATGTGGCTATGTGTTTTATTTTTTATGTTTTTAGAGTGGACTTATTGCTATATTATCTTATTGCTAGCGTCTAATATGAGAACAATAAGACAATAAGACAATAAAGCCATATAGCAATATAACAACCCTACCTAAGCATTCATTTTAGACCAACCTACTCGAAAGACGACTAATAGGCCTAGGAGTATTGCCAATACATATTGTACGGGTAGATAAGAGAAAAATACAATATGGGTCTTTTCCATCATCCACATCGCTAGTAAAGCAACGCTCACCATCATTACTAAACCAGAGATTTTACCAAAACCAGGAATTCGGTCTAATTGTACGTTTCTTTTGATAATTAAAAAGGTAGCGATCATAGACAGTACGGGCAATATTTGCGTGAAAATATCTGTATCGAAAATACTTTTTCGTTCAAAAAAGAAGAGGTAGGCACTAAGTGTAATGGCAAAGATCCCCGGTATGGCTACCAAGTACATCAAAATAGAGTAGAAATACTTCCAAACAGGTTCATCTTCTTCTCCTTTTCCAATAATGGTTCCAATCAAGGCGGTAATAGGCACTAATAGAAAAAAGGCAATGATATAGGTCGGGTTGGCGGATAATAAATTGAAAAATTCTTCGAGCGTCATGTTATTGTATTTTTTACAAATTGATGCCCAAATATAACGCCAATTTATTAAAAGTCGTAGCGCAAAAATTCTCGTAGCTCAGGCATCCTGCCTGAGTAGCGTCTAGGCACAGACCAGCGATGTTCCGGCAATAGCCTTTGCGCCAGCGTGTTCTTAGACACTACTCAGGCAGGATGCCTGAGCTACGGGAATAATTGCTTGCTATGGCTCCGCTATTAAAGTTAAATCTCTAGTATAGGTAATCAATTCCCCATCTATGAATTGAATATCTGCTTTAACAACATATACGCCTGTGTGCATACGGTCCCCATTAAATCTTCCATCCCATCCATTCGTTGGGTCACCTGCTGCGATACCTGATTGGTCATAAAGAAGCGTTCCAAAGCGGTCAAAGATAGATAAACGGACAATGTTTTCAACAGCAGGCCCCCCCGCAATATAAAAATTATCATTAATGCCATCGCCATTTGGAGAAAAAGCATTGGGAATGTAGACTGGTCTATCAAAATTGACCGCCACAAAGATGGTTTCTGTAGCCGTACAATCTCCTTGATCGGTTGTGGCGGTAATGGTATAAGTACCAGATTGAGAAGGCATCACCCTCGGATCTGGGCAGTTATTACAACTTAGCGAATCTGGTCCCGTCCATAGAAAATTAACTCCTGTTGGGTCGGAAACTATCGCCTCTAATTGTACTTCTGTTCCTAAATTAATATCTAAATCTTGGCTAGTGACGATAGTAAAAGCACCGGGTTCATCAATAAAAGCACTAGTCTCTGCCTCACAACCACCTGCATCTCTTACAAAAACAGTATAATCGCCAGATTCTAAATTAGGGATGGTCTCTGTTTGGAAAAAAAGTATGCCATCTTGACTATAAGCATAGGGCGGTGTACCGCCGACCCCTTGCGGGATAATTGCACCATTTGCTTCTCCTTCACATAAGACATTTTGTACATTGGCAACGGCTGCTAATTCAGGTGGTTCAACAACTAACCCCATTTGTGTAGTGTCGCAACCTTGCCCATCTGTAAGGGTAAGGAAATAATTCCCCTGTGGTAGATCTGCTGCAATGGCTTCTGTAGACACCACTTGATTGGCTTCATTTCTCCAACTATAGGTATAGTTTCCTGCTCCTCCAGCAGGGGTAGCAATAAGGCGACCATCTGTTTCTCCAAAACAACTAATCATATTGCCAACCAAATTTACCGTAATGGCATCAGGCTGGGAAATAATGACATTTTTGCTGCCTGTACATTGTTCTGCATCGAGTATTTCAATATTGTAATTTCCAGCTTCTAAATTGAGTAAGCTAGAAGCATCTCCCAAACCTGCTCCATTTAAATTATATTGATAAGGAGCGGTACCATTAGTGGTGGTAATGACAATTTGTCCAGTAGCTTCTCCAAAGCAGTTAGGTGGTGTAATTATGGCGTCCTCTGTTACTAACTCCTTTTCGGCTAAATTGACTGTTACTTGATTCCGACAATTATTAGCATCCTGTATGAATATATCGTAGTTGCCAACCGATAGATTCTCTAGGATATTTTCATCTTGGAAATCAGCACCAAAAGAATAGGTATAAGGCATTGTTCCTCCTGTGCTGTTAATACGAATGATTCCATTTGAAAGACCACCACAAGAAGGATCGGTTTTATCTGCTACGGAAGTAAGTGCTTCTGGGGATGCGATAACTGCCGATGTAGTTGCGCTACAAGTAGCTTGGTTTGTAACGGTTACTTCGTAGGTGCCTGTTCCTAAATTAGTAAGCATTTCCGTATCAGCTCCAGTGTCCCAATCTATGATGGTAGCGGGGGCATTATCTGGTGTTTCAATTGCCAAAGTAATCCGACCATCTGCCATATCTGCGCAACTAGTGCTATCTGCCATGACTGTTAGGCTAACTGCGTTAATATCACAGCAAGGTTCTAATAAAACGGGACTATTCGGATTATCCATTCCGTTAATTACCTTAGTAACGGTACAGCCTAAATCTGTTTCTACTGTTAATGTTACTTCTGGCGTTCCTGTAGTGGTATAAACTACCTCATGTGGACCGGGGCCAGTAGCATTAGGTAAACTTGCCTCTGCTCCAAAATCCCAAGTCCAATTAATAATTTCTCCTTTTGTGAAAAAGGAAGCATCGGAGAAAACGACAGGTTCTCCATAGCAATCACCTCCTAAAACAAAGGCTTCTATTTCTGCTGGGCTAGTGACGGAACCAGTAACAGTAGCGGTACAATTTTCTACATCTATAATAGAAATGACATAATCGCCAGCAACCAATGCCGTAATAGTAGCAGAATCGCCATCTACTGGTAAATCTTGGAAAGTAGCTCCATCATCAAGGCTATACTGGTAAGGAGCAATACCCCCTTCGAGGTCAAAACCAATAGCTCCACTTGGGTCATCTGGGCAATCTACTGCTATTGGATTAATTTCGTTGATAGTGATAGGGGCATTTTGAGTAAGGGTAAATGCCGCTTCTTCCGAACAGTTATTGGCATCTGTAACGGTAACTGTATAATCTCCTATATCTAAGTCATTGATTTGTCTCCCTGTTTCACCTGTACTCCATGCAATAGTATAGTCAGGTGTGCCGCCAGAAGGAATAACTATCGCACTACCGTCGGCCGCACCAAAACATTTTATATTTCCATAATTTGGACTAAGCGTCAAAGGCACTAAGGGTTCTTCGATGGTAAAAGAAGGGGCAGTACCCTGACAACCATTTGCATCATACACATCTATGGTATAATCGCCTGCTACTAAAGTTGTTAAAACAGAATCCCCTAGAGGCCCATTGCCATCAAATAAATCGTATAGAAAAGGACCCTGTGCTGCGGCACTGTTTTCGATTACTAATTCCACTGCTCCAAAATCAGTACTACCACCACAAGCTAAGTCCTTAATAGTTAAGGTATCTATCATTAATTCTAATTCCGATACTTCGATTCCATTAATTGGTTGTGTACAACCATTTGCATCTGTAATTAAGACTGTATAAATGCCAATAGGAACAGTATCTATTCTACCTAAATCATTGGTAGCAGAGAAGCCTGTGGGCGGATTAGCATAGTCAAAAGTATAAGGAGCCATTCCTCCTGAGGCATTAATAATAATGCTGCCATCCCTTCCACCTCTACAAGTAGCTAAGGTAGTAGAATCTGTAGCTATGATTTCGGATGGACTGGACAGGGTGGTATCTACTGCTACTGATTCACAACCATTTTCATCCCGTATGATAATACTATAAGCTTTAGGTTCTAATCTAGTAAGGGTTGAATCTAAGGGGAAAGGTTGAAATCCAATGTCATTAAAACTCAATTCATAAGCACCTGTACCACCTGCTGCACTCACTTTAATTTTGCCATCATTTGTATCAAAACAACTAGCATCGGAGGTGGCTACTATACTAGCTATTAGAGAATCTGGTTGTGATATATCGCCTTCATCAATTACGGTACAGCCATTAGCATCTGTGACCGTTAATTTATAAGTGTCTGCTTTTAGGTTGGTTATTTCTTTAGTTGTTTCTCCTGTACTCCAAATATATTCATAAGGCGTTAGGCCACCTGTAGGTTCTGCCGTTAAAGAAGCAATATCGCCTCCAAAACATTCATACGTAAAACCAGTCCCATCAATAAATGCCCCGAAATCAGTAGGTTCTCCGATAGGAACTTCTACCGTACCTGTGCATTGATTCGCATCTGTAACCGTGACTACATAATCTCCCGTGGGCAAAGCCGTTAACAGTTCATCTCCTCCATTTAAACCGTTACCAAAATCGTAAGTATAAGGAGCAGCACCCGAAAAAGTTTCTAGTGTTACCGAACCTGTAGAATCACCTTTACAGGCCGTATTTTTTAAATCAGCCGTAGTTACCTCTATATTTAAAGGCACGATGAATGCCGTATCTTTTGTTTCGCAACCAGTAACATCTCTTACAGTTACTTCATAAGCACCATAGTTAACCCCCACCAAACTATCAACAGCTATAAAATCTTGGGTCGCCTGTGCTAGTCCATAATTATACGTATAAGGTTGCCTACCTCCTGTTGTTTGAACGAATATTGTACCCCCCATATCGCTGGCGCATTGCGTCACAAAAGGAGTGGCTACCGAAGCACTTAAGGCATTGGGTGCAGAAAGTTGTACGATAAGAGAATCCTTACATTGGGCAGTATTTGTCGCCACTACTTTATAAGTACCTGGACCTAGATCTGTTAACATTTCTTCTGTCGATGTGAAATCGTCCGCAGTATTCGTCCATTGCACGGTATGTGCTAAACGAGAGATAACATCTATTTGAATAGCACCATCTAAATCAGAAGGACAACTTACAGGATTTACAAAAGAAGTATCTAAAGTGATTTTATTATCATCCATTTCACCAACACCACCGCAACAAGCCTGTACATCAATAATATTTTCTATTGTTTTAGTAACTCGGCAACCAGCGTCTGTTTCTACTGTTAGCGTAACCGTTTTTGTGCCTAAAGTAGCATAATCAACGATAATCGGTTCATCTACAGTAAGTATGGTATCTGCTGGACTGGCGCCTTCTCCGAAATTCCATTCATATCTAATAATCTGACTTTTATCAAAACCATTTGCATCAGGAAGGGTAAGGTAAGTCACGGGGTCCTCAAAACAACCACTAAAAGTATTATCAAAATCTGGCGCTGGTCCTGCGAAGGTTGCTTCCCCTCCAAACTCAATAGTAAAGCCATTTTCTGGGTCGGAACTGTGGATCAATAAGCCATAGGCAGAGCCTATTTGGAAAAATGGTTCTAAAAACCCATCATTGGCAGCATCATTGGTACTTTCTTCTTCGGCTTCTGTTTCCCCTTCTCTTAAACCAGTTGGACCAGGTCGAGTAGATACAGAACAACGAACTCTCGTAGTTGTAGTTGCATTAAATTCTCTAGGGTTCTCTAGTTCGTATAAAACGAAATCAATGTTGGCAGCAGGATTGTTGGGGGTAATCGTGAAGGTTAATTCAGCCACATTACCAGCTACCCAGCCGAGCCATATAGAATTTGTTTGATTGATAGATTTACTACTTAGACATTCGTCATCACAAGCTGTACCACACCCGCTAAAATCTGGAATTTCTATAGTTTCTGTATCACAGAGAATAGCAGACATTTCTATGTCTGGACCAGTAGAGGCCCCATTCGATAAAATTACTTGCGCATAAGTTGTCAGAGTACTTATACAAAGTCCGATAAGGACAACTAATAATTGCTTTGCTGTTTGCTTCATAACCAATTTGAGAAATAGGAAAGTGTTTTATGGCTGTATTGTTATATTGCTGTATGGTTTTATTGTTTTATTGTTGATTCCCAGCGTCTAGCATGAGAACCATACAGAAATACAGCCATAAAGCAATACAGCCATTTTATTTTTTTCTTTGTATGTTTAGCTGGACCTTAAGTAGTGCGTGGTAATTAAACGGGTATTTTATAAACATCTTTTTCCGCTATTTTCCCTTAAAAAAGTACTTCAATAGAACAACTATTGAAGAATTTTTTAAGAAAAACTAGCGAAAAAATCTAGTTCCTAAAATTACCCGTTTAATTACCACGCACTACTTAGCTATTAGTCTTTGGTCTTTAGTAGCAGTCTTTCTACTATCAAGCGAGAGCGTACCAAAACTTGTCCCGATTTCGGGAGACTAAAGACTAATAGCTAAAGTCGAGTTTAGTAGGTGGAAACGTATTATTTGCCAATTACATGGATACTTAATTGAAATTGAACGTTTTTTTTATAGGAATCGTCTTTTTCAAGTTCGCAAAAATACAAGAAATGTCAGAAGCTTATCTTTTTGTTGGTAGTAAATACGAAAAAAGCCCTAATCACGACAAGTGACTAGGGCTTTTTAACTAAAATATGATGGCTAGATTGTTTGATCAATCTAGCCATCAAACCATCAAAACGATTTCTTAATCAATACCATGCATCATTTTCTTCATAAATCCATTCATCATAATCAGTAAGATTCCTGCACCTATTGGAATTAAAGTAAAAATGAGGAAGAAGAAAGACATACTATTAGATTCCACAATTTGGTCAATATAACTACCCGTCATACCACCAGCCCAGTTGGCAACAAAATTGGCAATAAACCAAACGCCAAACATCAAGCCGATTAAACGGACAGGCGCTAATTTACTTACATAAGATAAGCCTACAGGAGAAACACATAGTTCGCCCATCGTATGAAAATAATAAGCCAAAATTAACCAAACCATACTAACAGAAGCTGTTTTAGCCCCTTGCGGAATAGCAGAACTACCATAAGCTAAAATACCAAAACCAATACCCAAGACGATTAAGCCTAATGCAAATTTAATAGGACCAGAAGTAATGATGCCTTTTTCCCAGAATTTGGAAACTAAAGGAGCCATCGTAATAATAAAGAAAGAGTTGAGAATCGAGAACCAAGAAGCTTGCACCTCTGTAGTATCTGCTTGAAATTCTCTATTTAACATCCATATCACAATTGCCCAAATAATCACAAAGCTAATGCCGAGGATAATATTGGAAACGGCAATATTTTTAAAAGTAACACTGAATAGTTTAAAGAGTACCCAAGTAACAACCCCCAGAGAACCTACGGTTAGCAGGGTATTGGCTAACTTAAAGGTCATACTGCCACTTCCTTCTAAAGTTCTATCTGTATAATCATTTGCAAATACGGTCATAGAACCACCCGCTTGCTCAAAAGCCCACCAGAAAAATACGGTAAAGAAAGTTAAAATAATAATTACCCAGACTCTGTCTTTTTCTATTTTGGTAAGGGATGGATCGGTAATGATATAGCCAACAATAGGAATCACCATACCAAATACAATAGGTGGTATCCAATTTTTATTAATATTTGTTAATAAGGAAGCCGTCTCTACTTTTGGAAATAGGAAAAAACCAAGTGCGGCTATTACTAAACCAACCATACCCCAAGTCGTTATTCTTTTGGAAGTAACTGCATCCGCTATTTTACTTTCAGCAGTTTCCACCGCTTTTATGGGTGTTAATCCTATATCTCCAAGTATGCTTTGACCAAACCAAAATTGTAGCATTCCTAAAAACATAAAAATACCTGCTAGTCCAAAACCGTAACTCCAAGAGATTTTTTCTCCAATATAGCCACAAAGCAATATCCCTAGAAAGGCACCTGCATTAATACCCATGTAAAAAATGGTATACGCAGAATCTTTTTTAGATTCATCATCTTTATATAATTGCCCAACAATAGAAGAAATATTCGGCTTAAATAATCCATTCCCGACTATTAAAAGCCCCAAACCTGCATAGAAAAAAGTAGGAATTCCTTCCATCGCCATACAGGCATGACCTAATGCCATGATAAATGCCCCTAGCACCACGGCCCTACGATAGCCTGTAAATTTATCTGCGATCATCCCCCCAAATAATGGGGTCAAATAGACGAGACCTGTATAGAGTCCATACATGCCTAGTGCATCTTCTCGTTCCCAACCATAGCCTCCATCCATCATGGAAGAAGTAAGGAAAAGTACTAACAAAGCCCGCATCCCATAATAGGAAAACCGTTCCCACATCTCTGTGAAAAATAATACGAATAAACTCGCTGGGTGATCGAGGATAGTTTGTTCTTTCACTATCGAACTACCAAATTTATCTGCCATTTTTTTCTTTCTATTTTACAAAATATATGTAATTGTTTAAGAGTCAGTTATCAGAATATTATTAGAGTATCGCTTAAAAAAAGAATAATCCGTTAATGGTTTATTTGTTGATATTGTTTATTTGTTTAGCAGCGTGCCTAGTAAACAAATAAACAATATCAACAAATAAACATTTGGAAGTATTACTTTTTAAGGCGACTATCTAATACTTTATACCTATTTTAATCTATACCTATTTTAATTTTTGTACAAAATTAAGCAGAAAGAATTCCAATAGTATTATTTAGAATCAAGATTATATCCTATCATTGTGAAACGAACGCTCCACACGTTTTGCACCACTTAATAAAGGAGTGTTCACCGATTTAAAGTAGATCACGTTCCGCATGTATGCCTGGCAAGTCATAAATATGTGGAACTTATATTGTTTAGAGGGACTATTAACAACTGTTAATGATCCCTCTAAAACACTATGTAAGGTTGTTTATTTGTTTAGCATGTTTACTGGCTTATTCAGCAACAAACCAGCATTTTGTAAACAGTTAAACAAGGGATTATTTAGTGGTTTTTTAAAGAAAACTAACAAAAAAATAGCTATTTCATATAGGTATTTCTTAAAGGGCAACAAGTCTATTAATTCATGCCAACTAGTACCTTTTTAACATACAGACTAATGAATAAGAAAGCTCCTTATCGCTTAGTAGATGCTTTTTTTACAACCAACGGTATTTATAAACTTCATTTATATAATAACGGATCTTGCAAATTTTTACACAAAACAAGGAGGTCATTCCTCAAACCGATTTCAAAATTTAGGCTTGGTTTGCGAGGCCTTTCGGGCCTCGTAAACCTTTCTTTGAAAGGTTTGCTTGGAGTGATCTTCCTTTTTTTTCTAAATGGTCCTATATCTGGACAATCGCTGTGCACGACCTGCGAAGTGCAAGTGCCAGATTCTTTACAAGTTGATACTTTTTATTTGCAAGAATTTCCAGATGGTTCTTTTAGACTCCCTTATGAGGGAAATATTTCTTTTCGATTGCCAGCCAACACGACAGAGGTCTTGTACTTAGACCCAAGTTTACCTCCTGATCTGAATATTAACAAATTAACTATTACTTCTATTGCCAATTTACCAGCAGGTTTGGTGTGGGAATCTAACCAAAAGAACTACGATTTGCCAGACGAAAGAAATGGTTGTGTTCGTATCTGTGGAACCCCGCTACAGTTTGGTTTATTTGAAGTAGATATTACCGTAACGGCACAAATTTCGGTCATTTCAAGATCGGCAACTTTTAGCAGACCACTATTTATTGCGCCGCCTTCTAGTGAGAATACGGGATTTACGATGACCAATAATATAGGCTGCGGGAATACGACTGTTGCTTTTACTAATAATAATCCAAGCAAAGGACAGGCAGGCTATGACTATCAATGGGACTTTGGGAATGGCACTACTTCCCAAGCGGAAGCACCTACTGAACAAACTTATACAAGCCCAGGTGTTTATCCTGTTAATTATCAAGTGCTCATAGATACTTTGGGAGCAATATTAACAGCGATAGAAATAGTAGAAGCTTCTTGTGATGATATTTTAGGCAAGCCAGATTTTTTTATTCGCATTTATGATCCTTTAGATACCTTGATTTTTGAAAACTCCGCTATTAGTAATACCAATGCGCCTGTTACTATCCCTATGAATCTGTCTATAGATACGGGAAACTATCGTTTAGAAGTTTGGGATGATGACAGAGGCTTAGGATTTAAAGATGATACTTGTGGCATAGTGTTTTTTTCTGCATCAACTATGGATACGCTGCAAGATGGTAATTTGAAAGTTTTATTGTCCATTTTACATGCACCAGATACGGTTAGGGTGCAAGATTCTGTAGTTGTTTTTGAGCGACCAGCAGCACCTGTGATTTCCTTAGAAGAAGTTTTTTTCTGCGAAGGAGATACGGTAGCTCTAAGTACTTCTTATTCAGAAAACACCCAATGGTTTAAAGATGGGCTTCCTATTGCCAATGCAAGGGAGTCTTTTATTTCTGCTACAGAAATGGGAGAATACCATGTAAATTATACCAGCCAAGAGGGTTGCGTGGTTTTTTCTGAATCTGTTTTCTTGGAATCTATTCCAACTCCAGCCGCGCCTATTTTTACGAATACTGATAACATATTGCGCTTATTCGATGCCAATTTTCTGCCTAACAATGCGCTCTTACAATGGTATCAAAATGGTGATTTATTAGCGGTAGAAGAGCGAGAAGTTTGTATCACAGCAAATGGAAAATATGGTTTGGAAGTATTGGATGAGGATACAGGATGTAGCGCTCTTTATGAAACGAGTATTGTTGCAGATGCAAACATAGATTGTACTACTGCGGTTACAGATTTAGCTGCTTATATATCGACCGCCAAGCTCTATCCAAACCCCACGGATGGTCTCTTATATGTAGAACTAAATTTACATCAAACAATAGAAACTCCCTCTCTGCAAGTAGTGAATGCCCTAGGGCAATTGGTCTATCAACAAAATTTTACCAGCCTGTCCAATACGCAACAATTGGAAATAAATTTAGCAGCCCAAGCAAACGGGCTATATTGGGTCGTATTGACGAGTAGGGAAGGGGTGAGTAGTTGGAAAGTGTTGAAAAATAAATAACTAATAAATTCTCAATTCTCAATTTTCAATTAATTGCTTATCTCAAGATAACGATCTCTCCTTTCAAAATTTCTCCTTCATTAATATCTAAGCGAAGTATATAATAATAGGTAGCTTCGGGTAAGGGGTCGCCTAATTGATTGGTCCCTGCCCATTCATTGCCGTAAGGAGCGGCATGATAAATTTGGTCGCCCCAGCGGTTAAAAACCACAAAATCACTTTTGGTATATTTGTTAGGATTTTCAAAAATAGCATCAAAAACTAATTGATCATTTAAGCCATCTCCATTAGGCGTAATGGCATTTGGGGGAAGCATTAAACCTTCTATTGCTGATGCTAGAATACTTAATTCTACAGTAGTTTCTTGACAATATTCCCTACACTCTTGATAACAAATCTGATAGTCGAAAGTAGCGGTGCCAAAGTAATCAGTAGGTGGTTCAAATTCAAAATAGCCTTCTCCTTGATAGATTAGTGTTCCTTGATTAATAGGAGTGGCAATTTCCAGAATATAGGGCGCATTATCTATTAAGTTGTCATTCTCAACCACATCAAAGGAAGCCTTAGTTGTCCCCTCTGGAATCTCGATATCATCTTTTTCTAATTGAGGCATGCCGAGGTGTAACAAACGCACAATAGTTGGCTCATAAGTCGTACAATCTATCGTATCTACTGTCCAAGTAAATTGAATAACTCCTTTGGGCAGCTCGCTAACCATTGTGGTCGGCATAAGGCTATTGGCTATTTCGACTGTTCTATTATCAACGGTCCAGATACCTGTGAAATTATCAGGAAGGCTTGTATTTAATTGGAAAAAATCATCACAAATAGTTAGGACAGTAGGGGCATCAATGATACCAAGATTTGTGATAGTAGCGCAAGTTTCTTCCTCTTGCACATTTTCTTGCACATTAATCGTTCCTGCTTGACCATTTAAGAAAGGTTCTTGTCCAAGCCCATCTTTAATAATGATAGGTAAGGGATCTCCAGAAAAAACAATTAGGGAAGCACCTTCTTGTAAAGCCGTAAAACAAACTTCATATAACATAGACCCATCTTCGAGTGTGACTCCGCCGTCTGATGGATTCTTCCAAGAGAAAGATAAGGCCCCTTTATTGGTATCGCTAAAATTAATATTTGGAATACCTGTAAGCCCAAAATTTTGTATGTTGTTATATTTTAAAATGGTGCTGTCCCAATTCAAACTATATTCCATAGACACAATATTTTCAAAGTTTTCCACGATTACTTTTAGGCAAATAATGCTATTAATGGCTACCGTTGTATCCATTGGTTGTAAAATAAAAACCACTGTATCAACCTCCTCATTTTTAAATTCTGCTCCACCGCAGGTGCAATCCTCTAGGATGAGGTCACTTTCTGTAGTAGTAGAGCCATCATCACAAGTCGCTGCAATTTGTGATTCCCCAGCACAGTAGGGCGCTAAATCGCCCTTCCACGGAAGCAATAGATTATTAGAAAAATTATAATCAATCCCACAAAAGTTCAATAAGGAGCTAGGAAAACAGTCAGATAGTTGATTGTTTTGAAGATATAATTGTCTTACATCTGCTAGTAAACCTATTTCCAAAGGGATAGCTCCTGTTAGATTATTGTGGTTAAGTGCCAAACTAGTGAGGCTATCAATTAAAACGAGTGCAGGAGGGATTAAACCTGTAAATTGATTATTATCTAACCAAAGACTTTGTAAGTCATTCAGTTTGCCAATTTCTCTTGGAATACTTTCTGTTAATTCATTATGACTCAAAAATAGATGTTGTATATTTTCCAAATCTTCTATTTCTAGAGGGAGTACACCTTGTAACATATTACCCGTACCCGAAGGACTAGCCGCACAATCGTCCAAACCATCTAAATCCAAACAAACGACACAGCCAGTTTCATTTAAATGCACGCCAAACCAATTCTTCATTGGCTCATTTAATAGCCAGGGATTGGTCCAGTTAGGTCCGTTGGTGGCTGTATAGATGGCAACTAAAGCAAGCGAATCTCTTCTTTTACAATCACAGGCACAGAAAAAAGGAGCGATTTCCTGAATGACGGAACTAGGGTTTAAATTATCTGCATGAATCCCCAAATTAGATTTATCATTTTGAGGAAGACAGATCCATTCTGTGGCAAGCGTTGGAAAGGCACAATCTTCTGGATTTAATTTAACACCTGTGGCTACACATGGACAACGCACTAAGGTTTTATTGATGGTTCGATTACCTGTTTCTGGAACAAACCAACCACTACCCGGATCACAATCTTTACTACCAAAAATATCTATCAATGCCCCATTTTTTTCCAGACTAATGGCATCGTCTCCATCAAAATTGATAGTAAAAGTGGTATCTGCTATTGTCAGGACATCTTCATCAGAACCAGAATAACAAATTAAATACGTAGCTTTAGCGGGCAGTATGCCTATTAAGTTATGTAAGACTTGTCCCTCTGGAAAGTCCGTATTAAATAACTGCAGTTGATAAGCGTCTGTTAACTCAACTGCCACCTCAAAAGGATTAAAAATCTCTATACATTTCGTACTATCAAACCCTTCATAGTATTCAGAAATAAAGAGATCAACCTCGTTAGCAATGGATTCTTTTAAAACGCCTCTACAGGAACAATCTTCTTGAATACGGTCTTTTTCAGTAGCTGGATTGCCATCATCACAAGTGCTACCAATTCTATCATTTTCTGCATCACAATCAATGATATTAATTTGAAATTCTCGTTGAGACACACTTAATAATTGTCCATTTCGGTATTCTGAAACCGTTATAGCTGCCACAAACTGCCCACTTAAATTGGGCGTTCCTTCTAGTAAACCAGTGGCAGTCGTTAACTCAATGGTCTCTCGTCCGAAAGGAGTAGCCGCACTATAAATAGGGTCAATAAAAGGGACCTTATTATAGGGTGGTGGACAAGGCGGCGTGGGCAATACCCCAAAGCAAGTTCGATAATTGTCAGCAGTCAAGTCCAATCCTCCACCCGAAAGCGGGCTTGCAAAAGCATATACTAAAGAGTCGCCATCTTCATCAATAGCGGTATGTGAAAAATTAAAAGGCGTATTGACACAAGCAATAACAGGCGGGAAATCTTCGAAGGTTGGACTGTTATTACAAACTTGTTGTGCCGCTGGGCTGATAGCAATAGTAATCGTACTTCCTACATCTCCCGGCACCAATAAATTGGTAATAGATTCATTTCGACAACAGCGTTGATAAACAATGTGATAGCTATTGTCTGTATTGGGCAGAAAAACATCATACTCGCTGAATCGAAAGCGATAGATACCTTGCTCCACACATAATTGCGGGAGTACGCAAGTGGGATCGGGTTGATTAATAAATTTCTTTTCTGTGAGGGGGACAATAAAAGAGAATCCTTGAGAGCCTTGCATTAAGGCACTGCAATCTATCGTATTATCACATTGATACACGGCAAAAGTAACTTCTGCATCAAAATCCGCTCCATCGCTTAAACAATCTCTATAAATAGATAATTCGATTTCATAGTCGCCATCCCCTAAGCATTTATAGGATATTTCTCCACCAATTAGGTGTTTCCCAAAGCTTTGGAAAGGCAATAGTAAAACAAATACTATTAATTGATATTTTATATATTGCACGTACCTATTCATAAATCTAAAATTAACGACCAACAGTGGATGTTATTCTATAAGTTGTCATTGAATTGATTGAGTGAATTGTTATATTGCTATATTGCTATATTGCTATATGGCTATATTGTTTTATTGCTATATTGCTATATTGCTATATTGCTATATTGTTTTATTGCTATATTGCCTCTACAGCGCATACTGAGTGACGTTGCAATAAAGCAATAAAACAATATAGCAATATAGCAATATA